>Ga0306921_10001206_pt1 | contig 24715 bp, 38 predicted proteins | sample sta12Cox44000080_FD_203760 | JGI IMG/M metagenome (GOLD analysis project Ga0306921, IMG submission 203760) | Lab enrichment of tropical soil microbial communities from Luquillo Experimental Forest, Puerto Rico - statoxic.12C.oxic.44.000.080 (v2)... | ecosystem: Environmental > Terrestrial >...
GCCCCGGGAGTCCCAGACACGGCGCGAATTCGACGGAGAGATTCATGGCAATTGGAAATGTAGGGCTGGCTGCTCGTCTGGAAGAGAAAACAGGCACCGCGATTCCACTCAAAAGGTTTTTGAGCCGGTACTTCTATTTCTGCATGTCGCTGGTGTTTGCGGGACTGGTCGTTTGGGGCTTCAACAAGACCGTTGACGCCAGTCTGTTTCACGCCAAGCCGCCGAGACCATTGCTTTTGTGGATGCACGGCGCCGCTTTCTCAACCTGGATCGTCTTCTTCATTGCGCAATCAGCGCTCGCGCGTGTCCACAAGGTCAGCGTGCATCGTACGCTTGGCTGGTTCGGGGCGGGGCTTGCCACCGTGATGGTTGTGTTGGGCTTTACCATCGCGATTGTCATGACCCGCTTCGATACCGTCGTGCTCCATCAGGGCGGTGTCGAATCGTTCCTATCGATTCCGTTCTGGGACATGATCGTCTTCGGCACGCTGGTGGCGTTAGCGATTTATTGGCGGAAGAAGCCGGAATATCACCGTCGTCTTGTCTTTATCGCGACTTGCGAGCTGATGGACGCCGCCATTGGCCGATTTGATTTCTGGTTCAATCACAGCATTTTCTATGCCGGTCTCGACTGTCTCATCCTGCTCGGGGTAGTGCGCGACCTGATCGTCGACGGGCGCGTCAGCAAAGTGTATCTCTACGCCTTGCCCGCGATGGTTGTTGGCCAAACTCTTAGCGTCTACATGTGGAGAGGTAATCCGGCATGGTGGCAGACGATCACCCGCATGCTCATGGGCTAGTCCGCCACTGTCATGACATCAACAAAGGCTTGATTCCATCCGGTGCGGACGCTACGCAAGAGTGAAGGATACACAACCAGCTTGCGAAACGGGTCAATCGCGGCCATGTACACCGGGGTGAAGGGACTGACGTCGCGCACGTAGACAGCGAAGTAGAAGCGATAGGTATTCTCCATCTCGACGAGCGCGCTTACCGCCGCAGCGTGAGCCGTTTGATTTATCAGCTCCAGGAGCTGTTCGTTCTGGAAGCGGTACACTATGCGAAAGAATCCCTCGCGTGTACCAGCTGGCGCGAGAGAACTCGAGCGGTCGGCTGGTGTCAGGCGCGTCGCAAAAGTCTCCCAGGAGCTTGAGTTCGGCTCCTGATCCCAACCGAAGATCCTTCCGACGAAAAATCGGATGTTGAGCAGCATGCGGACTACCGGCGACAGCGAGTGTGGACGGTTGGTTTCCGCTTGCAAGAACTCATTAAGGGTGATTCCGGCCCGAGGACGTGGCAGGTCCACCGCCCAAACGTCGTGTAGCGGAACTCCAGCAAGAAACCTGTGAACCCTCAACGGCAGCCGGTGGAACTCTTGGGCTGAAACCTGTGGCATTGCGCTCCTTCGCTGAACGTTCTGGGACTCTCAGCTGTATTGATGGCAGCTGCCGTGAATCGGATTCCGTTGGGCGAATTCGCGCGTTATCATCATTAACCGTGACTCACGGAGTGCGAATGAAATCGGTCTCTTTGCGCGACATTGTGGAGGCACTCGACTTGCAGAGCGATGAGCTGCACTCCTGTCTTGATCCGAATACCGGAGAGATCATCACGTTCAACGACGAAGAAATAGGTGTCGTGCAGCGTGGCAATTGGGAGAGCGCTCCAGAATGGATGCAGGAGCAATTGCCAAAGATCAAGCGCGCGCTGGAAGACGACCGCATATTGGAGCTGCCCGACCGCGCCCACATCGACGAGTGGCGCATGATGCAGGATTTCGCCCTGGAAGAAGAGCAGTGTCGCTGTCGTTCCGAACTGGAGTCGGCCGTGCACGGTGAAGGGGCATTTCGTCGCTTTCGAGAGGCGATTCGACGATTGGGTCTGGAAGACAAATGGCTCCGCTACCGCGAGGTGGAATATGAGCGCGTGGCGAGAGAGTGGCTGGAAGAAAACAAGATTCCATATCATTGATCCGAGTTTCCTTCGCTTGCGAAGGTGTTGTCCTTTCTGAATCGAGATTGCTTTTGCTGGCCGTTGCCCCCGCCTGACGTAGGATTTGGTCAGCATGGCAGTCATCGTCAGCGGTGAATTCTATAAAGCACTCGCAACGCTGGTACTGTTCGTTCACATCTTGTTCATCGTGTGGGTCGTGCTGGGTGCACTGCTGGCTCGATCGCGCCCGGTGCTGCAGGTTCTGCACATCGCTTCGCTCATCTGGGGAGTCCTGGCCGAGCTATTCGTGCCGTGTCCTTTGACTCTCGTGGAAAACTGGCTCGAACAAAGGGCGGGAATCGAGCCTTATCAGGACGGATTTCTGCTGCACTATCTTGACAAACTGGTGTATCCGGAACTGCCCGCAAGTGTTCAGACGGCCGCAGCTGTCGTCGTCTGCGTTTTCAATCTTGCCTACTACGCGAGGCTGATGTGGAGTGAGCGCCATCGAGGGTGAATCAGACCCATCCGCCATCGACAACGTGAGTCTGGTTGGTGATGGCTGAGCTGTCGTCGGCGGCGAGGAACAGTATCAAGCTGGCGACTTCATGCGGTTGAAGCAGGCGTTTCAACGCCTGGCGTTCCAGCATCTGGGCCTTGTAGGCCTCGGTGAACCACAACCGTCGCTGACGCTCGGTCCAGATACATCCAGGCATCACGCAGTTGACGCGAATATTGTAGGGCCCGAGCTCGTGTGCCAGTGTGCGGGTCATGCCGACGATCGCGGCCTTCGCGGTTACATACACAGGAACGTTGGTTGACGGGATGGCCCACGCGATGGAGCTCAGATTGATGATGGAGCCGCGCCCGATCCTGCGCATACCCGGTATAATGCTTTGCGCTATAAAGAATTGCTGTTTCAGGTTGACCCCGATCAGCTGGTCCCATAGCTCGGGAGTCACATCTTCAACCTTGTGACGCGTGTCGTTGCCGGCATTGTTCACCAGAACCTCAACATCGCCCAGCGCTTCCAGCACGCGGGAAACCGCACGATGCGATGCCGCGGTATCGGTCAAGTCGGATTCGATGAACACAGGGGCCGGAAAGCCTGCTCCGTTGATGCGGCGAATCAAAGTTTCAGCAGCCTCTCTTTGAATGTCCAGGAAAGCCACTCTTGCGTTCTGCCGCGCGAAGGCTTCCACAATGGCCTCGCCGATCCCGCTGGCGCCACCGGTGACAAGCACAACGCGGCCGCTCAGGCTTGGGTAGCGCGCGAAGTGATCGGTTTCGTTGTTCATCGACAAGAGCCGGAACCCGCGATGAAGCTAGTCGCCGCGTTTGCTGCTCATGCGCCGGGGCTTCGACTCGCGTTTGCCCTTCAGATTGAGCGCCACGGCAGCGCGGACGAGTTGCTTCAAGGCCGCCTCATTGATTTTTTCGCCTTCGTGGATGTCGATGGCACGCCTGACATTCCCTTCGAGGCTGGAGTTGAAGAGACGGGAAGGGTCGGGCAACGCAGCTCCCTTGGCGAACGTCATCTTGACGACATTCTTGTACGTCTCTCCCGTGCAGACGATGCCGCCGTGCGACCACACGGGAGTCCCGGGAGATGTCGCCTTGGCCCACTTCCACTCTTCGACGATCTCAGGGTCTGCCTCGTGGATGATTGTGCGCACTCTCGCGAGCGTCTTCCCGCGCCAGTTTCCAAGTTCCTTGATCTTCCGGTCGATGAACGCAGAAGCAGATCCCATCGCTTTTTCCTGTACCGCTTGCACCTAATTTAGCCGCGTTCAGCGGAAACCTGCAAGGTGCTCAAGTGGAAGCCTCTTCCGCTTCGGCAGCCGTTCGAAAGGCTGGTGTACTGGCACCCAACCGATCGATTTCTCGGTTTGGGGGTGCTTGTTCGGGCCCCCTGGCGCGCAGAGTCATTTGTACGTCGGGAAAGTTTTTCCGAACATGGGCCGCTTGCTTATCGACTGTTCTTCGGTCGCTTCATCCTGAATAACATCCCAGTGCTCGACGAGGACCCCATCTTGAATGCGCACAATATCTGCGGCAATCCAATTCACTGGAGCACCGAAACCGCTAAATCGCCCGTGCACGATCACGAAGTCTCCCTCAGCCACGATCGTTCCCGGTTCGTACTGCAACGTTGGCGCGATGCTTTTGATGAGATCGAACAGGCCCTCACGCCCGGGGGCGATATGAGCGCTATGTTGAATGTAGTTGGGCGACCAGAATCGTTCTGCGGTCGCATAGTCGCGCCTGTTGAAGAGTGTGTCGAACGCTTCCAAGACTATGGCCTTGTTTTGGTCGGGTGTAGTCTTCGCCATCTTGATCTCCCTGCCTTTCCTCGTCTTAGTCTCCATCCGCTCCTCACAGTACTAGTTATAGCTTCGACCCACCGTCGACCGGGATACTCGCTCCTGTTATCCAGCGGGCTGCGTCCGACGCCAAAAACGCGACTACGTCGGCGATGTCTTCGGGTTTGCCAATTCGCTTCAACGCCTGCATCCCCAGCGTGACCTCGCGACCTGCTTCTGTCTTGGTAAAATTCGACATATCCGTATCGATTACTCCGGGTGCGACTGCATTTACGCGGATGCCGTGCGGTCCAAGAATGGCAGCCCAGTTCTTGACCAGAGTCTCTAGTGCTCCTTTGGTTGAGGCGTAGGCAAGGATCGAGGGGTTGTCCAAGCAGGGCTTTCCAACTACAGCGTGCGCCCCAATCGAAGAGATGACGATGATGTTCGAACCTTCAGCTAGAATTGGCAGCAGTTGCTGCACCAGGAAGAACGGGCCGCGAACGTTTGTCGCAAACAGGTTGTTAAAATCCTCGACCGTATGATCCGCGATGAGCGCCGCCTGGCTGATTCCGGCGTTGAGCACGAGTACAGCCAAATGATTCTCCGACGATTGAGCGCACCTGTTTCGCCAACAGCGCAGCTCCGTCTGGAATTCCCAGATCCGCCGAAATTGCATTTGCGCGACCGCCTTTGGCCTGGATTTCGGACACGACGATTCCGCCTCCTGCGCGGATCGGCCATAGTGAACCACTACGTGTGCCCCAGACCTGCCAAGCGCGGCTGCCGTCGCACGACCAATCCCGCGGGATGCTCCAGTTACCAACGCAGTTTTGCCTTGAAGTGTCATTCTGTTTAGCTCCTCTCGAGCAAGTTGACTCCGGCTGCGTTCGCTAGTGCGCGCTCAAGTCCCGCCGTCATTTCACAGCGGCAGGTTGGTTCGCTCCATCAACGAGAATGAGGTTGCGGCTGAGCGCTTTGGCATGCATCTCGAGGGCGAATGCGTAATGGGGCGAGCGATACCATGCACCAGCCGGTTCCAAGTTTGGAAACTCAACCACCACAATCATGTTGGGATTCCACGATCCTTCGAGTACCGGCCGCCGTAGGTATGAATCGCATCCGCCGCGCGCGTTCGATAGGTCTCAAAAGCCGCGCGATCGAGAACCGTTAGGTCTGAAATCAAATATGCAGCCATGTGATTTCTCCGGTCATTGTTCTCTCGATCATCCCGCGAGCATCCCGCCATCAACTGCCAGGGATGCACCGATGATGTAGGAGGCCTTGTCAGAGCCAATGAACACGATGGCATTTGCAATCTCTTCGGGCGTTCCCATGCGTTTCGTAGGAATGTGCGTCGCAAGGAAATTTGCTTTGTTTTCCGACGTCTGCGCGAAGCGGTTGAACATCCCCGTTTCCGTCGGACCGGGGCCAACCATGTTGACACGAACGCCTGTACCGGCGAGCTCGATAGCCGCAGACTTGGTGATGCTTTCCACGGCGTGCTTGCTGCCGACATACAGCGCCGCGGTCGGGCCGCCGACCTTGCCATACGAAGACGAGATGTTCACGATGCTGCCTTTGCCTTGTCGAAGCATAGCCCGAATTTCATGCTTCATGCACAGAAGCACACCAAGCACGTTCGTGTCGAAGATGGCTTGATAGCTTTCAGGGGTGACATCGGCAGCCGAACCGGGAGTGCCCACAGTGCCAGCATTGTTGACGGCAATGTCGAGGCGACCGAAACGAGCGATGGTCTTGTCGACGAGGTTCTTGACTTCCTCTTCATGCCGTACATCGGTGCGCACAAATTCGGCCTCGATCCCGAGGTTCTGCAGTTCTTGGGCTAGTTTCTGACCTTCATCGTCGTGTCGGCCCGAAACAACGACACGCGCTCCTTCCTGCGCGAAGGCCAGGGCTGTGGCACGACCGATACCTGTCAGTGCGCCGGTTATTAAAACAACGGGTGAACTCATAGCTGCTTTCTCCTTGATCTGGAGCCCATGCTCTTGCTCGGAACTCTCAAGACGTCCTATCTGATGTGCGACTATTGCAATCGGACTTGGCACCCTCCGGAATACCAGCTATTCCCAGGAGGAATGCATAGCATTCGAAAGCAGGCCTTCTTCGGGTCATGATTCCTTACATCGACCAATATGGCGCGATGAATCGTTATGGCTTTCTAGAGAATCCATTCTCCAAAGGAATAGGGAGGCTGAGGCGGGCAAATTGCATGCGATCGAGACGTTCGTCGAGGTGGAACCCTGCTCGAAGCGGCCAAAAACTTATTTCTAATTGTCAGTGCACTGTTCCCGATCGTGGATCCGGTTGGCGGCAGTCCCTTCTTTCTCGCTATGACCAGTGATTACTTACCGGAGGCACGCAGAGCACTGTCATGGCGAATCGCCGTGAATAGTTTCCTCCTGCTCGTTGCATCGTACTTTGTCGGAACCTACATCCTCTCGTTCTTCGGTATTTCTCTACCGATCGTACAAGTAGGCGGCGGGATCATTCTGGTTTCAATGGGATGGGCAATGCTGATGCAGCGCGACGAAGGCGGCGATGCCGGCAATCGCAAAAACATTCATCCGGAAGACGTCGTTCGTCAGGCGTTCTACCCTTTGACTTTGCCCACTAACGGTTGGCCCAGGCTCAATTTCCGTCGCGATCACGTTAGGAGCAAATGCTGCGCGCAGCCATGCGCTCCATCCTTTAATGATTTTGGCTGCGCTTCTCGGCTCAGCGCTGATCGCGTTAAGTATTTTTCTGTGCTACGGATTCGCTAACCGACTAGCTCGAGTTCTGGGCCGGACGGGGATGTCCGTGATGACAAAACTCTCGTCGTTTCTTCTAGTCTGTATCGGTGCACAGATCGCCTGTAACGGTATCAAAGCTTTGCTGGAGTCCGTGACACTGCGCATCGCTTCCTAGGACATCAAGATGCAGACTCCTAGCGTTCGCATGAGGCGTGGCTGCAGCGCGACAATTGGGCGCTGTTCCGGGAAATGCCGCGGGGCAACGGTGATGTCGACCGTTACGTCTCGGTCCTGTCTTGGCCAGATGCTTTGAAAGCATCGCTGAACTTGGTGCCGCGCGAACCTCGCTCCCCGCCTGCTGGAGTCGCCTCCCGTGGAGGCTCCAACGCTTGGCATATGGTCCTCAAACGACCGCTATTTCGACGGCGAACGCATGAAGATGTCGGGACGCTTCGTGAAAGGACCTGGCGCTATGAGCAGATCGACGACGCCAGCCACCGGATTCCATTGGACGCGACCGACCGGTTGAACCGTGGCTCCTCATTGAGTGGCTGGGCTGAAGCCAGCTCCGCTCCCGGCTCACGGCACCCAGGAGTCCACCCAGGGTTGCCCACAAGCTCGCGAAGCCAGGCTTTCTGCACCCGGCCGCTCCAAATCAGTGATCGATTCTGGATTCCTACATCGACCTCTAGGCTCATTTATTTTTCGCCCGAGAATCCATTCCACAAAGGAATACGGAGGCTGGCATGGACAAATTCGATCGAATGCAGATGTTTGTCCGGGTGGTTGAGAAAGGGAACTTCTCCGCGGTTGCAAAGGAACGTGGGGTTGGTCAACCTGCGGTCAGCAAACAGATCTCAGCTCTGGAAGATGAACTCGGCACCGAACTCATTCACCGCACCTCTCGTTCGATTGCACTGACTGAGGCCGGTCGCGACTTTTACGAGTCTGCCTTGCATATCCTCGAGGACCTGGAAAATGCGACATCACGAATCGGTCGCAGCCAGACCGCACCGAAAGGGCTCATTCGCGTCACCGTTCCTCCCACGTTTGCCCGCCTTCATGTGGTATCAAAGTTGCCTGCTTTTTTTGCCGCCTATCCCGACATGGCAGTTGAGATGGCCGCGTCGGAGAGCCCGACAACGATTATCGAGGACGGCTACGATCTAGCGATCCACTCCGGTGATCTACCAGACTCAACTCTGGTTACACCAAGATTCGCCCAAACGATGATCATTCTTGTCACCACCCCTCAGTACCTCACGCGATATGGCGCACCGGAATCGCCGGACGATCTCCACCGCTTTCGTTCGGTCGTCCTTGTCGAGCGAGGTTCCGTACAGCGGTGGAGTTTTGCCTCCGGACAAGCCGCGAAGCGTGTTGTCCCCACGGGAGTCTTTCGGACCAGCGATATTGAACAGATGCGGATGGGTGTCCGGGAACATCTAGGGATCGCCCAGGCGCCGGCATGGCTCTTCGCCTGCAGAACTTAGGGAAGGTACCGTCATCCGACTTCTGACTGCGTTTGAGCGAACAGTGCCCATCCTCGCCGTGCGGCCTGCCAGCCGCCAGATGTCCACCAAAGTTCGCATCTTCATCGAGCACCTGGAGAAAACTTTCGCCCTCTGTTCCCAGTCCAATCCACGGCCCAGCTGAAACTGCGGCAGGATGCTCGTCACGATGAAGATTCGCTAACCTTAGTATGGTCTTGCCACCCGAAGTATTCGCTCCAGGTGGCGATTTTCCCTCCAACCAAATGCACAAGGATAGCGTCATGGGTCGTCGTTCTTTTGCGATCTCTTTTGCGAGTGACGGTCCAATCCCACTGGATAGCCAGCCTGGTTTTGTCCGCGGAGAGAAACATGTCGTTTACTGAGATCTCCAGATCAGTGAAATTCTTGAATAAGTCACGCATCGCGCGCTGCATGTCCTTCTTGAACACGCGACCTCCGGGAGAAAACAACTCTCCGTTCGGTAGCCAATCGTGAGCAGCGATGGCAAAATCGCGCTTTTCCCACGCTTGCGCTTGACGATTCACGAGCGAGCGTACCCGTGCGCTGACGTTCTTAGTGGGTTTTGGCGCGCGCCTCATTGTCTTCTATTCCTCCCGTCAATCGTAACAACTCGACGTGGGCACGGGATTTTGAGTGTTATAAAGGACTGCCGCATCAGCCGGGAGCGACACCCTATCTGACGAGGGACTCTGCTGGAAGGGAAATAAGCGTGCTACGTAACCACAGATCTCGAACGCAGCAACTGGAGCGACGATGGAGGACCGAATTAATGCGGTTCAACGGCGCTGTCGAACGGGACCCCGCCATCGATGCGTGGATGAAAGAGCATGCCGGCGAATTGGGAGCCATGGCGCATCAGTGGTTTGAGGCGATGCGAAAGTGCGGGGACGAAGTCCGGGAGCTTATGCATGACGGCTGTCCAGTTGCATGTTTGGGAGATGCGCCCTTCGGCTACGTCAACGTATTCACTGCGCATGTAAACGTAGGGTTCTTTCATGGCGCAGCGCTGCCGGATCCGGCCCGCCTGTTGCAGGGCACGGGCAAGTACATGCGCCATGTGAAGCTGAAACCGGAAACGGCCACAAACGCCATAGCGCTACGCAGGCTCATCGAGGCGGCGTACTCGGATATCAAGGCGCGCGTCGAGCACGGCTAGCTGCGAGAAACGTCTTGGAGGCCGGGCGGGCCACATTTCCTGAAGTTGGCAAATGTCGGGCGTCAATACTGATGGCAGTTCGGGAGGGTGGTGGCAAACCCACGTGGTCATCTTCGGCGGATCCAATCGCCTGCAAGCGATGCCGGCGCAAACAGGAGCAAAGCAGCGGTTTGGGTCCACAGCGCCCCCTCGCCGGGGCGAGCAATCATCGAGACAGTCGCGCCGAGAGCGATCAGGAGCGCCAGGGCGATTCCGCAATTTAGATCTGTGCGCCGGGCAATTTTGCCCGTGACGAATCCGCCTAGCAAGGCAAAGGCAACGCCGTAAACTGTTGTAAGCAACTCGAAACCAACGGCAGCCGGCGAGTGGGGATCGACTTTCGTTACCCGAAACAGCAGAACCGCGGACCCAGCGAAGATCAGATAGCCTGCAAAAACAGCCAGGAAAGCTCGCATTCGCATCACCCCTCGTTTGTGGAATCTACTTAGAGCTAATGACAAAGGTATTGCCGTCGAGGTCCTTGAAGATCGCGGCTGTGCCCCAATCGGCCTTTTGCGCTTTCATTACAAACTCCACCCCTTTGCTCTCGAGTTCGCGAACCGTCCTCTCGACGTCGTCTGCCCAAAACGTGATATTCATCTTTGTACCCGGTTGGACCCCGTCATCAAAGCGGAAGAGCACAACGCGGGTATCGGTTCCGGAGATCCCAAGTTCAATCCAGCGCTGTCGGTCGTTGTAGGGCTGATCTGTCAGGAGTCGGAACCCCAGTTTCTCCGTGTAGAAGGCCAGCGCCCGATCCTGGTCGGTGACTGGAATGCTCGTAAACTTCACCCCGCGAATCATATTCATCGTGCCTCCAGCCGATTATCTGCGCGCCCTCGAGGAGCAGCAAGCGATCTATGGTGTGCTACGCTATAGTGCTATGGAGCATATCCCGATTGACGAATACGTCATCGATGTTCTTCTACCCGATGTGACTGGTCACGATCACGCCCCAACAGCTTTTTTGGTTTATATCGTCCTCTGGACCGCACTGTATCGTGGCGAACAAAAGCGGATCGCCCTGAGCCTCGAAAACCTGTCGGAGAGGACCGGCCTGTCCAAATCCGGTGTGCAGAGTGCTGTTCGATTGTTGCAGCGACGCGGTCTGATAAAGGTCTTCAAGGACCGCCCAACCGCAGTACCCGGATACGAATTGGTGCGTCATTGGGTGCGTCGGCGAGCCCGATAGAAGCCTCTACGCAGAAGAACCAGCACCAGGGTTTACAGAAACCAGCCATTGGTTTTCCTTCTTAAACCAAGCGTGTGGCCGAGGCCGCCTACGATCGTATGGCCAACTGCCGGTTCAGCCGGTGCGTTGCGCGCTGCGCCACCGGGTGGCATACGGCAGCACGAACAAGTACAGACCGGCGAAGAATTGCAAGGCGAGCACAGCCACAGCCATGAGCCCCAGCGAGTTGGTATACCCGCCTTTCAGCACGGCCATGAGGTTAATGAGAACCGCCCCGGTAAACGCCACAGACAGCCAGCGGTGGGTCTGCCGAATCCATTTGTTCCAGTTCAACGGGACCTCCTCTGAAGACGAGCTCGAGGCGCGTGATGGTTGCGATCCTTTCCGATTCACGACTCATCGACGCCCTTACCGAGCCACGGAATCCCCTGCCGGCATAGTACGACTCCGCGCCGTTGTGGTACAGGAAGACTGTATTGAAGCGGCGATTGCAAAAGAGGGCGCCGCCGAGTTGTCTGATCTTAGACGGCGTTTTCACCCAGCTCGACGTTTTGGTATCGAAATCTCCAAGCTTCTCGAACTCTCGATACTCTTCTTCCGTTAAGAGCTCAATGCCCATGGTAGCGGCCATGTCCATGGCGTTATCTTTTGGTTTATGTTCTTTCCTTGACTCCAACGCTGCACGGTCGTAGCAAAGGCTTCTGCGGCCGGTTGGACTTTCCGCCGAACAATCATAAAAAACGTACTCGTCCGTCTCTCTGTCATGGCTAATAAATGTCCGGCTCACCACCCGTTTTTTCCATTTCACCGAGTGACCATAGTTTGTCAGCATTCGCTTCGAGCCTTGGCTGTGCGTCAGCCCATTCAAGACCTTTATGCCGGTTCATGTTTTTCTCAAAACGGGCTTTCAGTGCTCGGAGCAGTTCTTCACTTTGTTTTGGTGACAACCTCCTGGTGGTTGCCACGCCTTTTGAATCCTTTGGGGTTTTGCCTGTTCGCATGGTTTTGCCATCCACCTCGATTCACGACTCTCGAGCCGTCTTCGGCGGCCATTTGGGAGGTTCAACGCCGAACTGCCTGGCGTACTCGGCGACCAATCGCTGCCAGCCGGCGAATTTCATGGCATCGGCACCCGCGATGCGGCTGATAGGGGTTCCGCTCAGCAGCCGATCCAGAACATCGAAAGCAATGTGCCAGCCTGCGGCGCCCCAGCAGATGAAGCGGCGGTCGATGTTGTGCCACAGTGTCAGACGCGTGCCGTTGCCGAGCGGCTCGAGCTCCCACCGGATATCGCCGAACTCAAGCAACTCGGGAGCGTTGGCTCGCGTCACGGTTGTTTCCTGCGGCTGGGGATTTCCCACCCAGGTGAGCTGCACCGTCGTTCCAGTCGTACCCAGGTTCCCATCGACGACAAACGGCGCCCACTCGCGCAGTTGTGCCGGATCGGTCAGTGCCTCCCAGACTTTGGCCGGCGAGTGGCGGATTTCGCGGACGAGAATAAGCGTCCACTTTTCTCCCTCCTTGCGTACCTGCGCCCCACTGGCCGGACTCGGTGTGTACGGTTCGAGATCGCTCATCTTCTCCTCCCTTTCTTCTTCTCGTTTCACCTTGTTTCAATAAGGTTCTTGGAAAGGGCACGGCTTAAGCCGTGCCGTTCCGGCCTGCCTAAGGATTGGGCTTCAGCCCTTGAGGGAACAAGCATTCCGCGCAGATGATCTTTGCCACCGGCTGTACGCAACGGGCGTCCTACCAGCGCTTGAGCTCGGTGATCTGAATGAGATTGCCACAGGTGTCGTTCAGCATGGCGATCGTGGAGGCCGTCACGTCCGTTGGTGGCATAGTGAACTCGGCGCCGGCTGCTTTCATGCGCTCGTAATCGGCCTCGAGGTCGCCGGTGAAGAACATGGCCGCTGGCTGGCTTTGCTGGAACAAGGCCTGCTGGTAGGTTTTGGCCGCCGGGTTGTTGTTGAGCGCCAGCTGCAGCTCAGTGCCGTCCGAGTCCTCGGGTGAGGCCACCGTAAGCCAGCGAAACGGTCCATTGCTGAAGTCGGCCTTCTTAACGAAGCCCAGTACTTCGGTATAGAAACGCAGCGCCTTGTCCTGATCGTCGACGTACACGCTGGTCAGTTTGATCTTCATTTCATTTCTCCTTTGTTACGTTCGCGGCTTGGGCCGCGCTGCCTTCTTGTTGCCTTCCTTCGTTCGTGTTGATTCGTCCATGCGGTTGAGGTGCCGTTCGAGAGCATCTATGTGAGCCGACCAGAAACGGCGGAACTGAGCCAGCCAGGCATCCAACTCCTGAAAGGGTCCGGGTTTTAGCCGGTAGAGACGGCGCTGTGCGTCCACGGTGGCCTCCACGAAACCTGCCTCGCGCAGCACGCGCAGGTGCTTCGACACCCTCGGCTGCGACATTCGAAGTTGACGCTCAATCTCTCCCACCGACTGTTCGGACGACGCCAGCAAGCCCAATATCGCGCGGCGGTTCGGCTCGGCAATGATTTCGAATACCGATTCCACGACTCCTTATATACTCTGTTACGCATATACGTGTCAAGGCATATTATGGGAAGCCGCCAGCCGAACCCGCCGAAGGCGACCAGCACGCCACGTTAGTATTCTGAAATGTGACCTCCAGGCCATTTCAGCTTGCAAAAACCCAGCATTGGAAGGGCTACCTAAGGTGGTTTGCCATATGGCTTGTTGCCGCTGCAGTGCTTTTTTGGTTGGGTGCCGCCCTGCTCCTGGTTGCGGCCCGCTGGATCGATCCACCTTCAACCGCGGTGCAGATCGAGCGCCGGCTGCAGGCATGGATTCAGGGCAAGCCGTATCAGAAACGATATGACTTCGTCCCGCTCGCGCAGATCTCGCTCAACTTGCAACACGCGGTGATTGCAGCCGAGGATGCGCGCTTCTATCAACACAACGGTTTCGACTGGTACGAGATTGAAATCGCGGCCCGGGAAGACATGGAAGGCGAACGAACTCGCGGGGCATCCACGCTTACGCAGCAGCTGGTGAAGAATCTGTTTTTCGGAACCGGCCGATCTATCCTGCGCAAGGGCGCGGAGGCCACGCTGGTGCCGGTGGCCGAAGCTGTGCTCGGCAAGCGGCGCATCCTGGAGCTCTACCTGAACGTGGTCGAATGGGGTCCGGGCATTTACGGAGCGGAGTGGGCCAGCCGCACCTACTACCGAACTCCGGCGCGGAGTATCGGGCGCGAAGAGGCGGCGCGACTCGCCGCGGTTCTGCCCGGTCCGCTGAAACGGCGGCCTGAGCGCATGAGCCGTTATAGCGCGGTCATCCTGCGTCGGATGCAAAAGATGGGATGGTGACTGGTGGCCCGTGGCCCGCATTTGCCTTCCTTTGGCAAAGGTTGGGCTGTTACTACGGGTCAATAGGATTGTGTCATTCATTCCTCGCAAAGAGCCGAGAGGTTAGGCCAAAAGAGGGCCAAACGTGGGGCACGCCCCAACTTTCTTGCTCTCTGGGCTACCAGCCACGCCATCCCAGCGCCAACAAGTATTGACCGGGTGTTGCCCGGTCACCGTCCTCTGTCAGGAATGCAAGTAGAGATCCTGACACAGCAAGCAGCTTCTACTTTAGTTCGACGCTTGGAGCCCCAGGAAACGCCACTCGCTAGATTGCTGTGGCATCGTGTCGTCGCTCAAGATGACACCTTTTAACAGAAGCCAGCGAGGATGCACCTTCAATCAGTTAGAACGCTGCGAATCCGGTTATGTGCTCTCCGATAATCAGCGTATGGATGTCGTGTGTCCCTTCGTAGGTTTTCACCGACTCCAGGTTCGCCATGTGGCGGAAGATGGGGTATTCGTCGGCGATGCCGTTAGCGCCGAGGATGTCGCGGCCCATGCGGGCGCACTCCAGGGCCATCCAGACGTTGTTACGCTTCAGCATAGAGATATGGTAAGGCTTTACGTTGCCTCCATCCTTCAATCTTCCTACTTGCAGTGCGAGCAGCTGAGCTTTACTTATCTCACTAATCATCCAGACTAGTTTCTCTTGTACAAGCTGGTGCCCGGCGATGGGCATGTCGTGGAACTGTTTGCGGAACTGCGCGTAGTGCAGGGCGCAGTCGTAGCAGGCCATGGCGGCGCCGATGGCTCCCCAGCCGATGCCATAGCGCGCCTGGTTGAGGCAACTAAGCGGCGAGCCGAGTCCTTTGGAGAGGGGCAGCAGGCAGTCGGCGGGGATGCGGACGTCTTGCAGCGCGAGGCTGGAAGTGACGGAGGCACGCAGCGACCACTTGCCGTGGACGTCGGCGGCCTTGAAGCCGGTCGTGTCGGTGGGGACGATGAAGCCGCGAATACGGTCGTCTTCGTCGGCGACCTTGGCCCAGATGATGGCGATGTCGGCGATAGAGCCGGAGGTGATCCACATCTTTTCGCCGTTGAGGACGTACGTGTTGCCGTCTTTGCGGGCGCGGGTGCGCATCCCGCCGGGGTTGGAGCCGGCGTCGGGTTCGGTGAGGCCGAAGCAGCCGAGGATTTCGCCCTTGGCCATCTTGGGCAGGTACTTCTGTTTTTGCTCTTCGCTGCCGAAGGCGTGGATGGGATACATGCACAGCCCGGACTGCACGCTGACGAAGGAACGCACGCCGCTGTCGCCGCGCTCGAGCTCCTGGGTCATCAGGCCGTATTCGACGGCTGACATGCCAGCGCAACCGTACCCAGTAAGGGAGGCTCCGTAGAAGCCGAGCTCGCCCATGGGCGGGATGAGCTCGCGAGGGAAGCGTCCTTCGCGGTTGCACTGCTCGATGATCGGGATGAGATTCTCTTCGATGAAGAGGCGAGTGTTGTCGCGGACAAGCCGCTCGTCGTCAGAGAGGAGCGAGTCGAATTCGAGGAAGTCAACGCCTTTGAATTTGATGGCCATGTGCTTTGGACCCTTGAGACGAACTTATGAAGGTAGCAGGGCGCAGAGAAGAGGGTCAAACGGTGTTCGCTAAGTTTAGTCAGGAAGAGCCGATGGCACCGAGGCAAGCGATGACCACGGAATCTCGTCCCACCCTTTGCCAACGGAAGGCAAAGGGCGGGGTACGCACCTCTACTTGAGTTTGGTCTCCTCGACTACTCGGCCGTGGTGGGGTCGATGATGGATTTGACTTCTGCGATGCTGTTGGCCGGGAAGCCTCCCTGCGTCGCGTGCTCGCGGACGGTTGCTTCGTCGGGTGCGATGTAGACGCAGTAAATCTTGTCGGCTGTGACGTAGCTGTGGAGCCACTGGATTTTGGGTCCCATGTTGCTGAGCACACCGCAGGATTTTTGTGAGATAGCGTGAAGTTGTTCGGGCTTAAGGTTGCCCGCTCCGGGTATGCTTCGCTCGATGACGTATTTAGGCATGGCCGGGATTCTACAACAGTTATCAGTTGCCAGTGGTCGGTTAGAGTTTAGAAGGATCCTTCGACTCGGTCGCCACCGCGACCTCGCTCAGGATTTCGGCTGCGGGCTCAGACGCCCGCAAAACGCCTCAACTAGAACTGCACGCTCTTCAGCATGGCATCGTAGGTCGGCTGAAAGAGCGAGAACTCGGCCTCTGGCGCGACGAAAACCATGAAGATCACCGAACCGTCGCGCTGCGGGACGGTGACCATCCAGTCGCGCTCGAGTTGTGGCTGACCACTCGGGTTGAGAAAAGGGGACTGTGATTGCATGGCGACGGAGCGACCTTGCACGCCATTGATCGTAACGGTTTGAGACTTGCCGACTGAATGCACCCCGCCACTGCTTTCCATGTCTTCGACAAGTTTGGCGGTGAGCTGGTCGATGGTCATGCTCTGGCCGCTGGAAGGCGAGACACCGTTGATGACTACCCCGTAACCGACCGCGCTACCTGCAACTCCCGCTGGCGGGGCAATGGTGAGTGAATAACCTTGCTGTTTGGGCATCTGCACTGGCCAGTTGTCGGGATGGGAGATCTTCATCCGCCCGAGGTCGGCAGTAACCAGCTTCTGACTGGGCTCAACCTTGCGCAGCGACACAGCAGGGACAGTGGGAGTGGTTGGAGCTGGGGACGCAGGACTGCCCGGCGCGGGAGCACTGGTGTTGACGGCGGTGGCTCCGCTGGGATTAAAGACAGCACCATTCTTCTGATTAAGTGCGGCCCATTGGCCGCTCTGGGCGCCGGCGGCGATCTCTTGGCCGGTGTATGCCTTGACGGTCGTGGCATCTTGCCTGACCTTCTCGAAGGCGGCGCTAGTGGTCTGGTAGTTTTCGGGCGGCCAGTTGCGGATTTCCTGCTCGATCGCCTGTGAGCGGTTGCCGGGATCAGGGTGATCGCTCAGCCATTGCGGAGGCGCGCCTTTATTCTGCGATTCGAGGGTCTGAAAGAAGTCGGCCATCGCTTGGGGATTGTATCCAGCCTTATAGAGGATGATGGCGCCCACGGCGTCGGCCTGGGACTCGTCGGCGCGCGAATACTTCAGCATCATGCCCTGGGCTCCCATTTGAATGCCCATCTGACCGAGTTGTCCCACTAAGCCGCCGGTGGTAGCGCCGAGCACCGCACCTGCGAGTCCCGCCAAAAGACCGGTGGTTTCGGCTTTGCTCGCTTGCTTGGCCGAGTGCTGCATGATCACGTGCGACATCTCATGGGCCATGACGCCTGCGAGCTGGGCCTCGTTGGCGGCAGCTGTGATCGTGCCAATGTTGATGAACATTGGGCCACCGGGCAAGGCGAAAGCGTTGATCTCTTTTTGCGCGATTACGTGGAACTCAAACGGCCACGAATATTGTTGCGGAATGGTGGCGACAAGTTTCTGCCCGAGCCCGCGAATGTATTGCGTTTCGGGGCTGTTGTCAGGCAACACTGGCATCTGCTTGTACACCTGGGCGGCAGCCTGCAGGCCGAGCTGGCGCTGCTGGTCCCGGCTCATACCGACTTTGCCGGGGTTGGGGAACTCCGGGCCGGCCGACTGGGCCGAAAGCAGGGTCGCGGTCAGGACAGTGACGGCAATGCGAATGAGCCGGTTTGAAGATGCAAAGTGCGTCGTCATGATGAGGCCACCTGGACTCGAGGACTCAATGAAATTCTACCGCTGTTGAAGTGAAATTTATGCTCTCAATGTGAAGTGGCCATCAGCAATGTCCGCAAGGAGTTCATCAACTTCCTTGGGGTTGCGCAGCAAATGGACGGCTGCCTTGGAAGCGTGTTGATCGATCGCTTTCATCAGAAACGGTCGGCTCTGGCGGCGATATCGGAACAGCCAGAGCCAGAAATCAAAGCGCTCGCGCGAGCGTCGAATAGCTCGCCAGGCGCAGAGGGTGAGAGGGAAATCCAAGAGAATTACGGTATCGGCGGCCTGAAGCCGGATCTCGACCGCATCATAATGCCCAAGGTCGCCATCCAAAATCCAGTTATTCTGCTCGACAAGCTCTCGTTGGATCGTTCTCCACTGCTCTCTGGATGTCGCACGAAGACCCGGTTGCCAGAAGAGTTGGTCCAGCTCGACTACCGGCAACCCCCTGATTTCGCCAAGTTGCGCGGCAAGAGTCGATTTGCCCGCGGCGCCAGGACCGAGGATTACTACACGCTTCACATAACCAGTCTAGTATTGGAGGGCGCAGAAAAAGGGCGCCCGCCGCGGCCGGGTGCCGACACAAGCCGTTTTCAGCTGGTGTGGGTCTTTACCGTCGGGGTGTTGGGTCTCCCTTCGAAGTTTTATCGCGACCGGCGCTGCGGAATCGTCAGGTAAAATAGAGAAGCTATCCGGCGAAGTGAGAGTGGTGCGCTACCATCCCTCCGAACGCAAAACCGGCGTTCGTCGGGGGCCCGGGACTAAGCACCCGCCTGCAGTCGAAGCCGTCCGCCACGGCGAACGTGAGCTTGAGACGTGTGCATCTCGCGCTGGCCCTCCTAGTACGGCCTTCACGTGTTGCCTTCTGAATCAAGCCAAGCGGTTACGACGATCGGGCCGCGGCGTTGACGACCTGCGGGAAGTGTCGAAACCCAGATCCCTTACCGTCCCGGCAGAGCGGGACCGTGAGGGATGACAAATATAAAGAAGTTATCGGCACGACTGAAGTCGTGCCCTGACGCGAATTTAGGAGAGAGCAATGGCGAAGATCGCAAAAACAGCTGACCGCAAAAAGGTCATGGACACCAGCAAGAGCACCGATTGCCCGAAGTGTGGCAAGCCGACGCGTATCGTAAAGCGGGTAAAAGACCGTGAGCGCAACGTTCCGGGCGGGATTTACATTTCCTGTTCGGCGTGTGATTTCTACGAGAAGTTGTAGGCCGAACATTCAGCATAAGTAAAACTGATTACCGCAACGCCGTGAAAGTCACATGGTTTGGAAGCGCAGGGCTAAAGAGGCTTACAGCTAAAGCTGTGCCGTTTCAAAACGACCCTGAAAGAGAGTTTTTCGGTCGGCCAGTAAAGGCGGTGCTCCACCCAGTTGGATTTGGAACAACCGATTTGTGGGATGATGGCGGAGCGCGGAGGAGTCCGCGCTCGTGCAGTTTGAGGAGGGGTTGATGCCGGCATTGCTGGCTTTTTTTCCCGCGAGCTACTACACGTATTTCGAGCCGTCCTATTTCGTGGGATGGGGAACGCTGGCGCTCATCAACGCCGGCCTAGCGCAAGGAAAAAAGAAGAGCGGACTGCTGTGGTTTCTGCTTTCCTTGCTGCTGGGACCGCTGGCAACATTAATACTGGTGCTCTTGCCCAAGGGGTAGCAGAGTCTGGCCGTGGGCGCGCGCGGGCCATGAAAGCGGCGATGAGTTTCCGTGTGACGTGGCGTCGCTGCCGGGAACGAAATGACGGACTTCGTTCCACATAAAGGCATTTGGAGGCAGTGATTGGCTATAGGTGTTTGCGTGCCACGCTCGCGCTGGTTGCTTACCCTCTTTTTCTTTTCGATGCTACTGCGTCTCGGCTACCTCTGGACCGTGCGGGATGGCCCACTCGCTAACGGGGATTCCTTAGCGTATGAGGAGCTGGCCCAGAAGTTGCTATCCCACCAGCCTTATTCCACCACTGCGAACACAGGGCCAGGCGGCTTCCCGGGTGACCTTCAACGCCCTCCTGGCTATCCTGCTTTTCTGGCTGCAGTGGACCTGTTGCTCGGGCCCAGTCGAGTTCACACGGCTTTGGTTCAATGTGTTTTGAGCGCCGCATTTGCTGTAGTACTTGCCGTTTTGGTAGCTGCTTTCGCAACCGAACTCACGGGTTTGCTTGCCGGTCTTTTGTACTCAATTGACTGGGCAACGATCATCCACGTGCCTATCACAGTGGCGGACACCCTCTTTGCGGTTCTGCTGGGAACCGCCATAGGGCTCTACGCACTTTCCATGAAGAGAGAAGCTGACACTTGGGTTCTTGGCGCGGGTTTCTTCCTGGGAACGGCCGCTCTGGTAAAGCCGATTGGGCAAGTCGTTGTTTTAGCATTTCTGCTGGGATGGGTAGTGCAAGCAAAGCGCCGGGCCACCGGTTTGTTGTTCCTGCTGAGCTATCTCGCATGTGTGGCGCCCTGGATGATTCGCAACTACCAGCAACACGGACTGGCAACCCTGTCTACCATCGGGACGGTAGAATTTTACTTTTATGTCGGTGAGGCCAGTGCACGTCCCAAGTCGATCACGAACTTTTCCGGCGCGGAACTGAACAATGAAGTTACTCGGATCAGCAACGAGTGGATTGGCCAGACACTGACTCCGGCCGAGCGCAAGCACGCCATGGAACAGAAAGCTCTGGTTTTGATCGCACAACATTGGCCGACGGTTGCATATCAGACAGCCCTGGGCTTCTTGCGGACGTGTTTGGGACCAGGATCCATCACGGTCGCCAATTCCATGCCAAACGCTCCAAGTCGTGCGACGCAGGCGCTGGTGGTGGTTCTGCCTTTGGCGCAAACACTGGCACTTTGGGCCTTGGCGGCCATTGGTGCCTCGCGACTCCTTTCCGTCGGCCGCACAACCCGAGCCATGCAAGTGATGTTGGTCGGGTGTGTCGTGCTGCTTGTATTGCCAGCTAGTGCCACGTTGGGTCAGTCTCGATATCGAGTGCCCGCGGTTCCCGCGCTTGCGATCCTAGGGGCGATGGGAGGCACGATACTAATCGAGCGCCGATGGCCGTCCAAGCACACGGAGGTCCTGACCGTTGGAAGAACGTGACGCGATCACGGTCGCTAGATCGATGACCGGCACGAACGTATTGCTGTCGCATAAACGAGTTTGTACAACGCCCAGCGCGGCGGTGCTTCCGCTGGTATTCCGCAACCGTGACATTGCTCTATGGGGGCCGCTGAGGTTTAGCGCGACTTTGCGATAGGCTCGAGGGAACTCACTGCAGTGGCCAAGGCAGCCTGGTATTCGTTCACAAGCCTGTCTTTCCATGCCCGTTGCCACAGCTTGCGCTTCTTCATGTAGTGCTCCATGTGATGGAGCGGGTCGTTCTGCCAGCGCGCATGTAACAGTTTCGGCTCGGAGCGGCCGTTCGCCGATGGATTAGCGGCTTCGCCGTGCCAGCGCCAGGTGCGGCATTCAATCAGGGTAGGGCCGGCGCCAGTGCGTGCCCGATGGATTGATTCCTGGGTGACGCGCCAGACAGCGACGATATCGTTGCCGTCGACGGTGATGCCGGGAATGCCGTAGGCTTCGGCGCGATCACGAAGATCTTCATGCGACTGGACGACGCTGGTTCCGTTAGCCTGCGACTGCGCGCAGTCCTCGACGATAAAAACGATGGGAAGCCGGTGACCCGACGCAAGCCATGCGGCTTCATGCCAGAATCCCAGGGCGGCGAGGCCGTCGTCGGCGAGTGCGACCACAACGTTGGGCTTGCCCAGGGAGCGATAGGCGTATGCAACTCCGGCGGCGATATCGAGTTGGCCGGTGAGAGACGACGCCGGAGGAATGAGGCGCAAGGCTCCCGCGCCATTGGAGGTGGGTTGGGGAGGAGGCTGTTTGTGGCGTGCGAATAATTCAGCGAAAACCCGATGTAAAGGAGTGTCCTTGACAACATGGGCGGCCAACTTGGGCTGCGACGCCGCAAAGCTGTCGTCAGCCTGGAGACCGATGCACGCCCCGACTTCAGTTGCTTCGCCGCCTAGGGTGGGCACGGCGACTCGGGGAATCTTGCCCGCCCGCGACAGGGTCAGTACCTGCTCTTGCAGCAGACGAGTCTTCACAAGAACAGAATAAAGAGTGCGCAAGACTTCCGGGCTGGATGGCGAAGCGTCTGTGGCGAGCGAGGATTTTGTATCGGCAGACTCAGATAAAGGTTCAGCCTTCGGCCCGAGCGGGGCGGAAGGATTGGATTTGCGGGCAGCCATGCCGGAAGGTCTCCGAAAGCGTTCATTGTATCGCAGGAAGACTTTGTACTTTGATGGACAAACAGCGTGGCTCACGCGCAATACCGCGATAGGGCTGGCAACCATGAAAACTCGTGCGTTCTGTAACATAAAATTAATGTTCGGTCACAGATTTCAACACGACTGTGAATAAGTTTGTGGAAATCCACTAGCGCGCGACGTTAAGTGTCATGCTGGTGCGCGGTTCAACACAATGCACCGAAGCAAGTGCGCTTGGTTTCAATTTCGCGACAGGGACGATTTGGATTGCGTGACGCGACGACGCGCAACTGCCGGGTTGACGCGCTATTAGGTTGGCACATTGAAAGTGCGACTCGACAAATTGATCTTCGAACGTGGCTTGGCATCTTCGCGGGAACGCGCGCAAGCATTGGTGCTGGCAGGGCGTGTGCTCGTCAACGAGCAGAAGATCGACAAATCGGGTGCGAGTGTCGACGATGAGGCTGCGATCCGGATTCTCGGGGACAACATGCCGTTCGTCAGTCGCGGTGGACTGAAGCTGGCGAAAGCGCTGGAGTATTGGTACATCCATGTGAGTGGCAAAATGTGCATGGACATTGGGGCGTCGACTGGCGGCTTCACCGACTGCCTGTTGCAAAGCGGTGCCGCGCAAGTGATTGCAGTCGATACAGGCTACGGACAGATCGATGCAAAGCTGCGCGGCGATGCCAGGGTAACTTTGCTGGAGAAGACAAACGCGCGTTACCTCACGTCCCAGCAAATCTGGCCAGACGAGGCGGCGCGAAGACGGATCAGCTTTGTCGCGATGGATGTGTCGTTTATCTCAGCGACATTGGTGCTGCCGGCGGTGGTCGAGTGCGTGCGCGAGAGTGGCGGATCGAGTGCGTTCGAACTGGTGGTGCTTGTGAAGCCGCAATTCGAGGTAGGGCGCGAACACATTGGGAAGGGCGGGATTGTGCGCGACGAAGCGTCGCGACAAACGGCGGTGGAGCGCGTGATAGCGGCGGTTGTCGAGTTAGGCGGCGTCGCCATTGAAGTGATTGACTCGCCGATTCTGGGCGCGGAAGGGAATCGGGAGTTTCTGCTGCATGCAAGATTTGGCTGATCGCGAGCTTCGACCCACTGATCGGCGGCCACGCGGCCAGGGCGGGATTGAGAGAGGCGGTCCAGCGGTTCCCACCCCCGCCCGAGCGCAAAGGCGGCCCTCGTCGGGCGCCCGGTCGCCGCTGGCGATAAAGCGTCGCCGTCGCTACGCGACTGGAGCCGTTGAACGAGGAACATTGCGAACTGTGGATGAGTGAAGCAATCTCGCAATACACATCTCACAAATACCAGGGAACTTAAGACAACTGAAAAGTCCGAACAGCAGATCCCTGGACGACTAAAGTCGCCTCGGGACGACAAAAGTAAAGGGGTTAAGGGCACAACGGAAGTCGTGCCCTGATACAAAACCATTGGCAAAGCGAGTTTTTTCAGCACCTGTGACGGGTGTTCGACCTCGGCGCATGAACCAACAATCGGCTCCGGATCGAGGTGTGCGCTACACTGACAAAGTCCCGCAAACTGACCCATGAAATCCGTCGCGATCATCTCCAAGCCGTGGAAGCAGGAGTTGGCTGGCATCCTGCCAGAACTGCTCAACTGGTTTCACCAGCGCGGTTACCAGATCTACATGGACGAGGAGACCGCGCGCTATACCAATGGCGAGCGGGTGGTGTCGCGCGACGAGATTGGCAGGCTGCATCCGGATTTCGCGGTGGTGCTGGGCGGCGATGGCACTCTGCTTTCGGCGGCACGTGCCGTGGCGCACGAAGGAGTACCTATCCTGGCCGTCAACCTCGGGTCGCTGGGATTCCTCACCGAAATTCCACTGAACGAGTTGTATGTGGCGCTCGAGGCAGCCGACCAGGGGCAGTGCCCGATCGAGTCGCGGTCGGTACTAGCTTCGCAAGTGGTGCGCGGAAACGAATGTATCTCGCAGTACTTTGCGTTGAACGACGTCGTGGTCAACAAGAGCGCCATCTCACGGCTAATGGAGTTCGACCTCTACATTGATGGGAACTTCGTCTTTCAATACAAAGCGGACGGCGTAATCATTGCAACCCCGACGGGATCGACTGCTTATTCGCTGGCGGCGGGCGGGCCGGTCATGATGCCGTCGGTGAGTGGGTTCGTGGTGACGCCAGTATGTCCGCACTCGCTGACCCATCGGCCTTTGGTCGTGACGGATAAGTCGGAGATCGAATTGCGCGTAGAAACCGGCGACGAACAGGCATTTCTCAGCATTGACGGACAGGTCGGGTTGCCGGTCGAGCAGGGAGATCGGGTGGTGTGCTGCCGCGCCGCCCATCACGTGAAACTTATGCGTCTTCGTAGAACGTTCTTCGAGGTGCTGCGCAACAAGTTAAAGTGGGGACAGCGGTAGAAAAAAGTGGCTAGCCCAAGTTCGTCACGACTGAGTGGCTACGATAGCTAAGTCGTTCAGAATCAGCTCAGGCAGTCGAAAAGTCTACACTACATTTTCGATTCAGT
>Ga0306921_10001208_pt1 | contig 24691 bp, 18 predicted proteins | sample sta12Cox44000080_FD_203760 | JGI IMG/M metagenome (GOLD analysis project Ga0306921, IMG submission 203760) | Lab enrichment of tropical soil microbial communities from Luquillo Experimental Forest, Puerto Rico - statoxic.12C.oxic.44.000.080 (v2)... | ecosystem: Environmental > Terrestrial >...
AAGCTGCCGTCGCAGTCATGAATATTAGAGCCAAAGATGCAAATCGGTGTCGACAGCTTCGGAGCAGTCATTTCCGAGCCAGCGACTGGAACACCCAGGCCGTCACGCTGCACAAACGCAAAGCTCAAAGTGATGTCATATCGATGAGAGAACTTAAGCGCTACCGTAAAGATAAGGGTTCTGGACGGATTGTCGCTAGGCTTGATCGGAAACGCCTCGGGCAAAGTCCGATGCGAGGTTCCTGCGGCGGATCCGAGGCGTTTTCGATAAGCAGGCTAGAAGGAAGCCGCTGGCGTTTGCGGCGGGCGCGGGAGATGCTGCTGGCTATGGAATTTGAATGGGTGTTTTTTCGCCTTCTGTTCGGGGCCAAACGTGAATGCAGGCACTTCCAAGGCTGGACAAGAGACGCAGATAGCACCTCATAAGTTGCGGATTATCTCACGCGCAGCGTCCGCCGCGCCAGCGGCTTCGTTCTGGTCGGCTATACGGAAGTCACCCCGCGACTGCAACAGAACACCTGCGCCGCCTAATGATTGAGCGCACCAGTGCCGGGAAGTGCTTATTCATAAACCGTACCGTGATGCCCAGGCGCCTGCAGACAGCGCGTACAGATGGTGGTGGTGACTGTCCGAGTGCTGCTAACGCATGCTTTTCCAGATCAGCTTTGTACTTGGCAATATAGGCACGTCGCCGCTCCATGAGTTGTTTGCATAAAGCAGGTTGATGTCTTTGTACGATTGCTGTGTAAGAATAGCCGAGTAGGCGGGCTACCTCGGCGAGGCTTGGCACCGGATTCTCATCGATTGCACTTCTTAAGATCGGGCCCAGCCTTTCGAAACGATCCTTCTTCGCTTGGGCAATCCGTCGGTCGATTGCTACGCATAGCTCCGGAAGCTGTCGACGGATGTATTCAGCATCAGGATGCCCAAGGCTTGCAGCGAGCTGATATACCGGGATCGGTTCAGTCGATTTGAGAGATTGCTCCAGCATGTCCTTCATTCGAGCATTACAGGTCCGCGGCGCATCAGGTTTCATCCACCAGGATCGTCCGCCTGCCTGTTGATATCGGGCAGTGATCTTGTAGCAGAGCCTCCTGTCAGCTTTATAAAGACTGTCAGTGGTCGTGTAGCCTAATCTACGTGCGATCTCTATCACGCTGACCGGCGGGGTTGCATCAAGCGCGGTCCGGAGAGTTCGGCGAACCTCGCTCGTATGGCGTGAAGGGAGCACAAGGCGCTTTCTACGGATGGCAACCGCTTGCTTTGCGGCAGCGATGTCCGCTGGCGTTGGTCCCTCTGGAGTAAAGAAGCTGGAAACGGGGACATTTAAGCACCGGGCGATTCGTAGCAGGTTTTCGATCCGGGGAAGTTCCTCGCCGACGAGACAAGCGCGCAGCATCCCACCGGGGCATAAAATGTACTCACTAAAGGCGAGGACATTCCCATTGGCTATTTCCGCAAGATATCTGGTCAGGCTTCTGCGCAGTGAGTCGCGCGCAACTATGGGGTCGATGACCGGAAGCATTGCAAGCAAACTACCAACCTGCGTCCATGACCATCTCTGGTCCTCAGTCGGAGAGCCGGGTTGCGACTCGTCAGTCTTAAGATCTGGTACTCCCAGCCAACTGCCGCAATGTCCGCAACATCCCGGCCGAAAGAAAACGCTCAATGCGCTCATTGTCCGTCCGCAGCAAGGGCAGATATTGTGCAGCTGTCGCAGGTGCACTGGGCAATGGGATGATGTCTTGATTGCCCAAAGGAGTGGCTCATAAACGCTTTGGCCGCTCAGCCGCCAATGCTCGAAACAGAGCGTGCACCAAGTCCGATGCCGATGAAACAGATGGTCAGGTAAGGCATAGCGAAACGGGAGGAGAGTGAGATAACTCAGGTCACGACGACAGGTGGCGCGTTCGAGGGCCTGGACCCATTTTCTTGCTCGGTCGGTGACACCATTGACCGTATAGCTGGAAACTTTAAATCCATGTCCACCGCGCATGGCGGCCCTGGCTTCCGGCGAGATGATTGCATCCTCGGGATCGGAAGCCTGTGAGAGTATCCTGCCTGCTAGATCTCCGACTTTCAGTGAGTGCGCAGCAGCAAGTCGGCCAACGTAGCTGGTCAAGCTTTCGACCAATGCTGTACCAATGTTAATCGGCTCAAGCCCATAAAGCTGACTTCTCGGCGGAATCGGTACGGGCGATAATGACCAAGACTCAAAGAGTTGCTGCACTCGCATTGATTTGTCCAATGACATCACGGGTCGGCAGCCGCTGGCCTGGACGGCGGCGCTTGCCCGAAGAAATTGGCAGTGCCGAAGTGGCTTGTGCTTTTCCGCTGGTATCCAAGCCCAACTTCCCGCGAAAGCGCGTTACCGCCTCGTGACGCTCCTGCAGTTTCAATTCACCATCAGTGGTCTCTGCATGCAATTGTTCGCACTGAGCGATACACAGCGCTTGGGCTTCAACAGCGGCTCTTGTTAACTTGCGATCGCCCTTTCGATAGGCGACTGTGACTGCCCGCACGAGCCACTCCTTCAGGATGCCGATGCAGCCGAGGCTCCGTTCGTACAGAAACTCCCAGTTGCTTACCAGGTCAGACGGCTCATCAAACGGAAGCTGCTTTTCGAACGATTGCACGACATTGATGAAGGTTTGGCGATCTTCAGAATCTTCCGCTCGATAGCGAGCAAGATGAACGTCGATGCTCCGTCTGCTTAGTTGCCCATTCAAGTTTCGGAATGCGAGCAGATCGTAAGTTCCAAGCAAAACGTGAACGGTCTTAGTCTGGTTCGCGAACGACTTGATCACATCCAATTGATCGAGAAGGCGGCGCCCTGAGGAAATCTTGCCGATATGCTGGGCTTCATCGATCAGCACTGCCGTAGGCCTACGATAACGGATAGCCTGTTCCACCGCGTAACGGTATTCGGTGCCGACTGCTCGGGGTGTTGGCATGAATTGCCTGGTTGCGCCAGCAACGTTCGCCTCTAAAGGGCGATTGATTTTACGTTCGACCAGTGGCTCATCAAGCTGATAAAGGAGACGCTTGAAATGATCGCGCCAGTTGAAGCTCCCGGACTCTGGGGCCACTGCTTCGACACTTACCACTGGAATCCGCGTGAGATCCTTCTGGAGTTCAACTAGAAGTTCTTGTGCAATCAACTGTTCGATTTTCAAGCGCAACGTAGTCTTGCCAACCCCGGTAGGTCCAAACACGAAAATGAGCGAATTCGGTTCAGCCCCGTGTATCGCATTCATCAGAATTTCTTTCGCTTCAGTGAGTCGAGGATGAGCCACCGTGTAGGCACGAAAATGCTCAAATCGCGATTCAGGACCGGCTAGTTTTCGAGCAAGGCCAGCCGTCATCAAAACTCTCCATAAACGACTGTGGCCTCGGCGAGAGAAGTTGCTGAAATTGGCGGCGTTATGTTTGCAGGCTGTGGTTCTTGCAACGTGTCACCCGGCTGCCGCTTGGGGCCGAGAGCGGAGCTATTCTGGCGGATAGCCTTGCTTTCTCTGTCACGCAATCGCTGAAGAAGGTATCGCTCTTCCGCTTCAGCTGATTCGAGGAAATCCGCCAACTTCCGGGCGGTGAGATTGATTCGTTCACGAGGATGCAGTTGGTGCTGACGACGCAGTTCCTTTGATGCCAACATGATTTCTTTCTGCGAACGTCCTTGAAGCACCACATAGTGCTCAGAGTGACACTCCCTCCAATGGTCTTTCACAAAAGCGTAGGCTGTACCAATATCAAATGGGTCGTACCTGACCTTAACATCGTGATTCTCAATGGCAGGATCGCGGAATGCTTCCGCCCAGTAATAAACGTAGTTGATGATAACCCCTCGCCCAGGTAAGACCTTTGCAGCACCCCTTTGAGTAGTTGGAAGCGTGGCCATCAGGAAAGCTTGATCGTATGGAATCTGCCGGTTCAGGCGCATGCCCGAAATTTTTTAGCCCTGCCGAATATGCTTCGCGCGGCGTTTGCCCGAGGCCTGGGTGCTCGATGGTGTCATAGACCTCAAACAGGAAGGCCGACAAATAATCGTAAAAGCAACCCAGGGTCCACGCTGCCTGCCCTTCGGGCTTGTTGCTCTTTGTAACCTGTCGGATGTTGCGTGTAATTTGCGTGTTGCCGCGCAGGTTATGAATGAACTGAGTGTTCGTGGTGCCGAACAGCCGCTCGCATACTGAGCCAAACCGAGCTTTTGCGGCAGGTCTTGTTTTCTTGGTGCATTCATAACGGGCCAGGAGAGTTTCGAAATACGTACTCTGGAACTCGGGGCCGCCGTCGATGACGATTATCTGCGGCAACCGGTTGTGGCGACGGACACAGTCGCGCAAAATCATCATGCACGATCGATAGCTTGGAGCGTCGAATGTGAGGTAGAGCGCAAGACAGCGACGTGAAAACGCATCCGTGAAAATCGTCATCCATGGCCGTCCCAGCGGGCGGCCCGTATGGGAGCAGACCACCTCAATGTCCACCTGTGTGTGATCAATGTGCCCGATCTCAAAAGGGCGGTCTCCATGGCGGGGCGTAGTCCTCTCCAATTCGAAATAGAAGGGCGCGTGGACATATGCGGCGCGATGACCCCGGCGTTTTAGATTTTGATCGAATGCCGGACGCCCTCGCACGGCCGCACAGAACGTGACATAGCTCGGTGCGACGATGCCAGCTTCATCACACTTCCTCTTCATCGCGGCCCAGGAAGCGATCTTGGATTTTTGCTTGAGGCTCTCGTAATCATTCTTGATAAACATCGTAAGTAGGTTGCACGCTTTTTCCGGCAAGCGACTGGTTCGGTTTCCCCGTTTTCGGATTCTGGGTAGCAAACCTACATACCCATTGCCATACAACTCTCTTGCAAGCCGGTACTGTGAGACCCAAAAACGCAGTGTCCGCGCCGGAATAGAGTTCGGAGTCCGCTCACCTGCAAGATGACCTTTCACGAGATTGAAGCGTTGATTTGCAGTAACCAAATCTTGCTCACTGGCCGCCGCTAGGAGTTGGAAAACTTCACTGTGCGCTTCCGGTACTTGAGCCTGCGGACTGTTAAGCTGTTCGCAGATCCCCTTCATCGTCGTCAATTCATTACATGCAATCTGATATGCGGCAGCCATTTCCGTGTTGGCGAAGATGTGAACCTTGTCTGGCTCGGCGATCGCAGCCGCCCTGAGGTCCACATGGATTCCACCGCTTGCGATGAGCAAGTAAATTTCATCCGGTTCCACAACGCCGTGGACCTTCTCTAATAGTTTCTGTAGGAGAATGCCCGGCTCCGCCTGGACTGCGGTTTTGATGAGAGGATTAACAAAGTTCACCACGTCACCAGAATCGAACCGCATATAGTCTTCCAGAAACTGAAGATTCCGCTGAAGGATCCATTCCACCTGGGCTGATGACCACACCCTGTAATCCAAACCCAGAGCTGAAGCATGCACTTCTCCGGGAGGGCACTGCCAACGCCCGTCATTTACACGAACATAACGGTTTGGGGTTTTGGCAGCCAGATTCTCGAGATCCTGAGCGGCTTTGCACTCCACCCATCCTGCTGAATCCCGACGAAGTACGAAATAGTCTGGGGTATGCATGACAGACACACGCCTTCCGCCTACGTGGTAATAGGTCAGCGGAATAGAGGGCGGCTGGTCGTAGTATTCCAGTACTGCGGGATCATGTTCCAATTAGTAAACGAAGGGAAGTTCGACTCGGTGGCTCTCGAACTGGACAACGGCGCCCATTTTGCGGCTGGGATAGCGCCCGGGAACGTTTCGGCGACCACCTCCAACACGGCGAGCAGGATTGCAACGCCGTATCATGGAAACCGTGGCACATGCCGTTTCAGACAACCCAAGCCGTGTACACCAGCCGAGAAACTCAGTCTCGAGCACTTGCCCCCTCCGCTCCGGAAGCTTAGGAATGCCGCTTGCTACTACCCGTCATGCAAACTGCGTTCTCTCTTCCTCGCCAACGTGTATCTTCGACCGGCTTCAGCCACGATCTTCTGAAGATTGCGGCCATTTCGGATCGCCTTTTCCAACTCTCCGGTCAACTCTTCAGGGACGTAAATCGAAAATCGGCGATTTCCTTTGCGACCATACAGTGCATAACTGGAATGGCCTTGGCCTGACTCGCAGCGTTGGCACCGATTTCGAATACAGGGACTCCTCCGTAACGACAGAGATCCCGTCGCGATTGGCCATACATCCTGTATCGCGCTTTGGAACCAGCGCCTAACGTCCTCGGGTGTCTCTCTGACAGTCATGTATAGGTGCATAATTACACACATTCGATTGACGAAGCAAAGGTTTTTACTGTTATCCTTTCTGGTTCAGCTCTTGCGAAAGACGCCAAGCCCTCGAGTCTGACGTCGCTGCACCGCCAGACTGCATTCGCGGCAAGGTTATGGTTAAGGCCCAAAGACGCAAGCCAACACCCATAGCACGTAATAAACGACTTGCACCCCCAACCCGGCAACTTTATGCTTTAGCAGCGGCAATATTACGCTTTAACTCACACGGGCCGCCGCCGCCGCCGTTAGCAACATGGTGAGCACGGCCAAAAAGCTGTGAGCTGGTTTGGTTCAGGTTTGAAGCCGCTGAGGTGGGCGAACGCCCCAAATCAAGACGGGGCGGGAAAGAGGCTGGCGATTTGATGCCGCTTCACAGGTTACATCGTAGGGTCGTAGTTCAAGTTTTGCCCGAGCCACCGCTCGACCTCTGCTACACTCATCGCCTTGCGTTCGGCATAGTCAGCGACCTGATCGCGGTCGATCTTGCCGAGGCCGAAATATCGCGATTCCGGGTGGGCGAAGTAAAGCCCGCTCACGCTCGAGCCCGGCCACATCGCAAATGATTCAGTAATCCGCATTCCGGTGTTGGCCTCCACGTCTAGCAAACGCCAGAGCGGACCCTTCTCCGTGTGGTCGGGGCAGGCCGGATAGCCAGCGGCCGGCCTGATTCCACGATATTTTTCGTCAATGAGATCTTCGTTGCTCAGACCTTCAATACAACCGTAACCCCATTCAACTCGCACCCGCTTGTGCAGGCATTCGGCGAAAGCCTCAGCCAGACGGTCTGCGATAGCTTCCGCCATGATTGCGTTGTAGTCGTCGTGCTCGGCCCTGAACCGGTCGCATAGCTCCTTCACGCCAATCCCGCTGGTTACCGCGAAAGCTCCGATGTGATCGGCCAGCCCAGTTTCCTTGGGCGCGATGAAGTCGGCGAGCGACCGGCAGGGCTCGTTGCCTTCTCTATCCGATTGCTGGCGTAGAAAGTGGAATCGCACAAGAACGTTTTGGCGTGTTGCATCCGTATACAGTTCGACATCGTCACCCACGGCGTTTGCCGCAAAGAAGCCGTATACGCCGTGTGCGCTGATCAAGTTCTTCTCAACGATGACATCCAGCAGAGTGTTGGCTTCCGTAAAGATCTGGCGGGCTTGCGCACCTTGTTTCTCGTGTTCGAGGATGCGTGGGTAAACGCCTTTTAGGCCCCAGGTGTGGAATAAAGGCGTCCAGTCAATGAATTCACGCAGGGTCGTTAGAGGAAGGTTCTTCAGCACGCGCACGCCGGTAAAGGCCGGGACGGGTAGGTCTTGGGCACGCCATTCGATCGGAGTGCGCTTGGCACGAGCCTTTTCCAGGGAGACGATCTGCAAGCGCGTCGCGGAGTGGGCCTTGCGGAGCGCCTCATAGTCTGCGCGATGCTGCGCTACGAACGCCGGCTTACTGTCGTCACTGAGGAGGCTGGTTGTTACAGGTACCGCCCGGCTAGCGTCGACCACATGGACTACTGGTTCACTGTAGTGTGGAGCTATCTTGACGGCCGTGTGCCTCCGGCTCGTGGTCGCTCCACCGATGAGGAGCGGCAACTTGAAACCCTGGCGTTCCATTTCGCGCGCCACATGCACCATCTCGTCGAGCGACGGCGTGATCAGACCACTAAGGCCGATCAGGTCTGCCTTCTCCTCCTTAGCGCGTTCCAGGATCTTTTCGCAGGGAACCATTACTCCCAGGTCGATTACCTCGTAGTTATTGCAGGCGAGAACGACACCAACTATGTTTTTGCCAATGTCGTGAACGTCTCCTTTGACGGTTGCAAGCACAATTTTTCCCTGCGCCTTGACCACTTGCCCGGTCGCAGCCATCGCCGCTTTTTCGGCCTCCATGAACGGCGTCAGGTAGGCCACCGCCTTTTTCATCACCCGTGCAGACTTGACCACTTGAGGCAAAAACATCTTGCCCGCTCCGAACAAATCGCCAACCACTCCCATGCCGTCCATTAGCGGGCCCTCGATAACCAGTAGAGGACGGCCCAACTTGACGCGCGCTTCCTCAGCGTCGATCTCGATATAGGTGTCAATCCCTTTGACCAGTGCGTGGGAAAGACGCTCTTCGACGGTGCCGTTACGCCATACCTCTTCCTTCTTTTCACTAACTACTGCGCTAACGCCCTTCAGCGTTTCGCCGTACTCAACCAGCCGCTCGGTGGCCTCAGGATGGCGGTTCAGCAGGACGTCTTCGACCAGAACCTTCAGCTCAGGGTCGATCTCTTCGTACACCTCGAGCATTCCGGCATTCACGATGCCCATATCCATACCCGCCGCGATGGCATGATAAAGAAACGCGGAGTGCATGGCCTCGCGGACCTTGTTATTGCCTCGAAAGCTGAACGAGATGTTGGAGACGCCGCCGCTGACCTTCGCGTGCGGCAGGTTGGCCTTGATCCAGCGTGTAGCGCTGATGAAGTCAACCGCGTAGTTGTTGTGCTCCTCCATACCGGTGGCAACGGTGAGAATATTGGGATCGAAGATGACATCTTCGGGTTGGAAGCCTACCTCGTCGACCAATATCCGATACGCGCGTTCGCAGATTCGGATCTTGTCTTCATAGGTCGCAGCCTGGCCCCGTTCGTCGAAAGCCATCACAACTGCCGCCGCGCCATATTTGAGAACGGTGGCTGCATTCTGGCGAAACTTTTCTTCGCCTTCTTTCAGAGAGATCGAGTTTACGATGCCCTTGCCCTGCATACATTTCAGCCCTGCCTCAATCACCTCCCATTTGGAGGAGTCGATCATGAAGGGCACCCTGGCAACCTCGGGCTCACTTGACAGGAACTGGAGATAGCGTGTCATTGCTGTGACGCCGTCGATCATGCCGTCGTCCATGCAGATGTCGAGCACGTTAGCCCCATTTTCGACCTGCTGGCGGGCCACGCTCACTGCTTGTTCGTACTTGCCTTCCTTAATCAGCTTGGCAAATTTGGGCGACCCGGCCACATTGGTTCGCTCGCCGATGATGATGTACACGCCGGGCTGCTGGGTGAAGGGCTGTGACCCCGACAGACGAAGAAGTCTCGTCTCCGTGGCGTCAGCCACGTTTACGCTATCGAGCAAGCTCACTCTCCTCTCTCGCTGTGGCGGTGAAGGATCCCACAGCAGGAGTCCTCCCCCAGTTTCGCGGAGGCAGACCTTCGAGCGCTCTGGCGATAGCCGCAATGTGCTCAGGTGTGTTACCACAGCAGCCGCCTGCAATATTGATTAGTCCTCGCCGTGCGAAATCGCCCAGATACCGGGCCATGTCCTGCGGCCCTAGATCAAATCCGGTTTCTGACAAGGGATTGGGTAATCCTGCGTTCGGATAGCAGGAGATCGCAACGTCTGCTTTTTCCGAGAGCTCCTCCAGGAACGGATACATCAAATCGGGACCAAGAGAACAGTTGAGACCCACCGATAGCGGTTTCGCGTGGCGCACCGCGTTCCAGAATGCCTCAACGGTCTGGGCGGAGATCATCGTCTCGCCGCCACGCCCTACCGCCGCCGAGATCATTACCGGCAGCTCCTTACCGTCCTGATCAAACACCTCACGGATAGCCACCAGTGCCGCCTTGGCATTCAGTGAGTCAAAGATCGTCTCCACCAGAAGAAAGTCCACCCCGCCGGCAATGAGAGCGCCCACCTGCTGCTTGTAGGCGGTCTTTACTTGGTCGAACGTAATCACCCGAAACCCAGGATCATCGGCATCGGGCGAGTTGGAGAGAGAGACGGTCAGCGGCCCAATGGCTCCTGCCACGAAGCGTTGACGCGAGGTTTCGTTCCCGGCACGATCGGCCCATTCGCAGCATTGCCGCGCCGATTTCTCATTGATCTCCCAAGCCAAGTTCCCCAGGAACGGATCATCGATAATCCGTTGGTAGAACTCAGGATCCTTCCGGCCGTCATGCTCGCGGGGGTCGTCGACAAAAAATTCGCTCTGCACGATGCTGGTCGCACCGAAGGTGTTCGTCTCGATGATGTCCGCCCCCGCCTCCAGAAACCGGCGGTGAATGTCACCGATCATCTTCGGCTGAGTCAGTGAGAACAGGTCCCCGTTGTTCAGTAGACTCTTTCTCGAGTCCTTGAAGCGCTCTCCGCGGATGTCCGCTTCCGTCATGCCATAGGTACGTATCGTCGTACCCATCGCTCCATCGATAATCGCAATTCGACGATTGAGGATTTTCTCAAGAGGATGTTGGGCGGATTTGGTCATGGTCCTGTTGTCCCGTCAGACGCAACCGTTGGTAATTGTTAATTAAGGAGTGGAAACCAGCTAGCCGGGCATCTCCCCCAATTGGTTCTTCTTCTCCATCTCAGGTTGGATCCGCCTTTATTGGATGCAGCAGCGCTCCTTGTAGAATTATAGCGGTGCAATGAAGGTTCAATCCTTCCGGCCCATCGTGATCGACGACGCTATGGTGATAAGCGAAAAGTCTTGGGGCTCACCAAGGCCTCAACGGCGAGTGCAGTGAAGAACCAGGGCTGTCGCAATGCGGGTATAGAATCGCCCATTTCGCGTCCCTTGCCTGGTTGTCCGGCTTCTGCGACAGGCCTTGTGCGGAGAACTGAAACCGTGCCTTCCACAACTGCTCCGGCTCGCACCCATCGAATGCCGCTTATTCCGGCGGGTGCAGTAACCGGCATTGGCAGCCTGCCTCTTATGTCTGCTGCTTCAGCGATTCGGGCGGTGGCCGAGTTTTCGGCGGAAATTCCTTTCTGGCCGCAACTGCCGCGACTCTCAGAACGAGAAAGTGTCATCGGCCAGGGCCTGGGCATCGTAACGGATCACATTGAGCCCCGCAACGACGGCTACGGATATCAGGTAAAAGCAGGCCGGATCGATTCTGTGCTCGAAATCCTTCATCGCAGCAATGGAGAGTTGACGCCAGAGAACGCGGCAGGGTTCCGTGCTTTTGAAGAAGCGCTGTCATCCGGGGCCTTTGGCTCTGCGCTCGCCGTTAAGGGGCAGATTGAGGGCCCAATCACGCTTTCGGCCTATCTGTTCCATCATGGCCGACCCTTCCTGTCCGATCCTGCCCTTTTCGCGGCCATCGCATTTCATGTCTCGCAGATCATCTGCTGGCAGATTGAGCGCCTGAAAACGGTGGGCTTGCCTGTGCTGTTGTTTGTCGATGAACCCGCCCTGTGCCTGGAAGCTACGGTCGCGAACTCCCTCTCGGAGGAGAAGATGCTCGAGGCATTGGCAGTGATACTGGAGGATGCACGAGTTCGCGGCGCTTACGCCGGACTGCATTGCTGTGCGGCCCGTCCATTCGAACGCATGCGTCGCGTCAAACCGGATATCCTTTCGTTCGATGCCTATAAGGGGCTTGACTTATTTTTTGCTGATTCGCGTGCCCTGGACTTTGTGCATCAGGGAGGAATGGTTGCCTATGGCATAGTCCCGACGCGACCGGGTGTGAACGCGGTCGACTCAGCGACCATGTTCGTTCGATGGCTGCAAGCTGCATCCCAAGCTGGCGATCCCCAGGAGTTTGCTCAACGGGCGATGATCACGGCAACCTGTGGATTAGGACTCCTCGATACGTCCTCCGTATCAGAGTCATTTAGCGTTGCGCACAGGATAGGCAAAATGATCAAGGCCTTGGCGGGGAAACCACAATAACGCCCTCAGGATAGAGCTTGTCGTGTAGTGTGGGGTGCATAATGCGGTTGTCGCGCTACAAGTCAAGTGCCGCGGAGCGGAATATTTTTCTGGAGCTCCAACGCCGTTGCGGAAAGAAAGTGCAGTTGATCCACAACCCGTTCCACAGGAAGAGCGGTCTTGTAGACTTATGCGTTTCTTGGCAATCTCCACGCCCTGTTAAGTCGCGGGGTGATCGTCCCTCCAAGCTTCACCCATTCCTTTTGGATTTATTTTTGATCAGGAACGATCCCCTTGTAATCGACCAATTCCTCGCAACAAGCTCCGAGCGGCCTCGAGGTGGGAGGCTTACTATGCCGGTTAGCTCGTCGTTGGCGGCTGGCTCGCTCACAGAATCAGCTCTTACGATATTGCGCGCTACCCGGAGAAGATGCCACAGTGGATTGCATCAGAGATCGATGGGGAAGCGCTCGCACCACGGGTTCCCCATGATGAGTGGGCCAGCGGCTTCGCCAAACGAGATCGCCCGGGACTGTGTGCGGCGGCAATAGTTCTACTTTTGGGTCTAGTGGCTTGATCGTCACGGGTTAGTGCTGGCGGAAGCGCACCATGGTTACGAGGCGCACCCAATCTGTAGATACGAAACTGCGAGGACAATGAACGCGGAAGTAGCGGTGCCTAACCCTGCGCCTCTGGCACGAAGGAGGCGATTTGCGGGCGTCGCCGGTTTGTGTGGCGCGCTGCTGTTCTTTGCTGGGGACATGCTCTTCTATGGGCATGTGGGTTCCGGTGCTGGATTTCACCAAGGGCTGATCGCGACGGTCACGAACGCTTCGTTGATGCGCCTTTATGCCGGCGGCCTGGTGGGGCCGGTGGCGGCGTGTCTGTGCATCGTGGGATTCTGGCATGTGTACCTGAATGTGCGGCCTTCGCAGGAACGAATCGCGCGGTTGATGCTGGCGGCTTTCGCAGTGTTAATGGTTTTTGGGAGTGCGATTCACGTGCTGTGGGCGACGAGAGGATTCGCTCTCAAGTACTGCTACGGTAGCGATGATGTGGGTTGTCGGGCCTTGCTCAAGGCGGTGAACTCTTATTGGGAGCTCGCGTACAACATTGGAGCACTCCCGGGCTACGTTGGGGCTATGGTGCTACTCGGGCTCGTGCTTCTAGGAAAGACGTGGTACCCGAGATGGACGGCGTTGGCGAATCCTGCCGTACTAATGCTGCTTTCGCCGCTCGCCGACAGGACCCCCGCGCCGTTTGGCGCGGTGTTGTCGGGCGGATTCACGAACCTCTCAATTGCGTTGTTTTTTCTGGTTTCTGTTTGGACAACCTGGAGACGGGTAGAGGAGTAGTGCCGTTCTCGGGTTCCAGCCAATGTTCAATTCATTAGAGAGCGGGAGGATTCTAAATGCTCAGGAATTTGGCGATCCTCCAGGTGGGTTACCTGATTCTGCTATTGACGGCTGCTCACTATTGGCCTGCTCTGCAGAATGATCCAGCTGACAAGCTTGGGGAACAGGGCTTTGATTCGGAGACGCAGAGATTCGCGAATTGAAAACGGGAGAACGGCAACAGCGAGGCAGCGCGCTTTTAGGGTCGCTCCGGCCCTATCGCGACTCCGTTCATAGCAAGCTTGGGCTGTCCGGGAAACAACTCAAAGCGATGTCCGCCGTTCTTCAGCAACAAATTCCAGCCAGCCGATTCGGAAGTCCGGCCGGGTTGCCAGTGCAGCCGGTACTCGCAAGTGCGAAGGCTCGTGAATGGAGGCGCCGTGAATGAACTCCTAGTGCCCAAACGTCATACTCTCAGAACTGAAGTAGCGGCCCTGCCAGCCAGGCTGGCGTTCGATTACAGCCAGGCACGGGTGTCAATCAACGGCATAGAGCCTCGATAGCGAATTTGTACCCCGCTTCCCACGCCCTGCTTTTGCGATACCGTGGCGGCAGTAACCAAAGTGCCGATTTTCCTCACCCCACAATGTACCGTGCCCGCCGATGCGGTAACATGAACGGTTTGCACCCAAGGAAGGTAATTTTATCGATGAAGCGAGCCGCAGCCCTGCTGCTGTTGATCCTAATGCCATTGACAAAGTTGCCCGCACAGAACACTGCCAGCGGTACTCCCAGTCCGGAAGCGGTCGCGAGTGCCGAATACGACGCAATGGTGAATGAGTACTTTGACACCTACTTCCATTTTCATCCTACCGAGGCAAGCTATGCCGGGTTTCACCAGTACGATAACCAGCTGGAGGACTATTCTCTGAGGGCGCGCGATGCCGAGCTTTCGTTCTTGCTCGACACCAAACAAACCGCCGGATACACACACACCGAGTTTCTGAATGAGCAGCAGCGGCTCGATCTAAAGATACTGGCGAGTGCCATCAACGCGAGGATCCTCGAGTTGCAGGAGATCCGCATGTGGCAAAAGAATCCCGACATCTACTCCAGCAGCCCCACCGCCAGTATTTTCCTGCTGATGAGCCGCAGGTTCGCACCCCCAGCGGAGCGGCTGAAATCGGTAATCGCGCGCGAGCAGCAAATTCCTGCCAACCTCGCGGCCGGTAGAACCAACCTGAAGAATCCTCCGCGCGTTTATACCGAAATTGCTATTGAGCAGATGCCGGGCATCATCAGTTTTTTCCAGAAGGACGTGCCCGCGGCATTCAAAGATGTCACCGACGCGCAATTGCTGGCCCAGTTCAATGCGGCAAACGGCAACGTGGTCACTGAGTTGCAGCGTTACGAGGCGTTCTTGAAGACTGACCTGCTGCCGGTCTCGAAGGGCGACTACCGTCTCGGCCCCGAGTTGTATCGCAAGAAGCTGCTGTATGACGACATGGTGGATATTCCACTCGACCGGCTGCTGCAAATCGGCTACGACGACCTGCACCGGAACCAGGCCGAGCTGAGGCGGGTGGCGGCTCAGATCGATGCCAGCAAGACCACCGAGCAGGTGCTGGCGATGCTGGAGCAGGATCATCCCAGACCCGATCAGTTACTGCAGAGTTTTCGCGACACATTCAACAGTCTGATCGGTTTCATCCAGGACAGGCAAATCATTACCATCCCGTCCGACGTCCGTCCGATCGTGCAGGAGACGCCGCCATTCGCCCGCGCCCTCACTTCCGCTTCCATGGACACGCCCGGACCCTACGAAACCAAGGCGACTGAAGCATTCTTCAACGTGACGCTGCCTGAGCCTTCCTGGTCGGCGGACAAGACGAAAGCGTGGATGGAGGGCTTTAACCGCGGTACGATTCTCAGCACCGCAATTCACGAGGCCTATCCCGGGCATTACGTGCAGTTTCTGTGGTCCAAGCAATTCCCCTCGAAGGTACGCAAGCTGATTGGGTGCGGCACGAACATCGAAGGATGGGCACACTACACCGAACAGATGATGCTCGACGAGGGCTATGGCAACGGCGATGCCAAACTGCGCATCGGACAACTGCAGGACGCGTTGCTGCGCAATGCCCGCTATATCGTGGGCATCGAGATGCATACCGCCGGGATGACGCTGGCGGAGGCAACCGATTTCTTCGTCCGGGAAGGGCACCAGACCACCGCCGTTGCTGAGCGCGAGGCGCAGCGGGGCACCTCGGACCCGACGTACCTGGTCTACACCCTGGGCAAGTTGGAGATCATGAAGCTGCGCAGTGATTACCAGCAGAAGGTAGGAAGCAACTACAGCTTGCAGCGATTCCACGACGATTTCATAAAACAGGGCCAGCCACCGATTCCTATCGTGCGCCGTGTCCTGCTGGGCAATGAAACCCCGGCCTTGTAGGAAGGGCATGACTGCTGTGTGTGGCTTTGCAATAGGCGGCTTCAGCCATGCCTCAACCGCAGAACTTGCAGCCCTTAAATGGGGTAAGAGGGATTCATCGGGTCGGCGCAGGAAGCTGGGCAGCGTTTTGATGAAACCGCTACGCGGAGGACAACGCATCTTGACCGGCACGGAGGTCCGCCCGGCAGGCGCGGTGCGAGGAAAAGGGGGACGACCGTGTGCGGTGTAGGAGCAAGTGGGCCAACGTAACCGGCAAGAAGGAGCACGAAAGGCGATGAGAGTTCGCAAAGCGGTTTTTCCGGTGGCCGGCCTTGGTACACGCTTCCTTCCCGCCACCAAAGCCCAGCCCAAGGAAATGCTGCCGCTGATCGACAAGCCCATCATTCAGTACGGTGTCGAAGAGGCCATGAAGTCGGGCTGCGACCAGATCATCATGGTAACGGGTCGTGGCAAGAGCGCCATCGAAGATCATTTCGACGTCAGCTACGAGTTGGAAAAAATGCTGGCAGAGCGGGGTAAAACCGACCTGCTGGCGATTGTGCGGCAAATCTCCGACATGATCCATATGGCTTATGTACGCCAGAAAGAGGCGCTCGGCCTCGGCCATGCTGTGTTGATGGCGGCGGAACTCGTGGGTGAAGAGCCATTCGCCGTCATCTTGCCTGACGACGTCATTGATGCGCCAGTGCCCTGCCTGAAGCAGATGATAGAAATTTATAAAGAAACCGGATGCTCTGTACTGGCGACTGAAGTAGTCGAGGGGGCTGCAATTTCCTCCTATGGTGTGTTGGACGCCAAGCCAATGACAGGCCATAGTGGCCGGCTCTTCGAGGTACGCAGCCTGGTGGAGAAACCCAAGTTTGAAGACGCGCCGTCGAACCTTGCTATTGTCGGGCGTTATGTTTTGACCCCAGCAATTTTCGAAATACTGAACAACGTCGACCCTGGCAGCGGCGGCGAACTGCAATTGACCGACGGCCTCCGCGAGTTGCTCAAAAGAGAAAAAATCTATGGCTTCACCTTTGCGGGCAAGCGCCACGACGCCGGCGACAAGCTCGGCTTTCTGAAAGCGACGGTTGAATTCGCGCTGAAGCGTGAGGACTTGGGCAAAGACTTTCGCGAGTACCTGAAGACACTGAAGGTGTAGCCGGTGCCGGGTGGTCCTCCCGTGCTTCGCGCGACGAAGGAGGCCGTAGAGAACCTCGCAGTCGCCTGGCCATGTTTCGCCTTTCCCCGCCTGGTATGGAGGCACCGGGTTCACCGGGTCTATCCTCTCTAGATTCTAGAGAAGCGTCGTAAAGGCTAGCAACGGATTTACTCCATCACCTCGCTGTAGAGAAAATCCTTGCCCCAGTTGGTTGGATAACCGGCCTCGCGCAGTGCGGTTGCTAATTGTGCCCAATGGCGCACGCTGTGCAGCAGGGCATGCACGACGATCTTTCGTTTGCTGGCGCGCACGACGCCCGCGGTTCGGGTAGGAAATTCGATCACGCTGGCGAGATCATCATCGGTTACCTTGGCAAGATACCCGCGATACATGGCTCGCGCCTGTTCGCCAACCTCGAAGAGCTCTGCCAGGCTTCCCTTGGGCAGCGTCTCGTAGGCCGTAACTGGCAGTCCCTTGAGTCGCTCGGCGTAGCGCAGCTCCACTGCAAAGATATGCAGGAGAAACTCGCGCACGTTCTTGGCCAGTGCAATGCTGAGAGGAACATCGAGTACCGCAGCAGGTTGCTCGTCAAACCATCTCCGCCACTGCCCGGTTTGAGCCTCGTTTGCCGCCAGTAGCTCGGCAAAGGAAATCTGTGCCAAACTCGCCGTCATGACTTGCGGCTCTCCTTCAGCTTCCTCGATTTAGCCTCGACGCCCCTGGCCAGCCTCTCCTTGTAGGCGTCGAGCTTCGTGGCGACTTCGTTGTCGTGAAGCCCAATCATTTGCGCCGCCAGAATGCCTGCATTGGTTGCGCCAGGCTTGCCAATCGCCACCGTGGCAACAGGAATGCCGGCCGGCATCTGCACCATTGCCAGCAAGGAATCGAGACCCAGCAGCGCCGTGGATGGGATGGGCACGGCGATCACGGGCAACGTGGTTTCGGCGGCGATGACACCCGCCAGGTGTGCCGCTCCGCCCGCGCCGGCAATGACGACTTCCACCCCGCGCTCCTTCAGCCTGCGCGAGTATTCGCTGGTGCGCGCCGGAGACCGGTGTGCCGAGGTGATATCGATTTCGTAAGGTATACCGAACTCGGCCAAGGCCTTCGCAGCCTCGTTCATGATTTCGAGGTCGGAGTCGCTGCCCATGACGATGGAGACGAGGGGTTTGTTGGTCATAAACGAAAATTCCTGCCCGGCAAGAAATCACGTCGGCGGTTGGGCATCCGGGCGAACAACAAGCTGCAATGCTCGGCCGCGCATTACTACTCTTCACTCGGTGTAAAGGCGCCGATCTCCTGCTTACATGAAACGCACCGCTCAACTTAAGGTTGACGGGACCATGGTTAAACCAGTGCTCTTATTGCTTCTCCCGCAGGTGTTTCAGCCCGCGTGCGGCGATATCTTTTCGGTAGTGCATGCCGTCAAAACGGATTTTCATAACAGCATCATAGGCGCGTTCGACGGCTTCCGGCAGATCGTTGCCGCGCGCGGTCACCCCGAGGACGCGTCCGCCTGATGTATAGTAGGCTCCGTCGCGCTGATTGGTCCCAGCGTGAAATACCTTCACCCCGTATATGCGTTCTGCGTCTTCGATCCCGGTGATGATCTTCCCCGCCTCAAATGCGCTGGGATAGCCGCTCGAGGCCATCACCACGCACACCGCCGGATCGGGCGACCAGCGAAAATCACCCTCGCTGACCCGTCCTTCGATCGACGCCTCAATAGCTTCGAGCAAATCGCTCTCCATCCGCATCACGATGGGGTGCGTCTCGGGATCGCCGAAGCGACAGTTGAACTCTAGCACCATGGGTCCGCGCGCGGTCATCATGATGCCGCAATACAAAATGCCCTTGTATTCCGCCCCTTCCGCCTTCATGCCTGCAATCACCGGACGGGCGATGTGCGCCACCAGCCAGTCCCGCATTCCAGGGTCGATAATCTGGTCAGTGGAGTACGCGCCCATGCCTCCCGTGTTCGGCCCTTTATCGTTATCGAAAACAGGCTTGTGGTCCTGCGACGCGACCAGCGGAACCACGCGCTCTCCGTCGCTCATTACCAGGAACGACAGCTCTTCGCCTTTGAGAAATTCTTCCAACACCACCCGCCTTCCAGCCTCCCCCAGCATCTTGCCGCTGAGCATTTCTTCAGCTGCGCGCTGCGTTTCGTCCTTACTCTGGGCGATAACCACCCCCTTGCCGGCGGCGAGCCCATCGGCCTTCACGACAACCGGCGCGTGGAAGTGCGCCAGCGCTGATTTCAGCTCTTCCTTTTTGGTGCATATCGCGTAATGCGCCGTGGGAATACGATGGCGCTGCATGAATTCCTTGGCAAAGCTCTTACTCGACTCCAGTTGCGCCGCTGCCCTGGTCGGCCCGAAGATGGGCCACCCGCGACGCTGAAATTCGTCCACAACGCCCAGCGTGAGAGGCAACTCCGGGCCAACAACCGTCACATCGGGGTTCAGCCGCGTTGCCAGCTGCACGATGGAATCGAGGCTCTTCAGATCAGCCGCGACGCATTCCGCATCCGCCGAGATACCGCCATTTCCTGGAGCGCACCACAGCCTCTTGACGCGCGGCGACTGCCGCAGCTTCCAGGTGATCGCGTGTTCACGACCGCCACTACCGAGGACAAGGACCTTCATACACGTTACCCAGAAACATCCGGCCTACGAGGTGGCACATCAACAGGTATTCGAAAACAAAGAGTAGGGTCGCTGCGCGTGCCCTGTCAATGTTCGGTCAGACATAGTGGAAAGATGCGACATAAAATAAGGCAGGGCGGTGCATCAGGGTAGCGGGACGCATAATGGCGGATTCGGCACCAGAGCGGGCACAGGCAGCACTCGATCGCGGACGGCTTCACAGCGCCGCGGCCAGCCACCCTTCACTCGAAGAAGTGCACGGCACAGTGGCCGTACCGCATTACGAGGCGGGATTCTGGCAGAAGTGGCGCGCGTTCGTTGGCCCGGCAATTCTGATCAGCGTCGGCTACATGGACCCGGGCAACTGGGCTACCGATCTGCAAGCGGGCGCGCAGTACAAGTACGACCTGCTAGGGGTGGTCGGTCTGGCCAGCCTCATGGCGATTTTCATGCAGGTCACCTCGGCGCGGCTGGGTGTGGTTACCGGCAAGGATCTGGCGCAATGTTGCCGGGAGTGGTATCCGGCGTGGACCCGCTGGCCGAACTGGCTGCTGGGCGAATTGGCGGTCGCGGCCTGCGATCTCGCCGAAGTGTTGGGCAGTGCGGTGGCGCTGAACCTACTCTTCCACATTCCGCTGTTCTGGGCGGTGGTCATCACCGGCCTGGATGTTCTGCTGCTGCTCGGGTTGCAACGTTTCGGCATGCGCACCATCGAAGCCATTGTGCTGGTGCTGATCGCGACCATTGCCGTCTGCTTTTACATCGAAATTTTCGTGCTGCCGCAGACGCAACCCAGCTTCGTTGAGATGACGCGCGCGCTGTTCTTGCCGCACTTCCAGCAGGCGGGAAAGCTATACCTCGCCATCGGCATCATCGGCGCTACTGTGATGCCCCACAACTTGTATCTGCACTCCGCGCTGGTGCAAAGCCGCAGGCTTCAGCAGGACGAGCCTTCCATGCGCAGCGCGATCCGCTTCAACACCATTGATTCCGTGGTTGCCTTGACGATCGCATTCTTTATAAATTCCGCAATATTGGTGCTGGCGGCCACGGTGTTCTTCGGCAAAGAAAGCGTGGCGGTACCGGGAGGGCTGCTGGTACACTTCAGCGCCGACAGCGACTGGATCCGCGTCGCTTATCTCACGCTGGCGCCGCTGCTCGGCGCGGCGGCTGCAAGCACGTTGTTCGCAGTCGCTCTGCTGGCCAGCGGGCAGAGCAGCACCATCACAGGCACTCTCGCTGGGCAAGTAGTAATGGAAGGCTTCATGAACTGGCGGATAAAGCCGTGGGTGCGACGGCTCATCACCCGCACGCTGGCGATTCTGCCCGCGGTCATCATCATCGGACTGCGCGGCGAGAGCAGCAGCGTAACCGACATGCTCACGCTCAGCCAGGTGGTGCTGGCGCTGCAGCTTCCGTTTGCCATGTTTCCCCTGCTGCACTTCACTAGTTCCGGCCGGCGTATGGGTAAGTGGCGTAATGGCTGGTTTCTGCTGTCTACCGGGTGGGCGAGTGCTATCCTGATCACCGCTATGGACGTCTATGGCCTGCCCGCTTCACTCAGGGCGGCGTGGCATGTGATTGTGGGAGGATAACACCTCATTGGTAGTTGCAACCAATCGGAAAGCATTTCGTGCCACCGAACGAACCGCGATGTATGACACAATTCTGGTTACGCTAGATGGCACTTCGACCGACCGAGCCATCATCGAGCACGTAAAGAAGCTGGCTACCATGGCGCACAGTCGTCTTGTTTTGCTGCATGTGGCCGATGGGTGGGCCGCCCGGACATACGGGCCTGACGCTGTCAGCCCGGAAATTTCTGCCGATCTCGCATATCTCGAAAAGGTGCGGGCCGAGTTCGAAGCGGCCAGCATCCCCGCTGAGGCCGAGCTGGCTTATGGCGACTCGGCCACGGAAATCATCAAATGGGTGCAGGAGAAGGGTTGCGACCTGGTTGCCATGAGCACGCACGGACACCGTTTGATTCAGGATATTTTTCTTGGCACCACCGCTACCCGCGTGCAACACAACATCAGCGTGCCGGTGCTGCTGCTCAGGGCCAAGTGACATCTTAACTATTGCCCAAGCAACGCAACCGTGGGCCGCGTAGCGTATTTTCGATAGATAAGGTCATCCCAGATGTGCAGGAACATCAAAACGCTGTTCAACTTTGATCCGCCCGTCACGGCGGAAGAGATTCGGGCAGCGTCGCTTCAGTTCGTCCGGAAGATCACGGGCTTCAACAAGCCATCCAAGGTGAATGAAGCGATCTTCCTGGGTGCCGTCGAAGAGATCGCCGCCATCTCGAGCCATCTATTGGGCGCGCTTGAAACCAGCGCCGCCCCCAGAAACCGGGAAGAAGAAGCCGCGAAAGGAAAAGCCCGTGCTGCCGCCCGGTTTGGTTCATGATTTTGACGGGATGCGATTTTCCCAGGGAGCGCTACCCCACCGGTTTTCGAACTCTCGGGTCGGAGGAACCGTCGGGCGGGCTAACCGCCGACAATCCCGCCTTAATGGCCGGGCAACCGGAAGTCGATGCCCCGGTCCGCGTTGGCTTTGGTGGTGGCGGGAACATTCAATTGCGCGATGGGAATTTTACGGGCCCGTTGCTGATTGAACACCCATAGCGTCCCGTCAACAATCGCGTAGTTCTGGATTTCTTCGCTGTGATGATCCCCAAATACCAGGACCGTGCTGGCGCGGATTTCCGCCGGCTCCGGCGCTGCGTTTGCCGGCGCGGGTGTGGGTAATTGGGCGTGCAGGCGCGCAACCTCGTCATTGAGTCGATCGATCTGCTGCTGCTGGTAGGCAAAGAAAGCGCTCGAGTTGTCGGCGGGAGTCGAGGCATCCATGGGGTACGATTGGGCGGGAAACGTATCATCTCCAGGACCCAACCAGCCGACGCCAGACCATCCCCACGACCAGGGAAACGCGCCGTAACCTCGAAAACCCCAGGGATAACGCCAACGGTAGTAATACGGGTAACGGCGAGGATAGTAGGGGTAATGACCGGGGAAGATGTGCCCACTACCCCAGTAGCCGCCGCGGGAAGCCCCGACAAAGCCGCTCCCGTGGGTGGCATATCCACCCCTTGCCCCCCCCATGGCCATTCCACCCCGGCCCCCTCTCTGTCCCCACAGAGGAATGGCGACCAAAGAAGCAACCAACGCCGCCATGTACATCCAGCGCCGCATGTCTACATTATCGCTCCCTACGGGGCAGGGAGAGTGCCGAAATTTGTAAAAAAATCGACCCCATCACTGCCGTTGCCCCCGGGATCCCAGGTTCGGGATCTTTCGTGAGCTTCGCCTGCTTGTCCGTCGGAGGCAAAATTGGGCGATGCAGTGCGGTCCACGGGAATTGGCATCGGCCCGGGCCCTGGATGGCGAGCGAAGACGCTGCCCGAGCAAGTTAGCGCAGAAAGGAGGGAAATGAGGACGGGGGGCACCGTCACCTGGTTGGCAGGCAATGGGACCTTCGACTCGTCCCGCTTGGAGGCGAATTCAGTGAACGGACCCGTGGACGTGTCGGGCCGTTTCCTTGGACGAAGGTTGCTTTACGTGAACATGAATTCTTTGCTGCGAAGTTCTTTCACCTGGTCGCGCAGCTTTGCCGCCTGTTCAAACTCGAATCGCTTTGCGGCCTCGCGCATATCGTTTTCCAGCTTGGCAATATACGAATCGAGTTCCTCCTGCGAGCGGAATTCGGGGATTCCTTCTGCGTCGTCCACCAGGTCGATGTAATCCGCATCAGCCACTGCCACCAGCGACATATCCAGGGGACGAACGATCGACTCCGGCGTGATGCCATTCTCCTGGTTGTAAGCGCGCTGAATGGCGCGTCGCCGTTCCGTCTCCTCCATCGCCTGGTGCATGGAATCGGTCACGGTGTCGGCATAGAGAATGGCACGTCCGCTGAGATTGCGTGCGCAGCGGCCAACGGTCTGGATCAGCGAACCCGACGAGCGAAGAAATCCTTCCTTATCGGCGTCAAGCACAGCGACCAGTGACACCTCAGGCAAATCCAATCCTTCACGAAGCAGATTGATGCCAATCAGCACATCGAACTCGCCCTTGCGCAAATCGCGCAGGATCTTGATACGCTCCAGCGTCTCGATCTCCGAATGCATGTAGCGGCAGCGCACCCCGAGCTCGCTGTAGTATTCGGCCAGGTCCTCGGCCATGCGCTTGGTGAGCGTGGTCACCAGCACACGTTCATTTTTCTTCTCGCGGGCGCGAATTTCCTTTAGCAGATCATCGATCTGGCCCTTGACCGGGCGCACTTCCACTTCCGGATCGATCAACCCGGTCGGGCGAATGATCTGCTCCACCACCACACCCGCGGACTTCGTCAGCTCGTACGGTCCGGGGGTTGCGGATACGTAAATCGCCTGGTTCACGCGGTGTTCGAACTCTTCGAAGGTCAACGGGCGATTGTCCAGTGCACTCGGCAATCGAAATCCGTACTCGATCAGGTTCTGCTTGCGCGAGCGGTCGCCGTGCCACATGCCGTGCACTTGCGGAATGGTTTGGTGCGACTCATCCACAAACAGCAGGTAATCACGTGGCACATAGTCCAACAAAGTGGGGGGCGGCTCGCCGGGCAATCGTCCCGTGAAGTGCCGCGAGTAATTCTCGATGCCGTGGCAATAGCCCATCTCCTTAATCATCTCCAGATCAAAGCGCGTGCGCTGATGGACGCGTTGCGCCTCCACCATCCTTCCCTGCTTCTCCAGCTCTGCCTCCCACCACTTCAACTCTTCCAGGATGCTGTCCACCGCCGACATCTTTCGCTCAGGCTGCATAACGTAATGGCTCTTGGGATAGATGGGCAGCCGTGCATACTTCTGCTTCACGGTGCCGAACAGCGGATCGATCTGCGCCAGCGACTCCACCTCGTCGCCAAACATCTCGATTCGGTACGCATTGTCGTCGTAGGTGGGAAAGATTTCGATCACGTCGCCGCGCACGCGAAACGTGCCGCGCCGGAAGTCTCCCTCGGTGCGATCATAGAGAATCTCTACCAGCTTGCGCACGATGTCCTGGCGTTTGATCTTCTGTCCCTTCTCCAGGAATAGCAGCATGCCGTAATAGGCTTCCGGCGAACCCAGGCCGTAGATACAACTTACCGATGCCACAATCACGCAGTCGCGGCGCTCGAAGAGCGAACGCGTCGCCGCCAG
>Ga0306921_10001210_pt1 | contig 24676 bp, 15 predicted proteins | sample sta12Cox44000080_FD_203760 | JGI IMG/M metagenome (GOLD analysis project Ga0306921, IMG submission 203760) | Lab enrichment of tropical soil microbial communities from Luquillo Experimental Forest, Puerto Rico - statoxic.12C.oxic.44.000.080 (v2)... | ecosystem: Environmental > Terrestrial >...
CCACTTTCTCGGTTGACCCCAGAATCCAGACTCCGGGATTATTCATCTCGATCTCTACATCCACGCGCTCGCCGGCACCAATAAAGATGGAATCCAGCACTTGCGGCGAGGGAGCCGGATTTCCGTCGAGCGCGATCACTTTCATTTTGTGGCCGGCGAGCGCAATGCGGCGATTTTCGATTGCACTGGCGTTGAGGAAGTGAATGAGCAGCCGCTGGCCCTGGCGAACCCGGATGGGATCGCCGGAACCAAGCGCCTTGTCGTTGATGGAGTAGGTCATGGAGCCGACTTCAAGACCATCCGGATCGGTGCTCATGGTGGCCGGTTTTTCCAGTAAAGGACCACCATGGGTATCATCATCCTCGTCGTCCATGGCAGCGGTAAAGAATGGCTCCCAGTCACGCAGCGCGAGAAACAGCTCTTGATCGTATCGGCCCGGGTCGCGACCACCATCCACGTAAACGAAGCCAAACTGGCCGGTGTACCCACCCTTGTGTAAGTCATCCATGGCCATTGCGTGTGAGTGGTACCAGCGGGTTCCAGCGGGGCCGGGAGTGAGGGAGAAGCGCCGCCTTTGGCGCGGTGGCACCAGAGGGGAGCCTTCCTCCTCTGTGCCGTCGACTTCGGAAGGAATAAGCAGGCCGTGCCAATGCACTAATTCGGGGGTGTCCGTGTCGTTGATGACTTCAACGGTGATTCCTTTACCCTCGCGCATGCGCAGCACCGGTCCGGGAGCGGTGCCGTTATAACCAATCGTCGAGAGGATGTGCGAGCGGTCAAGTTCGACTGTAACCGGAGCGATTCGCAGAGTGTAGTCGGCTTTATTTCCGGGGACCTGGCTGGTTGGGGATAACGTTGGGGCAGCCTGCTTTCCAAACAGCAAGCGCGACGCGCCCGCCTGCGCAAGAGCCATGCCGCCGAGTTTTAGGAGACTGCGCCGGTTCACAACTCACCGCTCTGCCACAGCGTTGTAATGTCTGATCGTCTCATGCGGAGGCGGCTCGGACAAGCAATCCGAGCCTCCCGTACGATCTGCAACCAACGAGAAATTCGTCCGTCTAATTGATAACGTCTAGCTCTCGCGAGATGAGCCTGCATGGAGTCGTTCATGAGGATTTCGCACCTTGCCATTGCGGTTGTTGGGGCCGCGACCTGCTGCGGAGCCATCTGGGCTCTACAGCAGACGGCGGACTTTGGCTTTGGCGACGACGACTCGCCGACCAACGTAAAGGCGGAGTTTTACTGGTCACGCCTGGCATACTCCTCGCGTCTTTCTTACGCTTCGAACCCGCAGAGCTTCGCTGGCTTTGGGGGGCGCCGGTTCAATTCCTGGTCGCGCGATTATCCAAAGGCAGATCGCCAATTTCTCATTGCCATGCACCGGTTGACGCGCATTGATGGGCGTTCTACGGAACAGGTGGTGACGCTCGACTCCGATGACATCTTCAACTATCCATGGATTTACGCGGTCCAGGTGCAGAACTGGGCATTCACAGACACCGAAGCCAACCGACTGCGCGAGTACCTGCTGAAAGGTGGCTTTCTGATGGTCGATGATTTTCATGGCACCGAAGACTGGGAAAATTTCATGAACAGCATGCGACAGGTGCTCCCGGATCGGCCGGTCGAAGACCTGCAAAGCGGCGACGAAATCTTCCATACTCTTTATGACATAGACGACAAGATGCAGATACCCGGCGAGCAATTTGTGTGGACAGGCAGAACTTACGAAAAGGATGGGTATCAGCCCAAATGGCGTGCTATTCGCGACGATAAGGGTCGTATTGTCGTTGCCATCTGCCATAACATGCACTTGGGCGATGCATGGGAGTGGGCCGACGACCCGAATTATCCGGAAACTTTCGCGTCTATGGCCTTCCGCGTAGGACTGGATTACATCATTTATGGAATGACTCATTGAGCTCTCGCCCGGGGAGGGAAGAAAATTGGATTGCAGGAGGCTTTGACAGAACTGGGAACGCGAATTTTTCAGTTCCTATTCAAATACCCAAGCCCGGTATTCACCAAAGGCCGGCTCGTGTTGCTCAGTGCGTGGCCTCCTTGGTTGTTGCCGGTGTTGATTGCGGCAGCTGCCGGAGGGCTAGCGCTGCTTATCCGTTGGCGTCTTCGTCGTTCTGAAGCCAAGCTGCGTGGCCTGCGGGTGGGTGCGATATGGGCAACGCAATCGGCGCTTTTGGCGCTCTTGCTGCTCTTGTTATGGCAGCCGGCGGTGATGGTGAGTGAACTTGGCTCGCATCAGAACATCATTGCGATCGTAGTGGACGACTCGCGCAGCATGGGTATTGCCGATAGTGGCGGGAAAACCCGAGAAGCTGCGGCCATTGCCGCACTGGATGGAGGGGTTTTGGCTGGACTGCGACAGCGCTTCCAGATCCGCATCTACCGCCTGGGACGTGAAATCACGCCGGTCGATTCGCCCGATGACATTGCACCCGGGGATGTTGCTACTCACATCGACCAGGGTTTGGAACAGCTCGCTAGGGAAACCGAAGACCTGCCTGTCGGCGCCATCGTGCTGTTAAGCGACGGAAGCGAGAACTCGGCAGGATTTGGCGGTTCCTACATTGGCGCCGACGCATTGCATATGCTCAAGGAGCGCCGCCTGCCTGTGCACACGGTGGGCTTCGGGATGCCTGAGCACGCGCGCGATGTCGAGATAGAAGATGTGAGCCTGCCGGCGAGCGCAGTGGCGAATGCGCGCATCGCTACCACTGTCACTTTGGTGCAGCACGGTTATGCGGGACAGAAAACGACGCTGACCGTGCGCTATGGCGACAAAGTCATTACGCAGCGCGATATCACGTTGGCGCCTGACGGCAGACTGCAAAGCGAGCCGCTGTTCTTCCCCGCAGGCAGCGCGGGCGCGAAAAGCCTCACCTTTGCCGTGGAGCCGCTCCCCGTCGAAGAATCCCTCGCCAACAATGCCATAACCCGGCCCTTCCTGGTGAGTGATGCGAAGCGTCGCATCCTGTACGTCGAGGGCGAGCCGCGCTGGGAATATAAGTTCATCCGGCGCGCGGAAGACAACGACCCCACAATGCAGATCGTCTCCATGCTGCGAACCAGCGAGAACAAGATCTATCGCCAGGGCATTAGCAATCCTGCTGAGCTAGCGCAAGGCTTTCCGGTGCGCGCGGAAGATCTCTTCGGCTACGCTGGCATCATCATCGGCTCTGTGGCAGCTGATTACTTCACGCCTCTGCAGCAGGAATTGCTGCGAGAGTATGTCGACCGTCGCGGTGGCGGTATCCTGTTTCTGGGCGGAAGATCTTCCCTGAGCGACGGGGGCTGGGGCGCGTCGAGCCTGAACGCGCTGCTGCCAACCTTCCTCCCCTCCGGCAATCACAACTTCCGCCGCAATCCCGCTACGGTAGAGCTAACCGCGGCAGGCATCGATTCGCCCGTCACGCGGCTTCTCGACGACCCTCAGAAAAACGCCGAACGATGGAAGAAGCTGGCCTATCTCGCCGACTATGAAGACCCCGGTTCGCCCAAGCCCGGCGCAACTGCGCTGGTCGATCTTCATGCCGGCCATCGCACACTGCCGCTACTTGTAACCGAGAGCTATGGAAGCGGCCGCACCGCCATCCTGGCCACCGGCGGTACCTGGCGCTGGCAGATGAGCGAAGCCCTCGGTGACCCCGCGCACGATCTTTTTTGGCAGCAGCTCTTGCGTTGGCTGGTCGCCGAGTCGCCGGGTCCTGTTTCCGCTTCCATTCCCGCGCGTCTTCTCATGGACGAAGGGGACGTGCAACTTACGGCGCAAGTGCGCGATAGGACCTTCCAGCCGGCCACGGACGCGCATGTTTCGGCTCACATCCTCGGACCTGAGGGAGTGGATGCTCTCGTCGGACTGAGGCCTTCTGAAACCACGCCCGGGCAGTACCAGGCCGAGTGGACCGCGGAGAAATCAGGCGCCTATCTCGCAGAAGTGTCGGCAGAAACTGCAGACAGCCAGCCTCAGGAATTAGGCCGCGACCTGGTCACCTTTCAACGCGAGAACGGAGTTGCGGAAAACTTCCACACCGAACAGAACCGTCGTCTCCTGGAACAACTGGCATCGGAAACCGGCGGACGCTATTGGAACCCCTCCGAGCTGAAGAATCTGCCGCGCGACATCTCTTACTCCGAGGCCGGCATCTCCGTCCGCACCATTAAAGAGTTGTGGAACATGCCCATATTTTTCCTGTTTCTACTGGGCTTGCCAACCGCAGAGTGGCTGCTGCGCCGAAAATGGGGTTTAGTATGAAGCGCGCCCTGCTGCTGGCGTCCACCTGTTTGCTTGCTCTCCAGGCGCACGCTGCAACCTTCTATGTCATAGTCGCCGGACTTGGCGGAGAGCCCGGCTACGAGCAGCGTTTCACTGCGGCCGCAAACGACCTCGACCGCATCTTCAAATCCGCAGGCGCCGCCGCGCGTGTCTACACCCTCGTAGGCGCGCAGGCCACAGCAGCGCAGTTCCGGGACACGATGAAGACAATTGGGCGCGAGGCCAGGGCGGATGATGATTTCGCGCTGATCCTCATCGGCCACGGTTCCTTCGATGGCGTCGAATACAAATTCGAGCTCCCCGGACCCGATGTAACTGCGGCCGAGATCGCCGCTATGTGCGACCGCGTAGCATCGCGTCGCCAGCTTATCGTCGATACCACCAGCGCCAGTGGTGGCGCAATGCAGGCGCTCGAAAAGCCAGGCCGCGCCGTCATCGCCGCCACCAAATCGGGCACGGAAAAGAATGCGACCGTCTTCGCACGGTACTGGGTCGATGCCTTGCAGGACCCGTCCGCGGACGCCGACAAGAGTGACTCGGTCAGCGCAATGGAAGGCTTTCTTTACGCCAGCCAGAAAACCGCCGCTTTTTACGACGCGGAAAAACGGCTGGCTACGGAACATGCCGTCTTTAATGATGTGGGCCATGGCGAGCCCGTGCGCGAACCCGGCGACGGTCAGGGTATGCTGCTATCGAACTTCACGCTGCTGCGCCTCGGCGCTAGCCGGCTGGCCGCGAACGATCCTGCCAAGCGCGCCCTGCTGGACAAAAAGGAGGAGCTCGAACAGAAGATCGACATCCTGAAGTACCGCAAAGCAGCCATGGACCCCGCGGATTACAAGCAACAATTGACCGACGCTCTGGTCGAACTGTCCAAAGTGCAGGAGAAACTGGACCAATGAGACGCATCTTCCTTTTTCCGGCACTCCTGCTGGTGGGGCCTCTAACGGCCGGGGCCACTGTTCCGGGCGACTGCTGGACGGCGCGCAAGCATGGGCATGATGCCCAAGCACAGGCGTGCTTCACAGCTCTTACGCAGAGTTCCGATGCTTATTTCCGGGCCGAAGGATTCTGGGGTCTTGAACAATGGAGCAGCGCTAATGAGCAGTTCCGCCTGGCGACGCAGCCCGCAGACAGCAACGCTCTTTACAAAGTTCGCTGGGGCTTGTTGCTGCACGAGCGCTTCAACAACGCTGACGCTGCCGATCTCTTTCATGAAGCATTACAAAAGGACCCCTCGAATGCTGCGGCGTATATCGGGCTGGCGCGCGTCTCCGCCGACAGTTTCGATGGCCAGGCCGCTGCATATTTGCGAAAAGCCACGGCCCTCGATCCCGGGCGGGCCGATGCCCATGAGCTGATGGCGCAACTCGCTCTTGAAAACGATGACCGCGATACGGCTTCAGCCGAGGCTGACAAGGCCCTTGCCCTCCAGGCAGACGCACTTGATGCTATGGCGACACACGCCGCTATCGAATTGCTCTCTGACCGTGCTCCCGATGCCTGGTTCGCCAGAATCACCGCGATCAACCCCCACTATGGTGAAGGGTACACGCTGGTGGCACATCAGATCGAGATGCATTACCGCTACGAGGACGCGGTGACCTACTACCGCAAGGCTATCGAAGCTGCCCCGCGCCTCTGGCCGGCGCATTCGGCCTTGGGCATCGAGCTCATGCGCCTGGGCAAAGAAGACGAGCCGCGTCGCGAGCTGGAGCTGAGCTACAACAACGAATATCGCGATGCAGCCACCGTCAATAGTCTCCGTCTCCTCGACAGCTACAAAAACTTCGAGACCATTCGCGACGCAGCAACCATTTTGAAGCTTTATAAGACAGAAGTGGCGCTGCTCCGGCCCTACATGCAGCCGGAGCTACATGCCATTCTCGCTGCTTACGAGGCAAAGTACGACATGAAGCTTCACGGTCCGGTGCAGGTCGAGGTCTATCCCAACCACGAGGATTTTGCGGTGCGCACTTTGGGCATGCCAGGCCTGGGTGCGCTAGGTGTCACTTTTGGCGATGTCATTGCCATGGATAGCCCCTCGGCGCGCAAGCCAGGCGACTTTAACTGGGGCGCCACACTCTGGCATGAGATGAGCCACGTATTCATCCTCACTGCCACAAATCATCGCGTGCCCAGGTGGTTCACTGAAGGCCTTGCGGTCCACGAGGAAGGCGAGCACTCTCCGGAGTGGAACAACCGCGTCACCCCTGATGTTCTCGTTGCCATCCGGGATAAGAAGCTCTTACCGGTCTCGCAGCTCGACCGCGGCTTCGTCTATCCCGAGTATCCCTCGCAGGTGATTGTCTCCTATTTCCAGGCGGGAGCCATATGCGAGTTCATTAAGGAGAAGTGGGGTGAGGACAAACTACTCGCCATGGTCCGCTCCTATGCCAAACAGCTGACCACGCCCCAGGTGGTGCAGCAGAATCTGGGCCTCGTGCCGGAAGACTTCGACCAGCAATTTTTCGCCTGGCTTGACCACAAGTATGGCGTCGAAGCAGCACATTTCGACGAGTGGCGCGACAAGCTCAAGGTGCTCATCTCAGCCGGGCAAGAGAAGCAATACGACACGGTGCTCAGAGATGCGCCACCGGTCCTTGCCATGTATCCCGAATATGTGGAGGAAGCGAATATCTACCAATTAATAGCCGATGCAGACAAGGCACGTGGCGATTCGAAAGCGGAGGCCGCCATCCTGACAGCGTATGAGCACCAGGGCGGCCAGATGCCGGAGATGCTAAAGCGCCTGGCTACGCTCGAAGAGTCTCAAGGACAAACAGACGAAGCCGTGGCAACGCTGGAGCGGCTCAACTATATCTACCCGGTAAAGGACGAAGAGCTGCACCATCGCCTGGGCGACTTGCTCTATAAGGAGAAGCAATACGATGGTGCAATCCGCGAATACAACGCTTTCGCGGCATCCAATCCTGTAGACAAGGCCGGCGCGCAGTTCAGCCTGGCACAGGCATATTTCGCTGCCGGCAAGAAAGACCAGGCTGAAGAATGTGTCTTGGCTGCCCTCGAAATTGCTCCAGGCTATCACCCAGCGCAAAAGCTGCTTCTTCAGTTGCAGCGATCGCCCACAACTCCCAAGTAATGCGAAAGGACTTCGATGGCTTCTTTTGCCCGATTGGATCAAGACGCAGCCCTCCTCGACCAAGGTGTTAAGCGCTTCCACGCAGTGCGCGAGCGAGTCCTTGAGCAGGTGCGCGCAGTCATCGTGGGCCAGGATGAGGTGCTCGACCAGATCCTGATCGCCCTTTTCGTCGGTGGCCATTGTCTTTTGACAGGCATGCCGGGTACGGCCAAAACCTTGATGGTGCGAACCATTGCGGAGGCGCTCGGCCTTGCGTTCCGGCGCATCCAGTTCACGCCCGACCTGATGCCGTCAGACATTACTGGTACCGACATTATCGAAGAGGATTTGGAGACCGGGCATCGCAAATGGACCTTCGTCGAAGGGCCGATCTTCGGCAATGTACTGCTGGCCGACGAGATCAATCGCACACCTCCGAAAACGCAATCCGCCCTGCTAGAAGCTATGCAGGAGCACAGCTGCACAGTGCGCGGCCACACCTATCGACTGCCGGCGCCGTTCTTTGTGCTGGCAACACAAAACCCGATAGAACTCGAAGGCACCTACCCGCTCCCCGAAGCACAACTGGATCGCTTCCTTTTCAATTCGCTGCTCGACGATCTGAGCGCCGAGGACGAGTTGAAAGTCATCGACCGCACCACAACCACATGCGAGACGAAGGTAGAAGCCGTAACCTCGGCGGAAGAGCTGCTCGATTTCCAGCAACTGGTGCGGATGGTGCCCATCGCCGAGACCATTTCGCGCTGGGTAGTGAGTCTGGTACGCGCTACGCGACCTAAGAGTGAGACCGCGCCCGGCTGCGTCAAGAAGTATGCCAATTACGGCGCCAGCGTGCGCGCCGCACAATCTATTGTGCTGGCTGCCAAGGCACGGGCGCTTTCGCACAAGCGCTATCATGTCACCTACGACGACATCACGGCCATCGCCATCCCCGTGCTGCGTCATCGCATTATTCTTAACTTCCACGCCGAATCCGATCGCATCGACGCAGACGAAATTCTCAAGCAACTCGTGGCGCAGGTGCCGCGGCTGGGGGAGGGTTGATGCAGCGTTTTCTCGATCCCGAAGTGCTGGCTGGCATATCCTCGCTCGATCTGCTGGCAAAAACGGTTGTGGACGGCTTCGTCGCCGGTCTGCATCGCTCCCCCGAGTTCGGGTTCAGCCTGGAGTTTGCCGAGTACCGCGCCTATACGCCGGGAGATGACTTGCGTCACGTGGACTGGAATCTTTTCGCACGCACAGAACGCTGCTACCTCAAACGTTATCGCGGGGAGACCAACAGCCAGCTCACGGTCTTGCTCGACGCCAGCAACTCCATGCGATTCACCTCCAGTACGCCCAGCAAAATAGACTACGCGCGCTACCTTGCGGCGGCGCTCTTCTATCTCGCCATTCACAATCAACGGGACGCGGCCGGGCTCATCGTCTTCGACCAGGAAGTGCGCGAGTACATTCGCCCGTCTGCGCGGCCGGGACAGCTGGCGCGGCTCTTCGCAGGGCTGGAACAAGCCACCGCGCGCGCACAAACAGATTTTGCCAAGCCGCTCCGGCACTTTCAGAATGCCCTTCATCGGCGAGGTATCGCCGTCGTCATTTCGGACTTCTATGAGAAGCCGGAAACGATAATTGCCAACATCGCGCCACTGCGTTTCCGCGGCAACGAAGTGATCCTCTTTCAGGTTCTTGATCCGCAGGAGATCCGACCGGCAATGAAGGGGCCAGCCATCCTGGTCGATCTCGAAACCAACCATAGGATTGAAGTCATCCCCGAGTACACGAAGACCGCGTATCGAACCAAAATCGATGCCCACGTCGAACAGCTTCGCTCTCGTGCGCGCGCGGCAGGCATGGATTATCACCTTCTTGTTACCACTCAGCCTCTCGATTTGGCGCTACGCGAATACTTAACGCTGCGGCAGGCAGGTGACTAATGGGCTTTCTTGCGCCATGGTTTATTGCCGGCGTGGCGGTGCTGGGCGTACCCGTCTTTGTGCACCTGCTGCGTCGCCATGTCACCTCGCCTCGCCCGGTTGGCTCGCTCATGTTCTTTGAGCGCGGCACCCAGAGCTCGACCCGCCATCGGCGGCTCAAATATCGGCTGTTGTTTGCGCTGCGCGCGGCATTATTGCTGCTGCTGGTGCTTGCCTTCGCCAATCCCTTTGTGCGGCGTTCTGCCGCCGATGCGAACCGCCGCACGCATGTGATCGTGCTCGACAACTCATTCAGCATGCGAGCCGCAACACGCTTTGCCGACGCCAAGCGGCAGGCCCTTCGTGCACTCGAGGCAAAGCTCCCCGGGGACAAGACGCAGATCGTGGCCCTCGGCGGAGAGCTTGAAATTCTGACTCAGCCGGTCACAGACGGCGCGCGGTTGCGCACGGCTCTCGAAAGCATCCAGCCAGGTGACGGCCGCGCCAGCTTCGGCGACCTTGCACGAGCCGTCCGCGCGCTTGCCGAAACCGTGCACGGGCCCATCGATGTCGACCTCTTCAGCGACATGCAACACAGCGCCATGCCGGCCAACTTTGCCGAGGTGGTCTTGCCAGGCAATGCCAGGCTGGTATTACATCCCGTCGCACCAGGCCCTACGGTTCCCAACTGGACGGTCGAAAGCGTAGAAGCTCCCGCCGAGTTGCCCGATCCCAGAGATCCCAGGCGTTCGCGCGTTCGCGCCGTGGTGGCAGGCTTTGGCACCCCGGCAGCGAGGAAGACGGTCTCGCTCGTTGTGAACGGAAAGACCATTGCCGCGCGAAAGGTGGATGTGCCGGCGAACGGACGTGCGACCGTGGATTTTGCCCCGCTCGATGTTGGCTACGGCTTCAACCGTTGCGCCGTGGCGATCGAAGGCGGGGACGGATTCCCGGCCGATGACACGAGCATTTTCGCCGTGCGGCGGTCGGACCCCGAGCGCGTTCTCTTCGTGCATGATGCCGGCGATACGCGCTCGGGAACGTACTTCGGGGCGGCGCTGGCAGCGGCAGCGCAGGGTTCGTATGTGTTGCAATCCATGCCCCGGGAGCAGACGACCGACGTCGACCCCGCGCGGTTCGCCTTCGTGGTGCTCTCGGACACCGTTGCCCTGCCGTCAATCTTTGAGCACGCGCTGACTCCCTATGTCGCCAAAGGAGGTAATGTACTCATCTTGCTCGGCACCCGCGCAGCGCGGCACACGCCAATACCGTTGTGGGGCGGCGAGGTTGAGGATACGCATAACTATGCGCGCTCAGGCAATGCCGCGGCTGTCGCCCAGGTGGACTTTCCCCATCCCGCGCTCGAGCAAGCGCAGCCCGGACGCGATAATGGCGGCTGGTCTGAAGTCAAGGTGTTCTACGCCGCAGTCGTAGACCCAGCCCAGGCTCACGTGGCAGCACGGCTCACGGACGGTACACCGCTCCTCCTTGAAAAGCGGCTTGGCGAAGGCCATTTGCTGCTCTTTGCCTCGGGAATGGAAAACCTGACTAATGACCTGCCGTTACATCCGCTCTTTGTGGCCTTTGTGGACCGTCTTGCGCGGCACCTTACCGGCAGCGAGCCGCTCAGCGGCTCGAGACTGGTGGATTCATTCGTCCAGCTGCGTGCAGCGGGCGTACCGCTAGGCACGGTTGCCAGCCTTGAGGTAATCGATCCGGAGGGACGACGGCCCCTTTCGCTGAGCGAGGCGCGCAACGCGCAGACTCTTCGGCTTAGGCGCGCAGGCTTTTATCAGATCCGGTTCGCCAATGGACGTGACTCGGTTGTCGGGGTGAATCCTGACCGCCGCGAATCGAATTTAGAGTCGCTGCCCAACGATCTGCAGCAGCTCTGGAGCGGAAGCCTAGGTGACAATGTGCCACAAAAAGCGAGCGCTCCCTCAGGTGAGACAAGAAATCAGCCTGTATCGCTCTGGTGGTACGTTACGCTGCTTGCATTGGCAGCTGCAATCGCTGAGACAGCGGTCGCCAGCCGCTACCTGGGCACGCCGCGGGAGGAGGCATGAGCTACCGTAACGAGCTCAACTCCTATATCACCCGGCTGCATCACCGCCTGCGGCTGGGAGCGTGCCTGCGCGGCGCAGCCATCTTCACGGGTAGCGCGCTGTTCGTGACCGTAGTCCTGGTTCTCCTGCTCAATCAGCTCGCTTTTCCGGCGCACGGCATTTCGCTATCGCGGGTGGTGATTCTTGCCGCGCTCGCGGCCGCTGCCATATTCGGTGTTGCCTTACCTATCAAGCGTTTAACCGAAGCCCAGGCAGTGCGTCATGCCGAGCTGGCCAGCGCCGGGCTGGGGCAGCGCTTGATGACTTATCAGGAGCGAGCGAGCCAGGAAAATTATCCGTTTATGGAACTGTTGGCCGCCGACACGCTGGCGCACCTCGAGGGCGCTGAGCCGTCGATGCTGGTGCGCGGTAATCGCCTCTTTGCGCTCGGCGGCGTGGGAGTGGCCTGTTTCATCGTGCTTATCTGGATGATCGTCGCCGGTCCCGGTTATCTCGGCTACGGAGCATCCCTGCTTTGGTCCGGCCCCAAGAAGAACGCACCCCCGCTCTACGCTATCTCGATCAATCCAGGCAGCGTGACGGTGCGGCGGAACAGCGATCAGCTCATTACCGCGCACATCACCGGCATGCAGCCCGCCAAAGCGCAGCTCTTTGCTCATTATCAGAGCGCCTCCGCATGGGAACAGGTGGCTATGCAGCGAACGCCCAGTTCGGGAGCCGGCGTGAGCTATCAGTTTCTTTTCGCCGGGCTGCCGGAGAATGTGGAGTATTACGTAACTGCCGGTCCACTCGTCTCACCGCACTATAAAATGCGCGCGGTCGATCTGCCGGCGGTGAAAGAAATTCAGGTGACCTATCATTATCCGGCCTGGACCGGGATGAAACCGGTGACCGAGGAGCATTCCGGCGATTTACGGGCCATCGAAGGCACCGATGCCGTCATCCAGGTCAGGACCGATCAACCCTTGAAGGGTGGGCAGCTGGTAATGGATGGCGGTCAGACGATCCATCTCACCGCTGGACCGGGCAACACTTACCAGGGCTCCATCCACATGGAAAAGGATGGCGTCTATTATCTGGTTGCCAACGATGAGGGCCAATCGGTGCGCTTATCTGAGGATTACTTCATCGCAACCGATAAAGCGATGCCGCCGGAAATCGCTATCGTGCGCCCTGGCGGCGACTATCGCGCCAGCCCAATTGAAGAAGTCGCCGTGGGCGTGAAAGGGTCGGACGAGTTCGGATTGAAGGATATGCACCTTCACTACTCGGTGAACGGTGGTCCGATCCGCGACGTAAACCTGCTGAAGCTTCCTGACGCAAAAAGCGCCGACGGTGCCTACACGCTCGCGCTAGAAGATTTCAAGCTTGTCCCTGGCGATCTAGTCAGCCTCTACGCAACCGCCAGGGATGGTCATAGCGAGGCCCGAACCGACATCTCGTTCATCCAGGTCGATCCCTTTGAGCGTGAGTTTTCACAGTCGCAGCAATCGGGCGCGGGAGCGAATGCAGGGGGCGGACAAAGCAACGATCAGACCGAGATTTCCAGGCGCGAGAAAGAACTGATTGCGGCAACCTGGAAGCAGCAAAATGACAAAACGGCAACTTCCGGCGGTGCCGCTGCCCAAGGCCAGTTTCTTTCACAGGCACAGAAAAAGCTCCGCGACCAAGTGAATGCTCTCTCGGTGCGCATGCAGAGCCGCGACATCTCGGAAGCCAACCAGGAATTCACCGATTTTGATAAGTACATGCGTGATGCTGCCTCCGCAATGGACCCGGCGGCGGACAAGCTCCTATCCGCGCAGTGGAAAGATGCCATTGCCCTGGAACAAAGAGCTTTGCAGGCCCTGTTGCATGCCGAAGCTACCCTCCGCCAAATCCAGGTTGCCTTCGGGCAGCAGGGAGGAGGAGGCGGAGGCAACGCAGGCCGCGACTTGGCCAGCCTGTTCGATCTGGAACTGGATACTGCCAAGAACCAGTACGAGACAGCGCAGAGCGTGACTCCGGCCGAGCGGCACGAAAAAGATATCGAGGACACTTTGGCGAAGCTCGACGCGTTGGCCAGGCGGCAACAGGATCTTGGCAATCAGCAACAGAATCCGCAGCAATTCTTCCAGCAACGGTGGGAACAGGAGATGCTGCGCCGTGAAGCCGAGCAATTGCAGCGCCAGCTGGAGCAACTCGCGGAAAAAGGCCTGCAGGGGTCAAGTGGGTCGCAGTCCAGACAATCCAGCCAACAGCAGGGCGCTTCGCCGCAAAACAGCCCTGGCCGCCCAACCAGCTCTGATAGCCGATCCGATTCCAAAACCCAGCCCAGCTCGCGGTCCGCCTCAGAAGCGCAAATCGCGCAGGCCCTGAACCGGTTGCAACAAGCGATTAATAGCATGAGGAGCAGCAGCGATCCTGGGCGCGATAGAACAAACGCGCAGCATGCTGCGGAACAATTGCGGCAAGCGTCGAATCTGCTCGCTGCCACACAGCAGCGGCTCGCTTCGGATAAAGTCGACTCTCTGGCGCGTGCAGCCGAACGGCTCTTGCACGAAGAAAGCATCCAGGCAGGCCGGATAAACAAGTTCGCCGGTCAGGATGCTCCCAACCTCACCGATCTAAACGCGATGCTGACGCGCCGCCGCGAACTCACGCAGCTGGCGCAGGACAGGCAGCAGCTTTCCGATGACCTTTCGGATTTGCAAAGGAACATCCGCGGCGCCGCGAGGGAGATGGCTCCAAATCAACCGGGCGTAGCCCAGAGCCTGCGCGACGCGTTGACAGAGATGGACAACTCGGATCTCGACAACCGCATGCAACGAACGGCGGACTGGCTGCGGCGTGGTGTCGATCCAACCACCAGGGGCACGGAAGACGAGATCGCCCAGGGACTCACGAAACTGAGCCAGCAGCTCCAGCAGGCGAGCAAAGAGATGGGCCAGGCGAAGCAACGGGAAGGGGAGAGCACTGAGCAGGATCAAGCTGAGGTTATGGATCAGGTAGAGCGGCTGCGAAATCAGATTGAATCCATGACGCACTCGAGAGGCGACAACCGGCGAGCCCCTCAGAATGGAGAAGCTGGCCAAAGCGGCGAAACTGATCGGGACCGCCAAAGCCGATTGAGTCGCAACGCTCAGGTTGGACCTGGCCAGGCTGGTCAGCAGCAAGGCTTCAATTCCAGTCAGCTTGGCCGAAACCAGCACTCACCACCCGGAGCAAACAGCGCTCAGGACCCTCTGACGGGCGATCCCGGCAACCGGAACCGGGGTGTGCAGAGTGGTGACGTTCGCGGTGGCGGAGGCAGCTCCGCTGACGGCACAGTCTGGAACAATATCAATACCGGTAACAACCGTTATGGCCATCCCCGGCAACAGTCTGCGCCGACCGATATTTCAGGCAATCCTCCCGATGTAGAAGGCGATTATCAGCAGGGTATGCGTGAGCTGAGTCGGCTTCGGGTGAGGGTCAAGGACGATCCCCAGGCCGAAAAAAACATCGCGGAGCTGACCCGACAAATGCAACGTCTCGATCCAAGCCGCTTTCCTGGAAATCCCGCGATGGTGGAGGAAATGCACCGAGAGATACTCAGCTCGCTGGACCGGCTCGAGCTTCAGCTGCAGCACGACGGAATCTCACCTCAAGCCCGGACAGGGAAGCCCTACTCCGTTCCGCCGGGTTATCAGGATTCGGTCGCCGAATATTACAGACGGCTAAGTAAGAGTCAATAGAGCTTCTCCGTAAAAGTTAAGCGGATTCTCGCTCGCGTGGGCAAAAAGGATGCCTCCTCAAGCAGCCTTCGGATCTGCGGGACTTGGAACATTACCTGACCGAACGCCGTAAGGAGATCGACCGCAAGTACGACTATCGGTACTCGCAACTCGACCTTGTCTTCGGAAGCTTTTCCGAGAAATGTGGATCGATGAGGAAGATCTGCGCAGCCTGGGGGAGGACCACCTGGAAGCCATCCGTTCTTAGGCCCAGTTCGCTGGAAAGGACCCAGCATGACAGGCGAAAACGATAGTTCGACGAGTGGCTGAAAAACATGATCACAACAGAGGCAATCAGACTGCCGGTGACTAACGGCCGACCGGTGGGAAAGTGGCTTCACGCGCGGCTGTGCCCGGGAGTGGACTATGCGGCTACAGGGGTCGACATAGTCGGGGGAATTTGTCAGCTAAAACAATTCGACGGTCGCCGCATGGCGCGAGGGTGAGGCAAGCTTACCGTCGCGCGTAATTAAGGAAGCTCGCAGTTTTTCCGCCAGCACGATGTAGGCCGCATCATACACAGAAAAATTGTGTCTCAGTTCCCATACCCGGGCGAGAAGCACGAGATGAGGATAGCGATTAATCCGAAGATCCATCAGATCCCGGACCGCCTGGCCTGCACGGCGTTCGCTCACGATACCTTGCAGCACTAACCGCCGCAGCACCTGGGTTACCTCGAGATCCAGGAGCTGAGGTGCATGCAAGGTCTCCTGGTGCGAAAAGATTCTGCTCTCGATGCGCAGGCCGGCAGATGTCTGAAGAAGCCAGTCCACTACGGCAGAGGCATCGAGGACGATCATCGACCCTCGCGCTCTTCTCGCACCAGGCGAGCACTGTCGATCTGTGCCGAAACCGGTTTCCGCTTGTGCAGGCGCTCGCGCAATTCCGCAAGCGTTGGCCTGTCCGCGATTTCCTTGATCTCGGCTAACAGATAGTCGGATAGTGACATGCCGGCCATCGCGGCACGAGCCTTCAGTCCTCGGTGTAAGGCGTCGGGAACATTGCGAAGTTGAATCATCTTTGACATGCTATAAGCATATTTTCATGTTACTAACATGTCAACTCGGCTCGCGATGCAATTCGGCCTTGCCCTATTTAGACCCACCTGATATTCCACAGGCGTACGAAGGCGCTGACTGACAGCCAGTTCGCCTCTCGGCTCGGAGAGCCGGCCAACATTTACCACCTCGCCGATCAGGCGAAGGACTGAACGGCTTCCGACTCTTCCATGTAAACCTCAAAAAGCGGTAACAGGTTGCACATCTTCAGTGTCTGCAGCGCCGGCTTTGAAGGGTTAACGAGCTTGAGAGAACCACCGGACTGTTTCGCAGTGGTGAGCGATTTGACCAGCACCCCGATGCCGCTGGAGTCGATCCATCGAACGTCGCTCAGATTCAGTACCAGGTTTGCATCACCTGCGCCAAGGGCCTGCTCCAAGGTCTGCCGCAAGTCATCAACCGGGGCACCAAGCGTGAGCGAACCACGCAGGCGAATTACCTGTACCTCTCCGAATCTGCGGATATCGATGTCCACCTCTCCTCCTCGGCCGACGGGATCGTCTGAATTAGTTTGACACTACTGCAACTCTTTGCTAAAGTTCACGGTAATCTCAAAGTCATTCACTATACAAGACCGGGTTAGTTCCTGCCTGTGTCGCAGCACGTAGATTGGAGCTTCTTCCTACGCGCCAAGGAGGTTGCTGGTTGGCGACCGAGCCGGTTTTCTCGGTTCCTCTGACTGATTTTGCCTGCGCTCTCCTCTCGCAGCGGGAGCTGGCGTCGCGTTCCCGCATCATCGCCCAACAGGTTTCTGAGTGGCTCCCGGAATCGGCGGTGGCCGTGTACGTGGTGGACGAGCAGGATAGCCCCGCCTGGCGGCTCAAAGCGTTCATCGGCGATGTATTGATCGATCAGGGCGGAATTCCGCTCGAAGCCGGAACGCTGGGAGCCGTGGCTGACCAGCGCCAGGTCCTGCAGTTCGAGGCGTCAGGTCTGCCGCGCGAAGAATACGCCCATCTTGACGTCCGGCAGAGCGTCAGCAGCCTGAGCTATGTTCCCATCCTGTTCGAAGACAGCTTGCTGGGTTGCATCGAAATCGTCAGTTTTGACGGGCCGCCGCCACCGGTCGTCTTGGAGAGCCTCACGCCGCTGGCCGAGTGCGCGGCGCTGGGAATCGCCACCGCGCTAGCCTACGAGGGGGAGCGCAATGCCGGACTGCAGTCGATCACTCGCCTGACGCAGCTCTACGATATTGAGAAAGTTTTCAATGCCACGCTGGAAATGCAAAGGCTTTGGCCCATCGTCTGCTCGAAAGTGCAGGAGCTGACTGACGCCACGGGGGTAAACCTCTGGATGGTCGACAATGAAGAGTTGCTACTGGTGGAGCAGGCGGGTTTCGATCCCACGCGCGATGTCGGTGCACGTGAGGCGGAGGGAGCTGGAGTTGTTGGGGAAGTCAGCAGCAACGCTGAGCCGCTGCTTCTGGCCGGCGATGATCCACAACTTGAGCAGCGCAACCAATCCGCCGGCGAAACCCCGATCCGGTCGCTGATGGCAGCAGCGCTCATGGATGGTGAAAGCCTGGTGGGCGTGCTGGAAGTCCTCAGTTGCGATGCTGGTCGGGTCTTTGACGACGATCAACTCTTCACCTTGGTGCAGGTCTCGGGCTCGGCAGCCCAGGCCTTACACAACGCCTCGCTGTTGGAAGCGGAGCGCAAAGTGGAAATCCTGCACACGCTGGTCAAAGTCAGTCAGGAAATCACCTCGACGCTCAACCAGGAGCGCGTCCTGGAGGCAATCGTCAATCAGCCGCAACGGGTCATTCCCTATGATCGCAGCGCGATTGCGCTGGAAGAACGCGGCACCCTTCGCATCAAGGCGATTTCGGGAGTAGTGCAATTAAACCCCTCCGATCCTGACGTGCAGCGTCTGGAATCGATCTTGAAGTGGGTCTCTGGACTGGAGCAGCAGGTGCACGCGGCTGAGCGCGACGGAGAAATTGACCATCCGCGGCCCGAAACACGCGAGAAGTTCCGGAACTACTTCGCGCACACCGAAACGCGTGGCTTCTTCGCTATGCCACTGGCCGATGCTGAAGGACGATTGGGCATCCTTTCCTTTGAAAGTAGCGATCCGGATTTTCTCTCCGCGGCGCACCTGGAAATCATCCAAGTGCTGGCCAGCCAGGCGACCGTGGCGCTGCGCAACGCCTCGCTCTACAAGGAAGTGCCGTTCATCGGCGTGCTGGAGCCCATTCTCGAGAAGAAGCGAAAGTTCATGAAGCTCGAGAAGCGGCGGCGCACTATTACGCTTGCGGCCGTCGTGGCGGTCATCCTGTTTTTTGTCCTAGCGCCCTTGCCGCTGAGGGTAGATGGCGCGGCCGCCGTGGCGCCGGGCCGGACCGATTACGTACGCACGAATTTCGATGGCGTGCTCGAACAGGTTTATGTCCGGGAAGGCCAGCATGTGCAACGCGGAGCGGTTCTGGCGCAGATGCAGAACTGGGAGCAGACGGCGGAACTGGCTCGCGCCGAGGCCAAGTACAACGCGGCTCTCGAGGATATGAACCGCGCGCTGGCCATGAACGATGGCGGCCTGGCAGGGCGCAAGCGGGTGGATGCGGACTACTGGCGCGGCGAGGTCGAGCGCTCGCGTGGCAAGCTGGACTCGACGAAGTTGTGCGCCCAGATCAACGGCATCGTGGCCACGCCTTACGTGGAAGACCTGAATGGGAAAATGCTGCCCGCCGGGTCGCTCGTGCTCGAGCTGGTGGACACTTCGGCGGTGATAGTGGATGTGACAGTCCCAGAGGTTGACATCTCGCTGGTGCAGCCAGGAGCGGGCGCCGGCATCAAGCTGGAGTCCTTTCCGACGCGCACCTTCCACGGCAAAGTTGTGGTTGTCAGCCCGAAGGGCGAGGTGCAGGGTGAGAACAGGGTTTTCTACGCGCGCCTCGAGGTACCGAATGACGAAGGCCTGATGCGAAGCGGCATGCAGGGACGGGCGAAGATCAGCGTCGGCTGGCATCCGGCGGGATATGTATTCTTCCGCGACCTCGGCATCTGGGCCTGGTCAAAGCTTTGGTCCTGGTTCGGTTGGTAAGGAGAAGGAATGAAGGTTCTGGTGTGGGTGCCGATCGCGGGTTTTGCGTTGATGTCACTGGGCTGCAGTTCGCCGCAAACGCCGGTTGTCTCGGCTGCGGCCAGCGCACCGGTTGATCAGCCACCTGCGGCTAAACCGGCGACCAGCACGCTGAGGGAATTCGTCGCCATGGGTCCCATCGTCGTCGAGCAGGAACTGGATGTGACTTCTCTGCGCGACGGAGTTGTCTCCGAGTTGCTGGCGGACGTTGACTCTCCGGTGCGCAAGGGACAGCTGCTGGCCCGGTTGGATGATCGCCAGCTTGTTGCGGAGCGCGAAGCCGCGGAACACAAGGTACGCAGCATTCAGGCCGACGTGAAGAACTGGGAGTCGGAGGTGAAGGTCCGCGAGGTGGATCTGCAGCGCTCCGAGCAGATGCTGAAAGACGGCATCGAAACCCAGCAGCAGGTGGACCATGACCGCTATCACCTGACGGCCACCCGGTACGAACTTGAGCGCGAGGGCGAAAACCTGATGAACGCGCGCTCTAGCCTCCAGGCGATAGAGCTGGAGTTGGAGAAGACTCGCATCAGCGCGCCTTTCAACGGCGTCGTCGCGAGGCGCTACGTTCGACAAGGGCAGCGAGTGGCGGCCGGCGACAAGCTGTTCTGGGTCACTGCCGTCGAGCACCTGCAAGTCCGCTTTACCGTTCCAGAGCAGTACAGCCGGTCGCTGAAAGTTGGTGATCAAGTCTGGCTAACGCCCTCAACCGGCCAGGGTGAAAGCACTTCGGCCAAGGTCATCCATGTAAGTCCCGTGGTTGATCCGGCCAGCGGCACGGTCGAGGTCATCGCGTTGCTCGGCAAGCAGTCGTTGTTTCGTCCGGGCATGACAGCTTCCATCCACCTGCCGAAGACCCCATGAATCTCGCCGAGGCACTCAACGCCGCTCTGCCGGAACTCCCTGCCAAGCGGGGGCGAGTCGGCTATCCCAGGATGGATCCACGAACCATCTGCGCGGAAAACACGGAGGAAGGGCGGCCGATTGTCGTGGCCCATGTCCGTGGCAGTGAAAACCTGTATCGCTTCCCTCCCGAGCAGTGGCAGTTAATCGAACTCTTCAATGGCGAGCGCTCGTACGAAGAAGTGGTCCAGGCCTACCGCGAGAAGTATGGCGTCCAATACAGTGTCGACGATGTGCGCGAGTTTGCCGAGGGGCTGTACGAGATCGATTTTTGGTACAGGACGCCGCAGGAGCGCAATGTAGCCCTGAACCAGAAGCTGGCGGAGCATCGTCACATGCATCATCATCGCAAGCGGCGGTGGGGAGACATTGCCCACATCCAGTTCTCGGCCTGGGACCCCGACCGCTATCTCGACTGGCTGTATCCCCGCGCGCGCTGGGTGTTCTCGACCAGATTCACCGTACTGACGCTTGCCCTTTTCGGGTTCATGTTCTATATCTTCGTCTCGCGCTGGAACCAGATTGGCCATGACACGTTGGTTTACTACAACTTCCGCGACAAGAGAGCGCACGACTTGGCCGAGTTCTGGATTCTGTTTTTCATCCTGGCGTTCTTTCACGAATCGTCCCATGCCCTGGCCTGCAAACACTATGGCGGACAGGTGCACCGGATGGGCTTTCACCTCATTTACCTGAGTCCCGCCTTCTTCGTGGATGTGACAGAAGTCTTTGTGTACGCGAATCGCTGGCAGCGGCTCATCACTGTGCTCGCGGGAATCTGGGTAGAGATGATTTTCTGCGCGGTGGCGAGCGTCGTCTGGTGGGGCACGCCTCCGGGGACCTATTTACACGAGTTGTCATACAAGGTCATGTTGATCACGGGCGTAGCTGTAGTAGTGGTCAATATGAACCCGCTTATCAAGCTTGATGGCTACTACGCCTTCTCCGAAATTGCCGGCTTCGCCGATATCAAGGAGAAGGCAACGGCCTACCTGTCGTCGTGGGTGCGCCTCCACATCTTCCGGCTGCCGGTTGAGGTGGAGTACGTGCCGCACCGCCGCCGTGCTTTATACATGACGTACGCGATTGCTTCCGGCGTGTACAGCTATGCCCTGCTGCTCGTGGTGGTGCGCTTTTCGCGCAACGTTTTCCTCAATTACAGCCCGGAGTGGGCCTTCGTGCCCGCCCTGGCGCTGGGCTACTTCATTTTTCGCTCGCGGATCCGCACGTTCCTGAGGTTCTCGAATACCGTGTATCTCGACAAGAAAGATCGCGTGATTGCCTGGTTCACGCCGTGGCGTACTGCAGTCGTGGCCGGGGTTTTCCTGGTTGTGCTTTTCGCGCCGGTTTTGCCCCGGTTTGTCGCAGGGCGCGCCGCGCTGGAACCGATCCGTCGTGAGACGGTCCGCACGGCGGTGCCGGGCGAAGTGGTTGCCGTCTTTGTGCGCGAAGGCGACCATGTGGCGGCCCGGCAGCCGCTGATTCAATTGCGAGCGGCGAACCAGGAGTCGCTGTACCAGGCTGCCGAGAAAAACCTGGCGGCGGCCACGGCCGAGCAGATCAACGCCCAGTTGCAGTATGCCGATACCGGTAGGGCCGCAGAAGACCGGCGGCAGTACGCGGTGGAGTTGCGAACCGCGGCGCAGGGTGTGGCCAGCCTAACCCCAACGGCACCGATCCCGGGCGTCATCACGACGAACGGGATCAACAGTCTGCGCGGAACTTACCTGCAAAGCGGCGCCACAGTGGCCGAGATTGCCGACCTCAGCACGATGCGCGCGCGCATCTTCGTGCCCGAGTTCGAGGTGAGCGAGGTTCACCGAGGACAGCCTGTACGCGTGCTGGTGGAGAATCGAATTCATCCGCTAAGCGGCGGGGTGGAGGCCGTGTTGCCGGCGGCCGCAACCCTCGCCCCAGGCCTCGAGTCGGCGACGGAATACAAGGGTCTGGCTGATACGCGCTACTACGTGGTGGAGGCGGTCCTACCAAACGACGGTGAGCTGCGCGACCAGATGAGCGGCACCGCCAAGATACGTATTGGATGGCAAAGCATCGCCGGGGTCGTCGGCCGAAACCTGGAAGAGTTTATCGGCCGGAAATTCTGGTAGAACAGTGCCGAACAGACGAAAGGGAAGTGCGATCCCCCCTGAATCGCATTGGCGCACAGGTAGCCAAATCTCGCGCGGCGCAGCGAGTGATGGTGTGGGCCCACGAGTCCGCAGCCCCCGGCACGACACTCCGTGACGAACCACCAGAGGCTGATGTTCCTGGACACCTTGGCAGTCTTCGGCAAGGCTGAAGCTCTTGGAGACTCTGGTGTTCTAGATGGAGGGGCCCTGCGAGATCAGGGCTTGGCTATAGCCAGGCAGCTTTGCTTGTCACAACAGCCTTCTTAGCCGAATTCGAGCGGCTAGTCCACGACCTTTTCTGCGTCATCCCTCTCCAAACATCTTCGCAACGAGAAGAGGGTCCTAACGACAAGGTCCCGCGCAGACTCGCACGAGACCCTGTTTGGCTGAACTCCGCGGCCACCATCCTGCCCCCGTTCTCCGAGACGGGTGGCACCCGCGACTGGCGCTAGAAAAACGTCTTCGACAGAGGTCCGCCCTTCGACAGAGGTCCGCCCTTCGACAGAGGTCCGCCCTTCGACAGAGGTCCGCCCTTCGACAGAGGTCCGCCCTTCGACAGAGGCCCGCCCTTCGACAGAGGCCCGCCCTTCGACAGAGGTCCGCCCTTCGACAGAGGTCCGCCCTTCGACAGAGAGGCGGGTTGGGAGATGGAGGCCTTGCCGGCCTGGCTAGCCACGACGGCCTTCTTGGTGGCGCTGAGGTTGCTGATCAGGGATTTCTTCTGAACCATTGTGGTTTTCCTCACTAGAATTTTCAATCATTAGCCAAATTTGCCGGCTATTCTGTACTACTGCAACTTGCAAGCCAAACTGCCATGCATTGGACAGTATTCCCCGGAACCTGTGTTTTGTATGAATTAGCTCAGTTGAGTCGCTAGTTTTCGATTCCTAAGGCAGCGTTCTGTAGCTGCGGCGGTATGATGGGAGGTCAAAAATTAACCCTGATGGGGTTAGTTTTTAACCTTCAAGCCGGGTAGAGCCCGTACTTCCGGCATAGATACTTCATCTTTTGGACAGGAATGCGCAGCAGCGCCGCCGCGGCAGTCTTGCCACCTGTGCGCTGCAGTGCTGTAGTGAGATAAGCGATTTCGATGTGCCGAATCTCCTGGTCGAAATCGACTCCTTCATCCGGAATGAGTAACTTCTGTTGGCCCGATGAACTGCGCTGGAGCAGCGGTTGCGGCAGATCGCCGACTCGGATGGTCTCTCCCTCCACCATCAGCACCAAGCGCTGCACCAGGTTCTCCAGTTCGCGGACGTTGCCGGGCCAGGGGTTCGCCTCCAGCACATCCATAGCGTCGGGCTCGACGCGCTTCATGGGCAGGTCATTGGCGGTACAGAAGACATGGAGGAAGTGTTCAACCAGCAGGGCAACGTCGCCGTGGCGCTCGCGTAGTGGCGGGATTTGAATGGGAATTACATGGATGCGGTAATACAGGTCTTCGCGAAACCGTCCTGCGGCGACCATGTCCTCCACATTCTCGTTGGTAGCGCAAATCAGCCGGAAGTCGATCTTCTTTGCGCTTTTGGCACCCAATCGCTGCACCGCACGGTCCTGTAGTACCCGCAACAGCTTGCTCTGCAGTGAAAGTCCCAACGATCCGATCTCGTCGAGGAACAAGGTTCCACCGTCGGCCAACTCGATTTGTCCGGGACGGCTGGCGTGCGCTCCCGTGAAAGCCCCTTTCTCGTGCCCGAACATTTCGGATTCCATCAAGTTTTCCGGCAACGCAGCGCAATTGACGCTAACAAAAGAGGCGTTGCGACGCGGGCTGAGCGAAACGATTGCCCGCGCCACCAGTTCCTTGCCCGTACCGCTTTCGCCCCGCAGCATCACCGTGGTGGTTCCGGGAGCTACCCGGCGTATGGCCTCGTAAACCCGGCGCATTTCATCGCTACCGCCAATCAGACCGCAAAACGAGTTCTTGCGCTTGATCTCCTCCCGCAGTTTTTCGGCTTCCAACCGCTTGGTACGTTCTTCGGCGGCTTCCAGAAGGTATTCCCGCATTTCAGCAAAATCGACGGGTGCCAACAGGAACTCGTCACCCCCGGCCGCGCGAGTGCGCTTGCGGGCATTCCGTAATGGGGTGCGCGATATGGCAACCAGCAGCGCTTTAGGGGCCGCTGCCCGCACTTCACCAACGTGGGTGAAAAAGTCGTCCCCGTTGGGAGCGATTGTGTCCACATCCACCACGATGATTTCTGGATCGTTTTGCTGAATGCCCGAGATGAGGGCGCGTGGAGTATTGGCAAGGTTGAGGAAAAATGCCGGCGCCAGTTCCTGGCCCATGTCGATGAGCGCCGAATCATCCGTGGTGGCAAACAGCAGCCGAAATCGTGGCGTTGCCCTAGTGGCGGTCGGGCCCATGATCTCTTTCGTT
>Ga0306921_10001211_pt1 | contig 24663 bp, 20 predicted proteins | sample sta12Cox44000080_FD_203760 | JGI IMG/M metagenome (GOLD analysis project Ga0306921, IMG submission 203760) | Lab enrichment of tropical soil microbial communities from Luquillo Experimental Forest, Puerto Rico - statoxic.12C.oxic.44.000.080 (v2)... | ecosystem: Environmental > Terrestrial >...
ACGGCACTTTCAGCGTTACGACCACCAAAGAAGAATACCGCGCCCGTTTCGTCGTTCTGGCAATCGGGAAATCAGGAAGCCCGCGGAAACTGGGAGTCCCTGGGGAAGACTTGCCTAAGGTAATGTACCGGCTGATTGAAGCCGACCACTACGTGAACAAGAAAATTCTTGTGGTAGGGGGAGGCGACTCTGCAGTGGAAGCAGCGATGGGACTGGCACACCAAGTAGGAAATACCGTGACAATGTCATACCGGCAGGGAGCCTTTTCGCGCATTAAGGATCGCAACGCTCAGCGGATTGAGGAATGCATTCGAAGAAACAAACTCAAGGTGCTTTTTAACTCCAACCCGGTCGAGTTTCGGCCCGACAGCGTGATTCTGGAAGTGAATGGCAGCAAACAGACGCTCCCGAACGACTTTGTCTGGATCTTTGCGGGGGGAGAGCCGCCCACGGCCTTCCTGAAAAAAATTGGCGTTGGGTTCGGAGAGCGCGATCTGACCGTCGAAGGGTCGAGCGAAGCAAAGGCATCGAAGAAGGATGAGCTGACCGCGGTTCAAGTCTGAAGTGCACAGTCCGCGGCAGTAGCGAACTGTAACTCCCGCCTAATCTTGGTGCCACAACCCCGGAAATCTCCTCGTCCAGTATCATGCGAAGCGCCGCGGCGCACCTTGGTGAATCCCGGCTCCTTTGCTATGCTCCCTGCGGTAAATCCGAGCCAAAGGAAACATGTATGCTTACCAGACGCTTCCCTGTCGTGCTGGCGGTCTTGATTGTGAGTTTCTCTTTATCGATCGCCGCAGCCCAAAAAGAAAAAAAGGAGCCTGCCGCGAAAGAGCCGCCGAAGCCTTCCTACGAACTGCCGCAGCCCGAGAAAGAAACGCTGGACTACAAGGCATATGACGAAATCCGGCAAGAGGCTCTTGCTCATTCGCATGTGATGGAGTACGCCTCCGCGCTCATGGATGGGATCGGCCCCCGTCTGACAGGCTCGCCAAATCTGAAAAGGGCGAACGAGTGGACGCGCGATCAGCTGACGGCGATGGGCTGCAGCAACGCGCATCTTGAAGACTGGGGCGAGTTCGGAATGTCGTGGCAGCAGGAAAACACCTGGGTTCGAATGACCTCGCCGGACAAGGCCGTGTTCATCGCGCAAGCCGCGCCCTGGTCGCCGGCAACGAAGGGAGCGGTGAGTGCTGGGGCTGCCTGGGCGGACATCAAGGAAGAAAAGGACTTCGATACGTACAAAGGTAAGCTCAACGGAAAGATCGTGCTGTTGGGCGAAATGCGCGAAGTCAAGCCGGTCGACAAGCCGCTGTTTACTCGATACGACGACGCGGAACTGAAGAAGCTTGAGCAGTACCCGATTCGACCACAGAATTTCCAGGCCTTTTTACAAAGATACCTGAAGCGAGTGGAATTCCAAAAGAAACTGGGGCAGTTTCTCGCGAACGAGGGAGTCCTTGCCGTAATGTTACCGAGCCGCGATGGTGAAAACGGCGGCGGCTCGGGAGGAACCATCTTTGATGACAACGGGGCCGGTTTCGGGCCGCGGCCGTATCAGCACGACCAGATGAATCCGCTACCGGTCGCCGTGATGGCCATCGAGAATTATGGACGGGCGTACCGCCTCCTGAAAGCCAACGTGCCGGTGACGCTCGAGGTCAACATCGACACAAAGTTCGGGGGCGAGCACGAGCATGGATTCGATACCGTCGCGGAAATTCCTGGAACCGACCCGAAGCTCAAGGACGAGGTGGTGATGGTCGGAGGGCACCTCGACTCCTGGGCGGCGGGAACGGGCGCCACGGACAACGGGGCAGGGTCCGTTGTGGCGATGGAGGTGCTGCGGCTGCTGAACGCGCTGCACGTGAAGCCGAGACGGACGATTCGCATCGCTCTGTGGACCGGCGAGGAACAGGGACTTTTGGGGTCGCGCGGCTATGTCGATCAGCACTTCGGGCACATCCCGCGATCGACGGAACCGGACCAGCTGAAGCTCGGCGAATGGATGAGGAAGGCCTCCGGCCCTGTTCAGGTGAAGCCGGAGCAGGAGAAGCTCTCCGGATATTTTAATGTCGACAACGGGAGCGGGAAGATTCGCGGCATATATTTGCAGGGGAACGCAGCCGTGGGGCCGATCTTCGCCCAGTGGATGGCGCCGCTAAAGGACGTCGGCGTTACAACCTTGACGCTGCAAAACACCGGTGGAACCGATCATCTGGGTTTTGACGCCGTGGGCATTCCAGGCTTCCAGTTCATCCAGGATCCGCTCGATTACGACTCGCGCACCCATCATTCGAATATGGATACGTACGAGAGGCTACAAGCGGAAGACCTGACGCAAGCCGCCTTCGTCGAAGCGATCTTCGTCTACAACGCCGCGATGCGGGATCAGATGCTGCCGCGCAAGCCAATGCCCCACCCGGAACTCGAGCAAGAGCGCTCCGCGCCACTCAAGGACGTGATGCCAGGAGCCGAAGAGAAACAATAACGCTAGAGTGAAGCCGAAAATTGAATTCTAGCCATCCGCAGTTTGTCCTTGACAGTGACGTATTACGTGCGTAACCTTGGCCAAAATTCCTAAAGAGCCAAAATGGCTCGCCGTCGGGGCGTGGGGAGCGGGGTAATGGCTGCATAGCCAGGTCATCCGTGTCACTCCTTTGTTTGCTTTGTGTCTTGCTTGCTGGAGCGGTGTCGAAAACCGACCGGTTTTCGGCACCTAGCCGCCGGATTTCGAGGTGCACAACTCCGGCGTCTAGCTACATGCGGGTGGGAACCTGTGTCGGGCGGGCGACTGCAGCAGGGGGCTCCAAGAATTCAATTTCAGGAGGAGAATCGGTGAGGAATCGATTCGCAGTTGCATTGTTGGCTTTGGTATTGATTGCATTGCCAGTTTCTGCACAGACCTTTCGAGGCAGCATCAACGGCACAGTAACTGATCCTTCGGGGGCATCCGTCGCGGGAGCGACGGTAAAAGCGACGGAAACCGCGACGAACATCGACCACACAACCACTACTTCGAACGAGGGACAGTTCGCCTTTCAAGACATCCCGCTCGGTTTTTACAAGGTTACCGTGACGGCAAGCGGTTTTGTCACCGCAGTCGTGGACAAGGTAGAGGTCACAGCCGGGACGATCCACACCTTGCCTATAAGCATGAAACTGGGCCAGTCCGTCACCACAGTAGAAATCTCTGCGCAGACAATCGCTGTAGATACAACGACGACGACTCAGAGCATGAGCATTCCGGACGACGTGGTTCAAAACCTTCCTTTGAACGGGCGTGACTTCACCCAAATGATCGCCGTTCAACCTGGCTTTGGTGGCTATAACGTTGGCGGCTTTGGCTCGCTGAACGGAACGCGCCCGAATCAGATCAACTGGCAGATCGACGGCGTGGACAACAACGACTTCTGGCACAACATTCCAGCCGTGAATCAGGGCGGTGTGTCGGGCATCGCGGGCGTTGTGATGCCCATGGACTCCATTGTGGAATTTTCGTCGCAGACGCAATCGGGACCGGAGGGCGGGCGCAATGGCGGCGGTGTAGTAAACGTCGTTACCCGTTCGGGCACGAACGATTGGCATGGGTCGGTCTACTACTACAACCGCAACGAATTCTACGCTGCTCATACTCCGTTCCTGCCGGCCGGTAGGAAAGCCCCGCCGCTGCGGAATGAAAACTACGGCGCCTCTGTCGGTGGACCCATCTTGAAAGACAAGTTATTTTTCTTCACGAACTACGAAAAACAAGACTACCTCATCTCCGTCTCCGGAATCGCTACGGAACCTTCGGCCAGCTGGGTTACCGAGGCTGGCCAATTGCTGGCGGCCAACGGTGTGACGCAAGCCAGTCTGGGATCCTGTAACGCCTTGGCTTCCTTGACCAGCGGCCTTCCTTCCAGCATGATTCCGAGCGGCTGCAATAGCACTGGCAACAACGGATTCTGGCCGACGACGGGCAAAGCGTCGGTCGCGGGTTTGCCGGCAACCACGAGCAACTATTTCGCTCCCGTTGCTTCGGTGGGACATAGTTACAACGGTGTGGGGCGCCTGGACTACAACATAACAGACAAACACCATCTCTATCTGCGCGCCTATCTTGGTCAAGGGAACCAAATAGCGCCGCTCGGCGCTAGCCCCGCTCTCGGCACTGCCAGTTCCAACCTCTTATACTACTTCGAAGCAGCCCCACTCCACGTTGGCAACTACTCGGCAGTGCTCAATTCCGTGCTTACCCCCAAGGTGACCAACCAGTTGCTCTTTGGCGCCAACTACTTTAACCAAATCTTCCACGACAACAATAACGGCTTCATCGCTGCGGATTACGGCCTAAACCTCAGCCCGTCTGCGCTGAAAAACGGAAAGCCGATTAACGGCGCTCCTAATATTCAGATCAGTGGCGGCAGCGGAAATGCGAACTTTGAACAGACCGGCATCACGCCACCGGAAGGGCGCAGCGACCTGACGTGGCACATTAACGACGTGGTTTCGCAGAGCCTTGGAGCGCACCAGCTGCGTTATGGCGGTGAAGTGCGTCAGGCGCACCTGAACGAGTTCTACCATCGCCGGGGCACCGGCACCTTCGTTTTTGATGGAACCCAGGGGCCTTGGGCCGGCAGCGCGACCTGCGTCGCCAATCCTACCCTTTGCGCCCTGGCCGACTTTCTTGCCGGTGATGTATCGAGTTCGACGATTGCCGTTGGCAATCCCGAACGCTGGGTGAAAGTAAACGCCCTGAATTTTTACGTTCAGGATAACTGGCAGATCACAAAGAAGCTAAACCTCGAGCTTGGCTTGCGCTACGAGTACTTCGGGCCCATGAAAAGCACCCGGAGCAGTGCCCAAATCGCTAACTATGTGCTGGGAACAGGGTTCGAAATACAGGGCCAAAACGGAGTGGATCTCTACGACCCGGGGAAGAACCACTTTGCGCCGCGCGTTGGATTCGCCTACCAGCTGGACGACAAAGGAAACTTCGTTGTCCGAGGCAACTTCGGCGTCTACTACGATCAGATCAACTTGAATCCGTTCCTCGACTTTCGTCCACCGTTGGTCGGGGCATCCCAGGGGATTCAAGGCAACCCATTCGGCAACTCGCCGGTATCCACCTACTCGACGCCTCTATGTGGGGCCCTCGCTAGCGGAGGTTATCAGTGGGATGCCGTGCAGCAAGCCGTGTGCCCTGCAGGGTACACCAATGCGGGTGCTGCGAATTCGGCGAAGGCTATCTTCCCCGCTGCGCAGGGATGCAGCGACCCCAACTGCAACGGCGCTACGGACCCGCAAGGACTGGGGATTTATTCTGTCGGCAAGGATTTCCGCGTTCCGTACTTTTTCAACTACACCCTGCAGGTCGAAAGGGGCTTCGGCAACATAGGAGTTTGGCAGGTAGGCTATGTGGGCAGCGAAGGGCGCAAGCTGAACATTGTTTCCAACATCAATCAGAACGGCGCGTTCACGCAATTTGGTCCGGTCCTTCAGCTCAACACCGCTGGCACCTCCAACTACAACGCACTCCAAACAGTTTTCCGGATGAGGTCCTGGCACAATTTCTCCGGGCAGTTTGCCTACACTTGGGCGCACGCTCTGGACCAGGTCAGCGAATACCGGGCGGTCGTGCTCGACGACGCATTCAATAAGAGAGCCGACTATGGCAATGGCGACTTCGACACACGCAACCTGTTCACCATTGGCCTGAACTACGACGTGCCCAAGGCGCAGTGGGCTACAGGATGGAAAGACTACTTCGTGAACGGCTGGCAAGTGAGCAGCATCATCAACTTGCACTCCGGCCAGCCATACGATGAAACACTATCCGGGGTGAATCAAATCGGCAAGCCTTTCGCGGGCGTGAGCCACGGTTTCGATGCTTCCATACCAGGAGTTCAGTGGCTCAATCCGAATTCCTTCTGCAATCCGAGCGACCCCGCTTGTGGCGGCTCTCCGGTTTCGCGGAACAAGTATCCGGGGCCTAACTTCAAGGACGTGGACCTATCCGTGATCAAGTATATTCCAGTCACGGAGCGGATTAAGTTCCAGCTTCGCGCGGACATGTTTAACCTGTTTAACCGCAAGAATTACTCCCAAGGCGTTGGTGCAGTCGGTCTTTCCTGCAAGGAAGTGACGGGTACAGGCCACTGCTCGACAGCTGGTGGCTTCGGACAGGTCAGCGACACGGCCGGCGACTTCGCTGGTGCGCCTGGGCTCGGACCCGGCGAGCCGTTCAACATGCAGTTGGCCATTAAACTCATCTTCTAACCCAACAAGCATTGGAATCCAAGGAAAAGGCCTCCGTGACGACGCGGAGGCCTTTTCCTCTTTAACGGCGCACTTTTCTCTCAAATCGCTCCGAGGAGTACAATCCGTACAGCAATACGGGAGTACGCCGATGCGTTATTGGACCGTTTCAATACTCATGATTCTGCTCCTCACGCCCGGCCGATCGGCCGCGCAGACCAAACTATCGACGAAATGGGGGGAGTTGACCGCCGGCGACTTCAAAGAGGCGATCGTCAAAGCGCAAGGGGCCTGTCTGCTGCCTTTCGGCATCCTCGAAAAGCACGGGCCTCATTTGCCGCTCGGGACTGATTTGCTAAACGCGCGCTACGTCTCGGAGCACGCGGCGCAGGAAGAATACGCCATCATTTTCCCTGAATACTTTGCGGGACAGATTTTCGAAGCCAAACACGAGCCGGGCACCATCGCCTATAGTCCCGAGTTGCAATTGCGTCTGCTTCAGGAAACGACCGACGAAATGGCCAGGAACGGATGCAAAAAGGTCGTGATCGTGAACGCTCATGGAGGCAATGAGTACCTGTTGCCATACTTTGCCCAATCCCAACTCTACAAGCCGCATGACTACGTCGTCTACGTTCAGTGGGGACACGAGTCCGGAAAGAAAACGGGGAGCGAGAAGAGCGGTCCAGACTTGCACGCCGGCGAAACGGAGACTTCCCGAGTTATGGTCACATGGCCGAACCTTCTACACATGGATCGCGCAGCAAGCGAATCAGGCGCAGACCAAAAGCGCGTCAAGCTTCCGCAGAGTGTGTTCACGGGAATCGGGTGGTACGCGAGATTTCCCAACCACTATTCGGGCGACGGCACCCTCGCTACGCAAGAGCTAGGCGAGGCGGACGTAGGGAACTGGGTCGCCACTGTGGTGCGAGCCATCCGCGCAATCAAAGCCGACGAGGAGAGCCTGAAGTTACAGAAGGAGTTTTACGAGAAAAGCGAGCGCCCCCTGGATACAGCCCACTGAAGTCAGTCCTTCGGCCCTGAGTAGCGAGTGACCTTTCCGTCGACCACGACAGCTATGTATTTGCCCGCCTGAAGAAACTGCATGACCTTCGCGCCTTTGCGCGCCAGCAGGGCCCAGCGGGACTTGGTCTTCGGATTCTGTTCGAGGCCGCGGAGGCTTTCGCCATCATGTTCAAAATCAACTTGCCGCAGCCGCTTGGTGGGCGTGGTGCGGACGGGGTAGGAGCCTGAATCGAGCGTCACGGTCTTCAGGCCTTCGGCGAGAGCCTGCCGCCATACCTCTATCAAAGTGTCGTCGAATGTAGATGCGGACCCTACCATGCGGGCATCTTAACGCCGACGCGGTGGCCCCCGGAAGGCTTCTCTCCACTTACACTCGGTCAGCGCGTCCGGCGAAGCGTATTGATCCAATCCTCAAGAAGAACATTATTGGCCGGCTCCAAGTCGAGGAATTCGATGCCGAGTCCGACGCGGGGTTTCACGATGCGTACAGCGACGAGCGTTTCGAGGGCCTGATTTTTCCACGTAAGTCTCAGGCGGGCTCGCGAGTTGATCGGCATCGCTTTGCTGGTACAAATGAAGCAACCCCCGAACGAAATGTCCGAAGTGACGCCCTCTACCCGCTTGCCGGACTCCAGGTCGATGAGTTCGGCATCGGCGGCAAAAGGATAACGGATGGTATAACGCCGGTCGCGCACGCCCTTGAGGCGCGCGGGAAAGGAAGAGGAGCGTTCTGGCATGGAGATGATCTTGGTCACCAGTAGATCTCTGGCAATGAGTAACCTGGTCGCTCCCCGGGAGCGGGGAGGTACGCAACTAATTTAGTGTGTCTGAATCGAAGCGGTTTTTGAACTGCGGCGTGCCGCCTGGCGGCGAAAAGGTAACTCCGGCGGGCTGGCATTTCGAGCTCCAGTTATTAGTGGGTACGACAAGGGTCGGGCTTAGAGGGGCAGCAGCGCCGAATCCGCATGCTAGGCTATCGGTGGGAATTCCAATCCCCAATACCCTATGCGCCCCGAGACAATGCGACAGAGCGATCGGGTTAGCCTGCGGCTGCAGGTGGATGCCTCGTGGTATGAAACCGGCGGGAGGGCGATCAAACAGCCAGCTCATACCCTTCTGGTGAGCCGTAATGGCGGCGTCATCCGCCTGCAGGAAAAGCTTTTTCCCGGGCAGGAAATTACACTGCACCGCAATCTCGACGGCGAACAAGTCAGGACTGCGCGCGCAAAAATCATCGCAGAAATTGATCACGATCCGGACGGATTCATCTACGCAATCGCAATTCTGGAGCCCGGCGCCGATTTCTGGGAGATTGAATTCCCTGCCCCGCACAAAGCCGAAGAAGCTTTGGCCCGGCTGCTGATGGAATGCAGCTTCTGCCAGCACCGCGAGGTGGTTTACCTGAACGAGATGGAATTGAAGTCCTTCGAGATACGACGGTGTATTGCGAGACTGTGCAAGCATTGCGATTCGCCCTCCATTTGGGTGGAAGCACAGTCCGATGCAAAAGATGACGACGCGCTTTCGGCGCACCTGCCGCAAGAAGAGCGCGTGATTCCGCGGCGTAATCGTAGCCGCGTAAAGGCGAGGGTGCTCGCATGCATTCGCCGCCGGGGATTCCAGGAAGAAGTGGCTGTGTGCGAGGATTTATCGAAGGGCGGCATCAGCTTCCGCAGCCGCAATCACTATCCCGAGGGAACGCGGCTTGAAGTGGCTGTTCCTTACACGCCGGGAGCGGGCGCGATTTTCGTGCCGATCCGCATTGTGTTTTCTCAGCCGATTTCGACCGCAGGGTTATTCCGCCACGGAGCGGCGTACCTCCGGCCACCCGAGTAGTGCGCGCCACCAGCCGAAAAGCCCACCCGACGAAGGGGGCCTAGTCCAAAGCCGAGACGGCAGCCTGCTCATGCCGGCGCCGGTGCAAATAGTGCATGGCAATATTGAGGTAGATTTTGCCACAAGGCGTTTCGATGCAGAGCACCATCGCTTCCGTGTCGACCGTGCCCGCCAATCCCTGTTCGCTCATGTGAATCTCGGGCGGAAACACCTTGAACCGGAAACCCTGGTCGTTCAAAAGGGTGACCGAATTGCCGATGATCATGTTCGCGAGTTCGCACACGGTCTCGCGCACGACCTGCTCGCTTTCCGGAACCACGGCGCCTGCCAGGTGACTGGCCACACGCATGGCCACCTCTGGATCGAGATCGAGAATGACGCGTCCCTCAATATCGCCTTTGATGGCGATAAGCGCTGCCACCCCTTTCCGCCGATATGTATTCTCATCCATGGACAGGTCGACGATCTTGGTTGGGGCTTGCAGCGCCTCGGCAAAGACCGCGTCCGCAGCATTGATGAACGGCTGAATGAGTTCCATTCTCATGAAAGATGCTCCCCCGCAAGCGCCACAGGCGCGCCCGCAGCATTCGGATCGTCTCCGAGGACATAGCGGAGAATCTCGTAAAGAACTTCGGGCTTGACCGGCTTCTGGACGAAATGCTTCGCTCCTTTCTGGAGCGCGGCAAGAATGTTTTCCTGATAGCCGACGGAAGAAACCATCACGATGCGGGCCTCGGAGTGCTGGCGTACGATGCGCTCAACGGCTTCGATGCCCTCCATTTGCGGCATGGTGATATCCATCAGCACGATATCGGGCTTGCTGCGGTTGTATTCGGCAATAGCGGTCAAGCCGTCTCCGGCTTCACCGGCTACTTCGCCGCCAAACTGCTCAATCATCTTGATCAGGTTCTTGCGGGCGAAGACGGAGTCGTCCACCACGAGGTAGCGGACGGGCTTTTGATCTTTTCGAAGTAGCGCTGCGAACTGTTGCATGACCTTCTCCTTAACTCCGCTCACCGGTCAGGTGCGAGGAGTTGAAACTGGAACTCGCTCGTTTTTTTCGGACTTTTCAAGCTTTTCGGACTTGTCGTTGCTGTCAGATTTCTCCCCACCGGCTCGATCGCCGCCAAACTGATTGCCATACTGATTGACCAAAAATGACCCGAGATTGTCGAGCGGCAAAACCTTGTTTGCGTACCCTTTAAAAATTGCCGCGCGAGGCATGCCGCTGACCACGCAAGTCTCTTCACTTTGCGCGATGGTCATTCCACCGGCGGCCTTGATTGCGCCGAGTCCTTCAGCTCCGTCATCGCCCATCCCGGTCATGATGACGCCGACGGCGGTCAACCCGAATTCCTGCGCCACCGAATGGAACAGAACATCCACGGACGGCCTATGGCCGTTGATCGGAGGTCCATCGGACAGCACGATCATTTCTCCGCGTGGCATGCGGCGAACCATGATGTGACGGTTCCCCGGACAAATGAGCGCACGCCCGGCAATCAACAGGTCGCCTGACTTGGCTTCCTGCACATCCAAGGCGCAACACTCATCCAGGCGGCGCGCAAACATGTCTGTAAAGCCCTCCGGCATATGTTGAACGACCACAAAGGTCGCCGGAAAATCCGCGGGGATCTGCGAAAGCAAAAACTGAAGGGCATTTGGCCCGCCGGTGGAGATCCCGATGGCGATGACGCGATTGGGTGCCAGGACAGTGCACGATTTTCTTTTGGCCGGAGGTGGCTCCAACTCCGCCAGTCTCGGCAGTTTGTGGGGTCTTCGAGCGCGTTTCGCGACTTTAATCTTCTCGATGAGCTGGTAGGCGATGGGGTCCAGGTTGCCCGCAGCCGCGTCGCGAGGCTTGGCCACGAAATCGATGGCTCCCAGTGCAAGCGCCTTGAAGGTGGAGTACGCGCCCTCCTTCGAATGTGAGCTAAACACAATCACAGGAAGAGGCGCGCTGCGCATGATCATCCGAAGGGTCTCGATTCCGTCCATACGCGGCATCTCGAGGTCCAGAGTGACCACATCCGGGCTCAATTCCTCGATTTTTCGAATGCCGAAGGCTCCGTCCATGGCTGTACCAACGACTTCGATCTCCGGATCGCGCTCCAGAATGATCGGGATCAGTTTGCGCATCAGCGCGGAGTCATCGACGACCAACACTCGGACTTTTTCCTTCATGCGATCGCTCCCAGCGGCAACGATCGTGACAACCGCGTAAGTATCGCCGGAACATTGAGAATCAGCACCACGGTCCCGTCTCCTAGAATCGAGGCACCGCTGACCAAATCACTGCCCACGAGTTCGCCGGGCAGCGCCTTGATCACCAACTCTTCCTCTCCAACCATGCTGTCAACAACCAGGCCAAACCTTTTTTCTGCAAGCCCGATGACCACCACGAAATTCTTGCCCTTTTTTCCGGTCGCCGACTCGACCGCGTGAAGCCGGCTCAGGCTGCTTAACCGCACGAGTGTGAGAATCTGCTCCCGCAATCGAAGTACTTCCCTCTGGTCCACACGATGAACCTGCCCTTCGTTGATGCGGGTAATCTCGATGACCGACGAAAGCGGTACAGCAAAGAGCCGTCCGCCCACGCGGAACAAGAGCGTCTGGATACTGGCGAGCGTGAGCGGCACGCGGAGCTGAATGCTTGTCCCTTTGCCCTTGACGGAAGAAACATGCGCGGTGCCTTTGAGGCGGTCCATCACCGTCCGCACCACGTCCATGCCGACACCGCGGCCGGATACTTCCGTGACCTCGGAAGCCGTGCTGAAACCAGGTTCGAAGATAAGGTTGAGCAGGTCGGACTCGCTGATTCGCTGCGCCTCATCCGCGCTCAGGAGGCCCGTGCGAACGGCCTGTTGGCGGACCAGCTCAAGATCAATTCCGCCGCCGTCATCGCGGACTTCGATAAACACCTGGGTACCCTGATGGTAAGCATTCAGGTAAATCGTGCCGCGCGCGGGCTTGCCCGCACTCAAACGGTCATCAGGCGGCTCGATACCGTGGTCGGCGGCATTGCGCACAAGATGAGTAAGCGGTTCGGCGAGAGCATCAAGAATTCCCTTGTCGAGGTCGGTATGCTCCCCGGCAACTTCGAGAGCAATGTCCTTGCCGCACATCTTGGCCACGTCGCGAACGACGCGCGGAAAGCGCCGGAAGAGTTGCTCGACGGGCACCATTCGGATTTTCAATACGCACTTGTGGAGCTCGTCGAGGACACGGGCCTGGAACCCAAGAGCCTCCGCGAGTTTTGCGCGTACGGGATCCTTCGAGTGGTGCTGATCGAGTTCGCTGAGGGTGCGGCTGAGCATCGACTTGCCAATGATGAGCTCGCCGACCAGGTTCATCACTGCGTCGATGCGGGCGGCGTCTACGCGAAGGGTGCTCTCCGCAAATGTGGTGACCGCCGAAGCTCCGACCGCCTGCTTGCCCGCACCGTTCTCGCCCGTGTCCGAGGCGTGATTGGCGATTTGAGCCGCCTGCGCTTCCAGGATTTCACCCAAAAGCTCGTGCTCGGCCGATTCAGCCTGGTGTGCAGCCTCGATGCGGACATCCGAGACCACCGCGGGAATCCTGCACCGGTGTGAGATGTGCTCGACAGGATGGGCGCTGGCGATGGCCGCCTCTACGATCTCCACCGATGCTGCGGCGAGATTGTCCTCCGGCCTTAGGGCGATAACGATTCCGCAGGAGTGGAGAACATTTCGAACGAGCTGAAATGCCGCGGCACGCATGCTGCTGTTGGGATCGATCCGCAACGCGACGTTGTATACCGACTCGCCGCGGAGCACCGCCTCCGAAATCATGAGCCGTTCGTACTCGCTCCACTGGAAGCCTGCCGGGACGGCAACGGCATTTTGTTCGCCAGCCGTTCGCACTTTGTCCCGAGACTCGAGCAACCCGTGAATAAGGGTACGAAGGGGTGTCGCCGATGGAGGTTCAAGCTGTTTCTGGTAAGCGCTGAGCATGCCCTGGAACGCGTCGACGGCGGATAGAACGACCTCCGCGAGCTTTGGCCCATGAACCTGAGCGACCTGCAGCGAAAGGATGTCTTCCAATTCGTGCGCGATTTCGCTCAGCTTGTTGAACCCGCAAGCGGCCGAATCGCCCTTCAGCGTGTGGACAGCGCGGCGGACGCCCCGGATGAGTTCCTCATCGGCAGGACGTTTTTCGAGCTGCAACCCAGCATCGTTGATGACCTGGAGAACCTCCGCGGCGCTCTCAAAAAAGAGTGCGCGGAGCTCTGCGCCGCGATCCTCGGGCAAGAAACTCAAGAAGCCACCTCGATGCGTTTGTAGGCCGTGCCGTTGTTTTCGTGGACCATGCGGAACTTCTGCGTAAGGCCGAAAAGGCTCTCGGCATGACCGACAAACAGATAGCCACCGGGATTGAGGCAGTGCCAGAACTTGTCGATCAAGCGCTTCTGCTCTGCCTCGTCGAAATAAATCATGACGTTACGGCAAAGAATGATGTCGTTGCGCCTCGGAAGAAATTCCGTTTTCAGGTTGTGAAAGTCGAACTGGACAAGCTCCCTGAGCTGCGACTTGACGCAATACTTGTCGTTAGCTTTTTCGAAGTAGCGGAGGCGGGTGGTGTAGTCGACCGGCTCCATCTGGACCTCGGTGTAAATCCCTTCTTGTCCCGTGCGGAGGCTCGCGTAGCTGATATCGGAAGCAACCATTTCCAGCTTCCATGGCGGAGGAATGAGCGGTTTGGGCGAAGGCATCTCGAAAGGTAGCGGATTCCGGAGGTAATAGTAGGCGAGCGCGTCGCAGATCAGGATGGCGGTGGAGTACGGCTCCTGTCCGGTTGAGCACCCGGCGCTCCAGACGCGTAGGTGCCAGTCGCGGCGTTCCTGCTTGTGGTGCAGGATTTCTTCGAGAACCGTTTTTTGAAGCAGTTCCAGTTGCGGCCGGTTGCGGAAGAAACTGGTTTCGTTGACAGTGAGATTTTCAAGCAACAAAGCCAGCTCTGTGCGCCCTTCCCGGCTGGTGAGGAGGCGGTAGTAGCTGTAGAAGGAGTCGAGCTGGCACGCTTTTAACCGGCGCTGCAAGCGGTCCTTGAGGAAGTGAGAGCGGCGCTCGTCAAAATACATCCCGCATTCCTGGTAGACGAGCGTCTGCAGAAGCTTGAGTTCAGCTTCGGTGAGGTTAATCTGCGCAGTAATCGTTCCCATGCTGAGTGATTGCGGCCGTTGGCTCCTGATAGCTTCGCGATGACAGTGTGCTACCGGGAAATCGCGACGGGTTCCGCGGCCTCCTCAAATTTCTTAAATTCCGGCTGGCGCAGAAGCCTGGCGATGTCCAGGAGAATGATGAGGCGGCCCTTCAGCTTGCCAACGCCGGTCACGTAGCTCGATTCACCTTCCGCAAAAACGGTTCCAGGGGGTTCGATCTCCGACGGGGGGATTTTCAAGACCTCCGAGGCTGAGCTGACGATCAGGCCCAGGAGCCTGCTTTCCAGCTCAACGACGAGAATGCGGTTCTTCTTATCTGGCTGAATGCCGACGTTACCAAAACGCTTGCGCAGGTCCATCACCGGGACGATTTTCCCGCGCAAATTGATGACGCCTTCGATCGCTTCGGGTGCGTTCGGCACAATCGTGATTTCGGGAACGCGGACAATTTCCCGCACGGATCCGATACGGACCCCGTAGGTTTCATTACCGATGCGAAATCCCACGACTTGGTAGTCCTTCTCCATCAGGGTCTCCGTATCAAGGACGACCTACTTCTTCCAGCTCATACTCGCGCGATTCCTGAGCCGCAGCCGGGCGGCGCTTCGTGGAACCTCCGCGGCGTTGACGCGTCTGAGCCGCGCGGTCGATCACGAAACGATCCATGTTGTCGAGCAAATTGCGCGACAACTTAAGCATCTGTTCGGCGGCAGCGGAAAGCTCCGTTGAACTGGAGGCCGATTGCTGGACAAGTTCGCGCATTTTGTCCATAGCACGAACAACCGCCTGCGCGCCGGAGGCCTGTTCCTCAACGGCAGAATTGATTTCCTGGGTGATTTCCGTCAACCGGTTAGTGGCCTTGGCGATCTGCGAAGAGCCGACGGACTGCTCATTCGTGGCTGCGCCGATCTCCTGCGAGAACTTGTAGACCTCGCTGACCACGTTGGAGATCTTGTGCAGGGCCGAGCCAAGTTCGTTGCCGAGGCTAAGGCCCTCTTCGACGATACGCGTGCTGTGCTCCATATTCTCGACGGCTTGCCGCGCTTCGCGCTGGATGCTTTGGATGAGGTCGGCAATTTCCTTGGTGGACTGAGTGGATTTTTCCGCGAGCTTGCGGACTTCGTCCGCTACCACGGCAAATCCCAGACCGTGCTCGCCCGCGCGGGCCGCTTCGATGGCCGCGTTCAGAGCCAACAGATTGGTCTGTTCGGCCAGGTCGTCGATGACTTCAATGATTTTGCCGATGTCGTCAGCGCGGTGCCCGAGAATGTTGATGATTTCCGCGGAAGACTGAATGGCGCGGTTGGTGCGGTTCAGGCCGTCGGTGGCCTTCTCCATAGTCTGAATGCCGGTGACAACCTCTTCTCGCGAGCGATTGGCGATATCGAGAAGAACCTTTGCGGTATCGGCCACTCTCTGGATTGATGTCACCATCTGGTCGATCGAGGCGGAGGTTTCCGCAACGCTGGAAGCCTGCATCTGGGTGTTTTTTACGACGTTCTGCACGTTGATGCTCATCTCGTGCATCGTGCTGGTCACTTCCTCAATCGCCGATGAGGCCTGCACGCTGACCTTTGCCGATTCGTCCGCCGCGCCGGCCACCTGATTGGATCCGGCCGAAACCTGCGAAGCGGCGTCACGCGTCGTGCGCACGATTTCCTGCAAGCCGAGATTCATGCGCAGAAAGGCGTTCCCGAGAGTATCTCTCTTCGAACGAGGCGCAACCTCTACCGTCAAATCACCTTCGGCGACTGCCATCGAGACGCTCGCCATTTCCTTCAGATAAGCGACCATGTTGTTAAAGGTCGTAGCCAGGGCTCCGATTTCGTCGTTGCGGTGGATGTCGATGCTTTGATCGAGGTCGCCCGAATCGCCGATTTCCTGTGCCACGCTAATCAGGTGCTGCAACGGTTCGGTGATGGACCTGGAGGTCCTGAGGGCCGTGAGCACCCCGAACCCAATCGCTGAGAGCGCTCCCACGACCACGATGAGGCCGCTGATTGTGCTCGCCCGGGCGGCCGCCGCCTGCGACTCATTCAGCGCTTTGCTGATATCAGAGTTGGCCTGGTCCAATACCGCTGAAGATTTTGCGAGCCAGGACGCCGGGTCCTTTTGCAGGTAGAAAATCTGCAGATCGGAAACCGTGGCGTCGCCGGAATCGACCTGATGGCGCTTGGCGAGGAGCGGCTTGGCGAAGTTGTCGGCCCAGCTCGCTTCGGTGCCCTCGACCTGGATCAACGCGGTGCGGAGAAAGTCGTTCGAGGTTTGCGACTGCCCGCGCTTAATGAGGTCGCTGAGCTCCGTAAATCCCTTATTGACCTTGTCCTCGTCGCGCGGGTCGCCGCTCAGCAGAAAATTATTCAGGTTCAGGCGGTTCTGCATGATCTGGTAGCGGACGGCCTCGGCCGTGCGAACACTCTCGAGTGTGGCCGCGGCTTCATTGCTGGCAGACTTCGCCTTCCAAAGTGCCGCCAGATCCACGACCAACAGAATCGCCAGCATGGCCAGAATTACGCCGAATCCCCGATACAGCTGTTTTCCGATCGTCATTGCGTCACTTCCTCCACTCCCCAAAACAACGGCGGTGTGCTTCGATCTGGCGGTCAGAATCCCACCCGGACCTTGGTCTGGTTACGACTGCCTAAAATCAAATTCGACGATTTGTATGCTTTCTTCGGGCCCGGTCTCGTATTTCCATTCCTTCACACATTCCACACACGACTGAACCAGGAGCGGATGGCCACCCAAGGCGCGCACGCTCTTTACACGCCCATCCGGCGCAATGGTGACTTCCAGCTTTACCTTCCCGGTTATGCTCAACCGGCGAGCCACCTCTGACAGCACCGGGTTTGTCTTGGACTTGACCTTACGCTTGCCCTCCTCGGCTTGCTGCGCCAATACGGTCGAAAACGCGAAAACCACTGCTGCCGCGGCGGTGAGAATGCTCCTGCCCCATGCGAGTCGCATCTAGGCCACACCCTCCTGAGTCGGAAAATACCCCAGCAAGGAGAAGGCAAGCCAAGTGCCAGTGCTTGAAAAGGTTTAGAGAGCCGCAGCCGCTGCCGGGATGACGCGATAAGCCGCTTATTTACAGACAGATACGCGGTCCGGGGCGTGCCTCGAGCGCTTGCTCGGGCGTAGCATCCGTCTCATTCGACCGCTCGGAGCGCCTCGCAGGTCTCACGCTGAGACGTTAGAAAGAACCCGTCCCTCGGGACAGGGTAACGCATGCGTGTCACATTTTGGAACACACGTTGACTCACATTGAGATGGCTCAGTAGCGTGGAAGTGCGCGATATCTTATTTTGAGACACACGCTGCCTGAATTCCATGCGTCGACGGAACATTATTCCCAAGCGTGCCACAGCAACCCGGCGAAACCCGATGATCACCGGCGGCAGCCGGTCGGACCACGCTCTGGAACTGATCGATTTGGTCGTGGAGGCCGCCAAGTCGCGTGAGTTGCCTGCGTTTCTTGCCGCTTTTGCGGGTCGAGCTGCAGTAATGCTCGAAGCCAAATGGGGTGTGCTCGGTGAAATCCGCGGGAACAAGGTTGAATTGCACTGCAACGAAGGGAGCCGCTCTCATCTTGCCGAATACCAGAACTTGCTGATGGAGAATACGACCCGCAAGCGCGCGGGACTCGAAGTCCTGGCTGGAAAGCGGCGTTCTACCTATCTCGCCTTCTACCCCATTTATGCGAGCGACGGCGAATTAATGGGCACGCTTTGCCTCCTGCGAGACGTTGCGGAGTTTTCCGCGCCCGAGGAGAGGCTTCTGGCGGCGCTCGGCAGCCATGCCACCCTGGTCATGGAAAAAATACGTCGCTTCTCGCAACTGGAGCGCTCGAAGAAACAATGGGTCGAGGACATCGACGCCATCAGCGACTACATCGTGGTTCACGATCAGGGCTGGAAGATTGTGCGGACGAACCGCTCCCTGGCCACGCATCTCGGCATCCCGCCCGTGGCCTTAGTGGGCGAGCCGATGAGCAGCCTGAAGCACATTGCGGAAACGGGAAGCGCTCTTCCCTGCCCCTTCTGCCGTAATACAAACCAGTCGCGCGAGGAGTACATCGCCACGGGTGAAGGCCGGACTTACCTGGTTTCCACATCTCGCACGCAAGGCGCCACAGAAGAGGAAGGGCGCACGATCCACGTTTTGAAGGATATTACGGACCGGCGAGAGGCTGAGCGACGGTACCGCGAGCTGTTCGACAGCATTCAGGAAGGCTTGTTTTTTGCCACGCCGGATGGACAGTTCCTCGATGTGAATGACGCAATGGTGCGGATGCTCGGCTATGAATCCCGCGATGAGCTGTTGCGGGCGGACGTGAGCCCGCACCTGTATCCGACGCCAGCGGCAAAAGATCGGCTTGTGCAAGCGATCGCGGAGCGTGGGGCGCTGAGAAACTACGAAGAGACGCTTCGACGAAAGGATGGAAGCCTCCTCCACACGCTGCAGAACATCAGCGCGGTGCGCGATTCGTACGGCCACGTGATACAGATTCGCGGCTTGATGCTCGATGTAACCGAGCAGAAGATGTTTCAATCGCAGCTGCAGCGCGAACGCGACTTCAATCAGAAGATACTCAATACCACGCAGAGCATGATTCTTGTGCTGGACACTGCCGGATTGATCAGCTATGCGAACCGGCGCTGCTTCGAAGCCGGCTACCGCGAAGAGGAACTGACCGGCCACCGGTTGGTGAAATGGGTAGAGCCTTCGCACCGGAAGGATTTCGAAGATGCTCTGCAAACGACGGCGCAGGGCCAACAGGTAGACAACCTGGAATTGCGGGTGAAACGAAGCGATGGCTCGATGGGCCATTTCTCGATCAGCCTGAGCCCCATGCGCGATGAATCAAGCCAGGTGAACAGCGTCGTGGTGGTGATGACTGACATTACGGACGCGGCGCTGCTGCAGGCAAAACTGGCGCATGCGGAGAAGATGGCTACGATCGGCCGATTGGTTTCCGGTGTCGCGCACGAGGTGAACAATCCCTTAGCGGCGATTTTGGGTTTTACCGACTTACTGCTCGAAAATCCAGAAGTGCCGCCGTCGGCGCGCGAGGACCTGCAAATCATTCTTCACGAGACCCAGCGCACGAAGGAAATTGTGCAAGACCTGCTCAGCTTCGCAAGGCAGAAGCCAGCGCAACGGGAAGCCATCCAGCTGAACGCCATCCTGCGGCAGACCATTAAATTGCGCAGCTACGATTTTGCCAGCCATGGCGTGGAGGTCAGCGAAGAGTTCGACGAGAACCTGGACAACGCGATGGGCGATGCCCAGCAGCTCCAGCAGGTATTCTTGAATATCGTGAATAACGCGTACGACGCGATTCAGGAGTCGGGAAACCACGGCAAAATCCGCATTCGAACGCGCCGGGCCGTGGACTGCATCGAAGTCGCCTTCATCGATAACGGAACAGGTGTAAGTGACCCCGACCGCATCTTCGACCCATTTTTTACGACCAAGCAAGCCGGTAAAGGCACCGGGCTGGGACTGAGCATCTGCTACGGAATCGTCCGAGCACACGGCGGAGAGATTCTCTGCTGGAACAATGAGGGACAGAGCGGCAGCACATTTGTCATCCGGCTCCCGATTGCCAGCGAATCGGCTCTGGCCGCAGCCGCAAGCGAGGCGGGGCGATGAGCGCGCCAAAGACCAGCAAAGTGCTGCCTCCGATCCTGCTGATTGAAGACGAACCCTCAGTCAGAGCCTTCGTGCGTGCGGCACTGGAGCGTCGGGGCTATAAGGTCGTGCAGGCCAAAACCGGCGCAGACGGGATCCGGGAGCTGTCCGCCGGGGACTATGTGGGGGTGATCTCCGATATTCGAATGCCCGGCGAACTCAACGGTGCGGATGTACATCATTGGATCCAGCACAACCGCCCGGAACTGTGCCGGCGGATTATTTTGATCAGCGGCGATACGGCGAACAGCGAAACTCAGTCCTTGCTGTCGAAAAGCACGACTCCGTGTATCGCGAAGCCGTTTCGCGTCCAGGAATTGATTTCCACTGTGGAGATGACCTTCGGGAAACCATGAGCGACGATCTGAAAGTGAAATTGTTGGTAGTTGACGACGAACAGAGCATCCGGCGGCTGTGCATGACGATTGGCGGATCGCTCGGTTTCTCGTGCGACGAAGCAGAAAGTGCAGAGACAGCTTCGACCCGGCTGGAAACCGATCCGCCCGATCTCGTCTTGACCGACCTCAAGCTGCCGAACCAGTCCGGCGTCGATCTGCTGAAGCAGATTAAGAGTGTATTGCCGCGCTCCGAAGTAGCCATCATGACCGGGCACGGCTCGATTGAATCGGCCGTCGATGCCATGAAACTGGGGGCTTACGATTACATCGAAAAGCCTTTTCGCGTGGAAAAGATGCGCCTGCTTCTGCAGCGCATGGCCGAAAAGGTTCGCCTGGTCAATGAAAATGCTTTCCTGCGCGAGAAGGTCAATACCGACGAGAACCTTGACGGCATCATCGGCACTTCAGCGGGCATGCAGGACGTGCTTCGAATGATTTCCCGGCTGAAGGACACTCGAACGCCCGTATTGATCTCCGGTGAGAGCGGCACGGGCAAAGAACTCGTGGCGCGAGCCATCCACTTCCGCGGCGCGCTTGCGCAAACGAGCTTTGTAGCGGTCGATTGCGGCGCATTGGTGCCGACTCTCATGGAAAGTGAACTATTCGGATACGAGAAAGGGGCCTTCACCGGAGCGACGAAAAGCAAAGCCGGCCTGTTCCAGGCGGCCAATGGCGGCACAATCTTCCTCGATGAAATCGGCGAACTTCCGCTTGAAATGCAGGCCAAGCTCCTGCGCGTCCTGCAAGAGAAGGAAGTGCGGCCCGTCGGCAGCAACGACAAGATCAATGTGGATGTTCGCGTGATTGCCGCAACCAACCGCGACCTCGAAGCTGCCTATCGCGCTGGGACCTTTCGAAAAGATCTGTACTTTCGCTTGAACGTGGTTACAGTCCACCTACCGCCATTGCGTGAGCGGCGCTCCGATATCCCTATGCTCGTGCACCACTTCCTGAACCGATACGCGCCCGGTACGCATCTACCGATCACACCTGCGGCAATGAAGAGTTTGCTGCAGTACGACTGGCCCGGAAATGTTCGCGAGCTGGAGAATTGCATCGCCCGCGCCGTAACGCTTGGCGATCAGCATGTAATTGATGTGCAAGATCTACCACCAGCCATCCGCACCGAGCAGCCGGCCTCGAGCGAACTGACTCCCCAGGACGCCAATTCCCTCTCGACCACCGCGCTCGCAGAAATGGAGAAGATGACGATCTTGCGGGTCTTCGAGCAGGCTCATGGCGATAAGGCGCTGGCAGGGAAAATGCTTGGCATCAGTCGCGCCACCTTGTATCGGAAACTGAAACGCTACAACATTCCGTTGCGTGCGGGAACGGAAGCGGATGGTTCTGATTCCGGAGACAAGGAAAAAGACGCACAAGCACACGCCGTCGGTCATTGAGGCGTCTCAAACCGACCGGGGGATATCGCAAGAAAAGCTGAGACGGAGCTGTTTCAGCGTGAGACGGTGTGCCGGTCGGAGCACCACGGGAAATCCGTAAGCCTTTTACGTTCAACGGGTTCTACACCTCGTACCGCAATCCCACTTTTGGCTCTCGGCGTGCACTTCCTTCAGCGGGACACTGCGTCTCTGTCTGCATGCAGCGTGTTTTCACTCGCCGGGCAGGATTCGCAATGAGGCAGCACGTGCGAACGGGGAAGATCGCCAATGACTCTTACGGCAGTCGAACGAGGGTGCGCGGAGCAGTTGGCTCGCTTCTTTCCCAAGCTTCCTGTGGTACGCATTCCGGTCGAAGTCGTTCTTCTGCGTTCCGGCCAGAGAAGACTGCGGGAAGCGACAGTGGTGGAATACGGGACGCGGGAATTTGCCATTTTTCTCTCGAATCTGGCGCTGGAATTTGATGATCGTGTCCGGCTTGTCCGGGATGGAAAAGGAACACCCGCAGAGGCGGCGGTAATCGCCTTGCAGTATCACGAAGGGAGCAAGGCGGTGGCCGTCAGATTCCTGGAGCGGCCCTGCGACTGGATGGTGCATCCGTGAACAAACTGATTACGACTTTGAATCTTCCGGCTCCGCCAAAGTCGGAAAGCTCGCGGCAAGCGCAATGGGACGAAACACGTTCGGTCTTTCCCATTTATCTTGCGCTGGCAAAGCATCTCCAATTCGAAATCCCGTTTCCCCAGAACAAACGCGTTCTGCCGGAAAAGGCGGAACTGGAATTCTTCAGCCAGGTGCACACCTGGCTCGACTCGATGGATCAGCAGGTCATGGTTCACCAGTTGCGCCATCTGCTTCAGATGACAACGCTCATCGCCAGCGAAAGCGGGATGCGCGCAATCATCATGCGGCACCTGAGGAAATCCGTTAAGACCACCACGGATCGAGACAAGATTGACTTCCTGCTGGTGCAGTATTTCGCGCTTTGCGCACCCGCCAAGATTTATCACAAGAATATCGAGTTGTCGGACGTCGCTCAGGTCATGAGGCCCGTACTTGGTGAAGCGGATTCCACCGCTCTTCCGTGGTGTGAGCCCCTTGAGAAAATGATTCAGACTCTGCGCGGGTTCAAGAGTCTGCGCGAAATTCTGAAAACGAGCTTTATCGAGCAGGGCCGCCGGGTGAAGGAAGGTGCCGGCGGCATGTTCTATGACGCGTCCGCACTGCTGGCTTTTGTGCGCTTCAATTTTCTGTTGCGCCGGACTTTGATTGAGTTGATGCACGCGGACCTGATCTATATCCGCTCAGGCATCAATCACCTCGAGAACGCCGGCGTAAGAACGCTGGACTGCTCCACCTTCGGCATGAGTTCTTCCGAATCCGTCGCGAAGATCCGTCAGATTGCGGATGAATGGAAGCAGCCCTTCCAGAAGGAATACACCGAGCGCTCCGTCAGCCAAGCGTTCGAAAAGCTGCTGGCCTTGCGGGCACACGTCGAGCGCACCGTCGAGCGGGTGATCGGCAAGCCCATAGACAGCAGCTCTGCGAAAAATGCTGCCGAGGACTCTGCGGGGGCGAAGAGCAACGGCGACACTTCTCAGGTGTTGCGCGGCAAAGTCTCCGAAAAATCCGCTTCTCTCGCCACAAAGAAGAACGAAACGGGCGAAGGCACCCTGGACTTCGAGTCCTGCATGGAACAAATCTGGGAGCAACTCATCTCCGCTCCGCCTTCCCGGGGCCGTTCGATGACCACTGTAAAGCTCGGGGGCGTGCGCTTGCTGATGTCGTCCTGGGAGGTCGCGGCGTTCGTCAGCGAGGATGGTCCGGCGGCAGAAGATTTGCGCCGCGCGGTGGTGGCGAGGGCGCTGGTAACTTCGGCGACAGAAAAAGCCAAAGAATTGGGAAGTGTTGCGGGGCTTGACCGGGTTCTGCCGATTGCGCGCGTAGAAGTGTCGCGTTTGCAGGAGCGCGTGGAAGACGCGAAGCAGGCAAAAGACACCGAGGCCGCGGTGAACCTTGGCATCAGCACCAAGCGTCTGCTTTCCGCGTTGGACGAGGCCGAAAAGCTTTGATTCCCTGCTGTGTGGTCGGGCAGGCCAGAAAAACAGTCAGGGAGTGGGTTTCCTTTGAGAACTACGAGCGTATTAATCGTCACCGATGATGGCGAATTCGCGCGGACACTGACAGCCTGCTGGCAAGTCGAGCGGCAGTTGCCCGGCATCTCGGTGCTCACCGGCGATCATTGGAACGAGGGCGCTGACTTCGCGCCCGACTTGCTCGTGATTGGCCCCTTAAAAGAGGGTGCTCTTGCCAAGACGCTGCGCAACCTTGCCCATAGCACCGCCATCATTCTCTGCGCTACCGCCGAGGCGAAGGAGCTCGGCCTTTTGCGCAAACGCTATCCGCGACTGCTTCACGTGCCGCTGCGGGAAGATTGGACCCAGGTTGTGCTTCTCGTCGCGGGCGAGTCGCTGCGAAGAACCGAAGCGTTACGACTCGCAAAATTAGCGGAACAGCGCGCCGCGCAAAGCTCGAATCAGGCGACCTTGGGCCGCTACATGATGGAAATGAAGCACAGCATGAACAACGCGATGACTTCGCTGCTGGGCAATGCCGAGCTGCTACTCCTCGAGCCAGGCGAACTTTCCGCGCAATCTCTCGCGCAGATCAAGACCATTCACACCATGGCACTGCGTATCAACGAAATCATGCAGCGATTCTCATCGATTGCGAGCGAAATGCGGGAGGTTGAGACGCCTTCTCAAGCTGAGACGATCGACGATGATGCCACACTTTTTCGGCGTCGCTAGGGCTCGGCCCTGCCACACTATGTCCTTTGTTTATAGCCAGTTATAAAACTAGACACTTCCAATCACGATTCCCGCAAGCT
>Ga0306921_10001212_pt1 | contig 24663 bp, 20 predicted proteins | sample sta12Cox44000080_FD_203760 | JGI IMG/M metagenome (GOLD analysis project Ga0306921, IMG submission 203760) | Lab enrichment of tropical soil microbial communities from Luquillo Experimental Forest, Puerto Rico - statoxic.12C.oxic.44.000.080 (v2)... | ecosystem: Environmental > Terrestrial >...
CATCTTGGACGACCTCCTCAAATCATTGTGAAATCGTTGCACAACATGGTTGCAGTCTCCCTCGGCTCGGGGCTGGGTTCAAGGAGCGGAACCTAATGAGTAATGCGTCAAAACGCGCCAAAACGCTCCACCGTTCACGAACGCAACCTCGTCGGCCCATTTCCACGCTGGGTGGGCGCGCCAGTGAGGACGATCTCATCCGTCTCCGCACTAACTATCGCTCAGGCGAGAAGGTCTATCTCTTCCATACAACCGCCAGCCCCCAGTGGTCGCGCGATCTTTTTCTCCAGTATCTGCGCCAGGCAAACCATCTGCACGACGATCCCAGATGGTTCAATGCCATCACTAATAACTGCACAACCAGCATATTTGCCAACATGGCCGCCACGGGCCACATGCCGGCGGGAAGCTCACGATACTCGTGGTGGGTTCTGTTGAACGGCCGCGCACAACAGATGCTCTATCGCGGTGGGAACTTCGCCGGCAAGCTATCTTTTTCTGAGCTTGAGGCGCAGGCGTACATTAATCCGGTTGCGAACTCGCTGAATGACCGTCCCGACTTCTCAAAACGCATCCGTAAGAATCGGGCTGGCTTTGAGTCTCTTCATTCCGCTGACATCACATCACCCACAGCCGAGCAGAAGTAGGGCTCGTTGAAGGGGCAACATCTCATCGGTCACCGCCCGGTCGTACAAGATCACGACGGTCAATAGACGCGCGCCCTCTCAGACGACATCTTTGATTGGCAGCAACGCCGGCAACGCTTCGCCGGCTTTGGCGAGATGGCACTCCGAAAAAGCGGAAGCGTTTGCAGGAGCCTCGGGTCCGACATAGATGGTGCGGGCGCGCCCACTGACGTGAGCGACAAAACTGGCGGCCGGCTCGACGACTCCGGAAGTCCCGACGGCGAGGAACACTGTGCACTGGTCTAAAGCGCCAAAGATGTGGTCCAGGTCAAAAGGCACTTCGCCGAACCAGCAGATATGTGGGCGAATCCGGCCTCCACATTCGCAGCGGGGAAGCGCGGTGGGCGACTCGTAGAGGTTGGTGTCGGGGAACGGCGGCCGTCGGCAGGCGTCGCAGCGGCTCTTGAACAGTTCACCATGCATGTGGACCACGGACTGCACGCCCGCCAGCTCGTGGAGGTAGTCGACGTTTTGTGTGCAGAGGAATACGCGGTCGCCCAATCGCTGCTGGAGTTTCGCCAAGGCAATGTGGGCGGGATTCGGCTTGGCAGCGGACGCAACCCGCCGCCGCATGGAATAAAACTCCCACACCAGCGCGGGATCGCGGCGCCAGGCCACGGGCGAGGCGACTTCCTCAAAGCGGTAGTTGCGCCACAGTCCGCCCGCGTCGCGGAAGGTGGGGATTCCGCTCTCGGCGCTCACTCCGGCGCCGGTAAGAACGAAGACGCGATCGGTGTTAGAGATGGAAATCATCGGCGGCGCTGGAGACCAAGATACCGCGTGCAGCCGATTGCTGACACGAGTGGTTCCCGCGCGAACGAGCGTCGGTGGCCGGGTCACGCAAGCAGGCAGGGATTAACGAATGCTGAGGATTCCCTATTCCGCGTTCGCTGACGGGAAAAAGATGCCCCAGAAGCTCCGCGCCTTCTCGTCCTGATCGAGAAACTCGACCGCGTAGGTGGGCACTCCCTGAAATGCCGCCAACTGCGCGACCACGCGCGCCGTCACCATAGAGCCGCGCTGATTCTTGATTGCCACCGTGGAGCCGACCAGCAACTCGCGCTGCAGGGTGACTGCGGCTCCGTGCCGGTTCAGGTTGGTGGCCTTGGCGGGCATCATGTTAAAGGCACACTTCTGGCGATCCTGACCTGACAACGAGATCGGCGCCTGAAGGGCCATGCGGCTGCTGCGCCGCTTGCTCTGTGGCGGGCGGCCAGCGGGCGGTTTAACGAACAAGTTTGGGCGTTGAGTCTTCGACGTGCGCTGCGGGGGGTTGAGGTTCATAGCTGATGAGAGACAGTATCCGCAGGAATAGAACTCTGCAACGTATCGTTCGTTACCGGAGGGGGTTACCCGAAAAAACACGGATGTTTCCGGGGAATGAAGGGCAACTTACGATTCTTCGGCGTCCTCTTTCGGAGCAAAGGGCAGCGCTTCCGTCGTTTCCTCGCCCCAATCGAGCGATAGCGTGCGCGTAGTGGTTTCGATCTGCTCGACTTCCGGAATTTCTTCGGTGATCGCCGCGCCGAGTTCGGGGAACTTGCGGGCGGTGACCATGACGCGGCTCTCCATCGACCCGGCGGCCTTGTTGTAGGCTTCCACGGCGCGGTCAAGGCCCTTACGCAGGTTGTCCATGTGGACCGCCATGCTGCGCAGGCGGTCGTGCAGTTCTTTGCCGAGCAGGCTGATCTGCTGGGCGTTGCGGGCCAGCTTTTCCTGATTCCAGCCGTAGGCAACGGCTTTTAGCAGGGCAATCAGCGTGGTGGGCGAGGCTGGGATCACGCGCTGGCTCACGCCCTGCTCGATCAGCGTCGGGTCCTGCTCGAGGGCTGAGCTGAAAAACGTCTCGCCGGGCAGGAACATGACGACGAATTCCGGCGTGGAGTCGAACTGCTCCCAGTAAGACTTCGACGCCAGCGCGTTCATGTGATTGCGAACCTGGCGGGCGTGCTCGACGAGCTTGGCGCGGCGGAGTTCGTCGTCGGTGGTTTCGACAGCGTCTAGGTAGGCCTGCAGCGGCGTTTTCGCGTCGACGACTACGTTTTTGCCGCCGGGGAGCTTCACGATCAGGTCGGGACGCACGCGGCCGTCGGAGGTGTGAACGGTGACTTGCTCGTCGAAGTCGCAGTACGACTGCATGCCGGCGATTTCAACCACGCGGCGCAACTGGATTTCTCCCCAGCGCCCGCGCACCGCTGGCGTGCGCAGGGCTTTCACCAGGTTGCCGGTTTCGGCCTGCAATGCTTTTTGCGTTCCGATCAGCGACTGCACTTGTTCGGTCAGAGTGCCGTAGGCCTGGCTGCGGTCTTTCTCGAGTTGCTGGATCTGGTTGTCGACTTTGTCGAGCGATTCTTTGATGGGCGCGACCAGGTTTTCGACCGCTTTCTGACGGGCTTCAAGATCGCCCTTGGCCTCGCCCTGGAATCGTTCGAGGCTGGCCTTGGCGAGCTGGAGGAACGACTGGTTGTTGCTGCGCAAGGCGTCGGCGGCCAGCGCCTGGAAAGCTTCGCGCAGTTCCTCGGTGGCGCGATCGACGATGGCCAGCTTCTCGGCGGCAGACTTGCGTTCATGTTCGAGCGTGGCTTTCAGCGAGGCGGCATCTGTCCGAAGCTGGGTGTTGGTTTCCTGCAGACGGGGCAGTTCGGCGCGGGTAGCGGCTAAATCCTTCTCCATCAGGGACAAGCGTGCGTCGGCCTGGGCCGTGCGCACGCGCAGGGCCAGCCAGGCAAGCGCGGCTCCAAAGAGTGCGCCCAGAAGGACAAGGGTCCCTTGTTCGATGGCCATAGGTAATTAGCTTGAGCCGATTCTAGAGCCTAGAGTGGATGTGAAGGAAGCGGAAGTTTCGCTTCCATCTGTGCCTCCCAGGGCCTGCTGCGTAGCGGATAAGTTATGCTTCGGGCCCTCATTACGGTAGCGCTCCTGGTTGGATTGGGCAGCGCTGCGGAACAAGCGAAGATCAAACCAGCCTCGTCGCGCGCCGCCGATCGTCCCACGATTTCAGAAGGGCAGCACTCCCCATTTTTCGATCAGCAAGCCGAGCAGCAGCTTCTGGAATTGGCGAACCAGGCGCGCGCGAAAGCGGGCGTGCCTCCACTCCAGTTCGATGCTGGCCTGATCCAGGCGGCGCGGGCGCACGCCGAAGAGATGGCACAGCAACAGCAACTGTCGCATCAGTTTGACGGCGAGCCCTCCCTCCCTAGACGGTTGTCCGCTGCGAGCCCGCTGCACCTGGATCATGCGGGAGAAAACGTCGCTCTGGACCGGACCGCGGGCGGGGCGCACGAGCACCTGATGTTGTCGCCGCCGCACCGCGAGAATCTGCTCGATGACAGTTACAACATTGCAGGCTTCGGCGTGATTCGCGCTGGCGACCGGTTGTACGTGGTGCAGGATTTCGGCCACAGCGTGGTGGCGTATTCGGCGGACCAGGCGGAAGAGACAATTTTCCGCGCTATCAATCGCGCCCGTGCCGACGGACATCTGCCGGCGCTCGAACGGCAATCGGATCCAACCCTCCACCAAGCAACCTGCAGCATGGCGAAGGAAGACAAGCTCAGCACCCATGCCATGCACGACCTCGCGCAGCGCTCTGCGGTGGTGAGTTATACGAACATGCATCCGGAGACGCTGCCGGCCGGCGCCACCCGGTTCGTGCAGGACCGCCGGATGACGCGGGTGAGCGTGGGGGCGTGCTTTGCCGAGTCGGCCACATATCCAGGTGGCGGGTACTGGGTGGGGCTGTTGTTTTACTAGAAAACTTCTTGATAAAGGCACGTAGAAGCCGCCTAACCACCTTGGTTCCCAGATTGGTTCCCTGGAGCCAAGATGGCATCTTGAGAGTTTCGCGGAAACAATCCGCCGGGGTAAGATGAGCGCATGGCCAAGAAAACCGGAATGAGCGATTCGTCTCTGTGGGTCCTCGCGGCGGTATTGGTAGCGCTTGCTGCCTGGATGTACTTCAGGTAGACCTGCGGGCTCCCCGGCAAATCGACGCATTCCTTGCGGTCGAAAGACTCTTCACAGTTTACGTTCGCGAGAAGGGCAGCGGCACGCGGCGCCCGCCGCGGTTTCGTGTGTCACCATAAAGCGGATCGCGTTGGCGAGTGAAACGATGGAGCGGGGGGCATCCCCGGCCGTCGAACCGCTCAGGTCAGGCTCACCTGGGCGCCTGTCCCTGCGTGAGTGTTGCGGCTCCCGGTGGAGATGTCCTAAGGGTGCGCAACATTAGGACACCACCCTCCCGGCCGCCTGCCTCGCCCTCGGTAACGATTGTGCTACGCTCAACGCAAGCCTCCCCGCCACTTCGCCGGCACTTTATGCAGGCCGCGCACCAGATCCGCATCGGAACCGCTGGCTGGTCCTACAAGGACTGGAATGGAGTGTTCTACCCACCCGAGGTGCAGCGGAAGAAAGTGCATCCACTCGAATACCTGGCACACTTCTTCGACGTGGTCGAGATCAACACGTCGTTTTATGGGCACATCAAGCCCGAGCTGGCCTCGCTGTGGGTGAAGAAGGTCGCGTTCAATCCGGATTTCGTGTTTACGGCCAAACTGCATCAGTCGTTCACGCATTCACCGTTGGCGGTGATGGAGCCGACTTCGGCGGCGTCGATCCGGCCCACGGATGAAGATGAAGCCAAGGCGCGCGAGGGCCTCGACGCATTGGCCGGGGAAGGGAAGCTGGGCGCGCTGCTGATCCAATTTCCGGTGTCGTTTAAGAACACGAGCCTGAACCGCGATTACCTGGAGCGGTTGCTGCGACAGTTCATCGAGTATCCACGGGTGGTCGAGGTGCGGCACGATAGTTGGGACAACGAGGAAACGCTGGCGACGTTCGCGCGTGCGGATGTGGCCTTCTGCAATATCGATCAGCCGGTGATCGGGAAGTCGATTGCGCCCACCGAGCACGTGACCTCGAACCTCGGCTACGTCCGCCTGCACGGCCGCAACTACAAGGACTGGTTCAACAGCGACGACCGCAACGATCGCTACAACTACCTCTACTCGACCGATGAGCTGGGTGGATGGAAGGACAAGATCGAAAGCATCTCCGAGAAAACCCACACGACCTACGTCATCACCAACAATCACTACGAGGCGAGGGCGGGTGCGAACGCGCTGGAGCTGAAGGCGATGCTGAGCGGCAAGCGGGTGAAGGCCCCGCCGGAATTGCTCGAAACGTATCCGGAGCTGAAGAAGTTCGCGGATCCGGACTATGGGGCGGCGGACCCGAATCTGTCGCTGCTGGCGTAGAGAATACTCACCCACATTCTTGAAAAGATTTGCGAGAGGCTGGGGGCCCGACGAATCGGCCCCCGGGCTTAGCACAATATTGAGTGCACCCGGCTTGACTGTGACTCCCTGCCCCGTGGTGAAAACGAAGCCTACTTCACTCCCACTTCTACCTTCGCCGCGTAGTGCGATTCGACGTAGTCATTCAGAATGTCGATAAACTCGGCCACGATCTTGTCGCCCTTGAGCGTGGTGAACAGGCGGCCGTCAACATAGACCGGGGCTTTGGGCTCTTCAAACGTTCCCGGCAGCGAGATGCCTAAGCTCGCGTGCTTGGATTCACCGGGGCCGTTGACCACGCATCCCATGACCGCGACTTTCATTTCTTCGACGCCCGAGTAACGGTCTTTCCAGACCGGCATCTGCTCACGTAGGTAGGTCTGGATCTGCTCGGCCATTTCCTGGAAGAAGGTGCTGGTGGTGCGTCCGCAGCCGGGGCAGGCCGTGACCTGCGGGGTGAAGCTGCGGATGCCGAGCGACTGTAGAATCTGCTGGCCCACGCGGACCTCTTCGGTGCGGTCTCCGCCAGGCGCGGGGGTGAGCGAGACGCGGATGGTGTCGCCGATGCCTTCCTGCAGGACCACGCCCATGGCGGCCGACGAGGCGACGATGCCTTTCGCGCCCATGCCGGCTTCAGTAAGTCCGAGGTGCAGCGGGTAGTGGCAACGCGAGGCGAGTGAGCGGTAGACGTCGATCAGGTCCTGCACTCCGCTGACTTTCGCGCTCAGGATGATCTGGTCGGGGCGCAGGCCATATTTTTCGGCAAGCGCCGCCGAGTTCAGCGCACTGACGACCATCGCTTCCATGGTCACTTCACGGGCGTCTTTGGGCTCGGGGAGAAGGGAATTCTCGTCCATCATCCTGGTGAGCAGGGTGCTGTCGAGCGAGCCCCAGTTCACGCCGATGCGCACCGGCTTTTGGTTCTTGACCGCGACCTCGATCATGGTGCGGAAATTGTCGTCGTTCTTGCGGCCTACGCTGACATTGCCGGGATTGATGCGGTACTTGGCGAGCGCGCGGGCGCACTCGGGATACTTCGTCAGCAGAAGGTGGCCGTTGTAGTGGAAGTCGCCGATGATCGGGACGCGGATGCCCTGCTTGTCGAGTTCGTCGACGATGGGTGCGACGGCCTGGGCGGCGTCTTCGTTGTTGACGGTCACCCGGACGAGTTCCGAGCCGGCGCGGGCCAGGGCGGCGACCTGCTTCACGGTCGCAGGGATGTCAGCCGTGTCGGTGTTGGTCATGGACTGCACCACAACCGGTGCATCGCTACCCACGCGCACGCCGCCGATATTGGCCGTAACTGTCTTTCTACGCTGGATTTGAGCCATGGAAGGCTTATTTTACCATGCAGATGCACTGGTCTAGACTCACCACGGAGACACGGAGTCACGGAGAAGATTGGGAAATCGGGGAATTCGTAGGCACAGCGGACAGACTGGTCGCCGAAAACAGGAGTGGCGGTGTTTGCTTCCCTCGGTGCTCTCTGTGCCACAGTGGTGAAAGTGCCTTTTGAATTTCGCACCGCTGTGAGTTGACACGGGGTCTTTCGACTGCGTTCGGCTGGCGCCTCACTTCGCTCAAGAATGACAGTGTACGAGGGCGACGGCAGACGGTGCAGGCGCAAGCAAAAGCAAAATCGAAAGCAAAATCAAAAATCAGAATCATAAACCGCGGGAGGCACAGGGTCGCACAGAGGAACTCGCTTTCCCCTGTGGTTCTCCGTGTCCCGGGTGGTTAGAGGTTTTGGACTTTCCTCAGCTGCCCAGCGGCAAGCGCTTCACGATGTCGTTATAGATCACCGTCACTGCGAACAGTACCAGGAAGACGAAGGCTGCCTGGTAGATGCGCTCCTTGATTTGCAGGCTGATGTCGCGGCGCATGAGGCCTTCGATCAGCAGCAGCAGGATCACGCCGCCGTCCAGAATCGGGATGGGCAGCAGGTTGAAGATGCCGAGGTTCAGGCTGATGCCGGCGGTGAGGCCGAGCAGCGGCGTCCAGCCTTTTTCGGTGACGGCGTGGCCGATGGCGCTGCCGATCCCGATCGGGCCCTCCACCTGCTTCATCGAGACCTTGCGCTCGACCATTTTCTGGATGAGTTCGAGCAGGACCAGCGAGTAGCGCTTGTTGTCGTCGAGCGAGCGCTGGAAGGCGGGAACGAGCGAAAGTTTGCCGACCTTCATGAGCGAAGTGCTTTCAAAGCCCACGCGATAGCGCTTCTGCTTGTCTTCGGCGTCGGCGAGCACGGGCTGCAGCTTGAAGGTCAGGTTCTGGCCGTTGCGCATCACGCCGACGTCGACGGTGCGGTCCTTGGTCTCTTGGAGGTCGTCGATGAGCGCGTCAATTACGCTGACGGGCCTGCCGTCGACAGAAACGATCTGGTCGCCTTCTTTCAAGCCAGCTTTGGCCGCGGGCATGCCGGGATCGACGTCGGCAACGACGATGCCTTGCTCCGGACTCCATCCGGCGGAGCCAACTTCTGAACTGGTGATGGGCTTGGGAACGATGGTCTTCTCAAGAACCTGGCCGTTGCGGTTGACCGTGACTGGCAGCGACTCGTTCGGGCTGAGCATTACCTTCAGGCCGATCTGCTCCCAGTTCGGGTTCTCGATGCCGGCGAGGCGCAGGATACGATCGCCTGAGGCGAATCCCGCCTGCGCGGCGGCCGAGCCCGGCTTCACATAGGCGATCATGCCCGGCTGGTCCACGAAGGCCGGGTACTCGTAGTGCACCATGTACACCATAGTCAGCAGGCCGACGGCCAGCACCACGTTCATGAAGGGTCCGGCGATGGCGATGATGAAGCGCTGCCAACGGGGATGATTCAGAAATTCGCCGGGGTCATTCTGATCGTGCTCGTCCATCGGGTTCTCGCCCGACATCTTGACGTAGCCGCCGAGAGGGATGGCGCTGATGCGGTAGTCGGTATCGCCCTTGCGGAAGCCCAAAAGGCGCTTGCCGAACCCGATGGAAAAGACCTCAACCCGGACCTTGAAGAATTTGGCGGCAGCGTAGTGTCCCCATTCGTGAATGAGGATCATTACGCCGAGCACGATGGCCATCGTCACCGCGGTCACTATGAAATGCGCCATAAGTTCTTGATTACTCCCCCGGATAGGATACCGACGTTACACGCGGCATGGGGGACCTACCACGTTGCAACCGGCTGACTTGCTCGCGAGCAGTGTCGCGGGCCAACTGGTCCGTCTCCAGTACCTGTTTAATAGATTCCATTTTCCCAGTTTTCGTTGCTGAAAGCACGTGCTCAATGAGGCTGGGAATCTCATCAAACCCGATTTGCCCTGCCAGGAAGGCCGCCACCGCGATTTCGTCGGCAGCATTCAAAGCAACTGTTTTGCTGCCGCCCTCTTTCACGGCTGCGTAGGCCAGAGCGAGACATCTGAATTTCCGCATATCCGGGGGCTGGAAGTCCAGCTGCCTTAAGTCCATGACCGGAAACCGGAGGTCGGATGGGACCCTCTCAGGATAGGTCAAGGCGTACAGAATGGGCAGCCGCATGTCAGTCACGGAAAATTGCGCAAGTATGCTGCCGTCAACAAACTCGACCATGGAATGGATCGTAGACTGCGGATGGACAATGACTTCCACTTGACTCGGCGGCACATGGAACAGGCGGCAGGCCTCGATGACTTCGAAGCCTTTGTTCATTAGCGTCGCGGAATCGATCGTGATCCGCTTACCCATCTTCCAGGTGGGATGGTTCAGAGCCTGCTCGATGGTAATAGCCGGGAAGTCTGACTTCGGCGTTTTCAGAAACGGTCCGCCCGAAGCTGTCAGCCAGATGCGATGGACTTCTTCCATGCGTCCACCGCGCAGACACTGATGGACGGCGTTGTGTTCGCTGTCGATGGGCAGCAGCGGCTTGCCTTGCTTGCGGGCAGCGGCGGTGATGAGCTCGCCGGCGGCGACCAGACATTCCTTGTTCGCGAGGCCGAGAACCTTGCCGGCTTTGACAGCTTGATAGGTGGCTTCGAGTCCGGCGACGCCCACGATGGCGCTCACGACGAAGTCGACCTCAGGGTGCGTGGAGACCCTGACTGTGCCGGCAGGGCCGTAGACGACTTCGATGTCGCGGAGGCCGCGGGCAGCGAGTTTCTTGCGGACCTGGTCGGCGCTCTTTTCGTCGGCAAGCGAGAGAATGCGGGGCTCCCAGCGGACGGCTTGCTCGAAGGCCGCCTCAACATTGGAGCCGGCGGCGAGGGTCACGACTTCAAATCGGTCGGGATAGGATTCAGCCACGCTGAGAGTGCTCCGGCCAATCGAGCCGGTGGAACCCAGGATGGCGATGCGCTTCATGCGGGAGCTTTTATCTTACGCGGATCGGCGGAGACTGCGCCAGCTACACGATGGTGCCAGTTACTCTCCGGACCACAAAAATGTTCACCACGGAGGCACGGAGACACGGAGAAAATCCCGACCATTTCTAAATCTCTGTGATTTGAGATTTCAGTGACTGCCGGTTCGCCACAGCTTGGGAAAATTACCCGATTACAAATTGGAAATTAGGAATTTCTCTATGACTCCGTGTCTCCATGGTGAATAGAATTTATTGCGTGACGCGCCACGCCGCCCAGATCCACAGCAGGGGCGCGGCGAACAGCAGGGCGTCGATGCGATCGAGCATGCCGCCGTGGCCGGGAAGGATCGCGCCGGAGTCTTTGACGCCCGCGCCCCGCTTGATGAGCGACTCCACCAGATCTCCGAGTTGGGCAGCGATGTTCAGCGCGGCGGTGAGGAGTAGGATCGGCAGCAGCGGGGGCCGCTCGAGTCCGAACATGCCGTCGCGGCGCTGAATCAATCCCCATTGCAGGAACTTGGTACTCACCTGGGAGCCGTAGTAGAACAGCGATCCGCCGATGGCGAAGCTTGCGATCAGCGAAGCGGCAGCGCCTTCCCACGTTTTCTTCGGGCTGATGCGTGGAGACATGAGGTGGCGACCCATGGACTTGCCGACGAAGTAGGCGAAGATGTCTCCGGACCAAACGACCGACAGCAAATACAAAATCAGAAACGCGCCGGCCCATTGCTGACGCAGTTGCACCAGCATGGCAAGCGGAAGAGCGATGTAGATGAACGCGAAGGCCGAAGCGGCCGCGGCCGGGTAGCCGCTGGCCAGGTTTTCGCGACGCATGACGATGGTCAGGAAGACGAATGCAGCGATCGTGGCCGCGAACGCCGTGGCCACTCCGAAGATATCGGTCGACAGTAGCGGATACTCATGTCCTGGAGTGACGATCAACAACACAAAGAGCAGAACCACCGCGCCGTAAGTGGGCTTGCGCAGGGGCTGAACCCCGTAAGACTCGGTGAGCCGGAGAAATTCTGCAACTGTAAGCAGCGCCACGACAGCGGCTACGGCGGCGACCAGTGGAACGGGCGCGCGCAGCACCAACAGCAGGACAATGGGGATCAGGACCACTGCCGTCGCGATGCGTTTGATCAAAGGTTCCGAACTCGCCGCTGAGGATCTTTCACCACGGAGTCAAAGAGACACGGAGAGATTTGTAATTTTGTAATCTGTAATCGGGTAATTTGAAGGCCTTCCCGTTCGACGTTCTCCGGTGCTTCGCCTTTAAAACGGCAACTGCAGCTTACCAATTACAAATCAAAAAATTACAAACTTGTTTATCCTCTTGCCGCTTTTGCCACGTGATGGTTCGTGTGCTCTTCATTGAGCCCGCCATAGCGCCGCTCGCGCTTCTGGTATTCGGCGATGCCTTCGAGCAGGTGGTGTCCGCGGAAGTCGGGCCAGAGCGTGGCCGTGACGTAAATCTCCGCGTAGGCGAGCTGCCAGAGCAGGAAATTGCTCAGGCGCATTTCGCCGCTGGTGCGCACGACCAAATCAGGGTCGGGCAGGTGCCGGGTGTAAAGATGCTGGCAGACCGCGTCTTCGTCGACGTTCATCAGGTGATCGATCCCGCCATTGCGGGCGGCGGCTTGAGCGAGCGAGCGGAAGGCATCGACCAGTTCAGTGCGGGCGCTGTAGTTGAGTGCGAGCGTGAGCACCATGCCGGTATTGCGGGCCGTGGCTTCGCGGGCGCTGGCCATGCGCTCCTGCACCGACTCTGGGAGTTCCAGCTGTCGCCCGATGTATTCCAGGCGGATGTTGTTGTCGTTCAGCGTGGGAACTTCCATGCGCAGGTAACGGCTCAACAGGCGCATCAGGAAATCGACTTCGCTCTTGGGTCGCTTCTTCCAGTTCTCCTCCGAGAAGGCGTACAGCGTGAGGGCGGGAATGTGAATGCGCGCGGCGGTTTCGACGGTGGAACGCACGGCGGCGACACCCGCGCGGTGCCCGGCAATGCGCGGCATGTGGCGGCGGCGGGCCCAGCGCCCGTTGCCGTCCATGATGATGGCGATATGTTTTGGGAGCCGTGCTGGATCTAGCTGGCGGTAAATTTCTGCTTCCTTGCGATCCAGGCCGGCGGGAACTGTTGCTAGCAACGCTATCCCCTTCTAATTCAAGACGCTAACACACGGTGTGGGAGTTGGCAATGACGGGCGGGGTGGTTCCTTCATTCGTTTTGAAAATGTCAAAAAATCCGGCGACTCAAGTTGAGGAGCTGGGTGGTTGAAGCATTGAAAGGCAATGAGCTAAGCGTCGATTTGCCAATTCAAGTATCCCAATGCCCGTTTTCCCCCGAATTCCTCTGTGTCTCTGTGCTGAAAATGCCTTCCGACTCTGGTTCCACTGCGGGCTGACGCGGGGTCTTTCGACTTCGTTCGGCTGTCGCCTCACTCCGCTCAAGATGACAAGCGGGGAGCGTGACTGCCCCGCGACAAGCGGCGGGACTCCGGCGCCACGTCTACCGCGCTTCTTCTGGCGTGATTCCGATTCGCAAGCGATCCGTCCCGCGCAGAACAATCAGGTCCGACCTTGCTCCGGCGCGAACGTCGCTCAGCACGCGGTGCAGGTCGTCCACGCCAGCGACCGGTTGACCGTCGAGCGCAATGATCACGTCGCCCTCGCGCAAGCCGGCGCGCTGAGCCGGGCTATTGGCTTCTGCGGCGAGGATGATTACGCCTGTCTCTTTGGGCAGGTCGTAATAGCGGACCAGGCGGCGATGGATGGGCGCGGTTTGGGCCGACACTCCGATGTAGCTACGGTGGATGCGACCATCGCGGAGCAGGCGGCTAGCGACGAACTTCGCCGTGTTGATTCCGATCGCAAAGCAGATGCCTTGTGCGGGCAGGATCGTGGCCGTGTTCACTCCGACGACGCGACCGTCGGAGGCGACCAGCGGGCCTCCGGAGTTACCGGGGTTGAGCGAGGCGTCGGTCTGGATGACGTCTTCGATCAGGCGCCCTGAATACGACCGGAGCGAGCGCCCCAAGGCGCTCACCACCCCCGCGGTCACGGTTGACTGGAATCCGTAGGGGCTGCCGATGGCCATCACGAGTTGCCCAACTCGCAGCTTCTGGGAATCGCCGAGGCCGGCGGCGGTCAGACCTCCGCTTTCGATCTGGATCACGGCCAGGTCTGTGGCAGGATCATCGCCAATGGTGCGGGCGGGTAGCTTGCGGCCGTCGGCCACCGTCACCTCAATGCGGGTGGCGTCGTGTACGACGTGGCTGTTGGTGAGGATGAGGCCGTCCGGGGTGAAGATGAAGCCCGAGCCTCCGCCGGACCGTTCCGGGGGCTGGCGCCGCCGCGCAGGGCGCACAGATTGATGCACTTCAATGTTCACCACCGAGGGGCTGACCCGTTCAACGGCGCGCGTCACGGCCTGCGAGTAGGCGTCAAGCAGCGCGGAATCGTCTGATACAGAATGGGTTACAGGGGGCGCCTGTCCCCCCGAATCGGCGGTCAGAGACACGAAGTTGTTGCTGAAATCAGGATACATGGCACATAGATGAGTCGATCCTTGAGGCGGATTCAGGCCGGGCCGGCGCCTCACCGGCGACCCAGGGCGGTGAGTCGGATCGGAAACAAATTCCGCGAGCAGGGAAGTTTTGTCCCAGCTGTGAATAGGCAAGTGTCTGACTCTGAGCCGCTTAGCTTGGAGCCAAACTTGCTGCCAAAGCTCGCCAGGAGGACCTCCCATGTCTGCCGAAGTGCCTTCCACTCCTACATCACTGCCCCCCCGCAAAGCCCTTCCACCTCGCGTTTGGGGCCCGGTTGTGCTGCTGATTCTGGCCGGACTGACTGCCTCAGCCGTTTACGGCTACCGCCAGCACAAGGCAGTACGACAACTCACCGCAGAACGAAGTGAAATGATGACTTCTCTCGACTCGACCCGCAGTCTGGTCACGGCCCTAAGCAATCGCGTGAACGAACTCTCCAACCAACCGGCTTCCACTTCCGCTGCCGCACACGCGGACACGTCCGCTCGACACTCCGCCACTCACCGGCGTCCGGCCGAGGATCCGCGATGGAAAGAAATTCGCACTGAGCTCGCAAAACAGCAACAGCAAATCGAAGCGAACCGCACGGATTTAGGCAACGCGCGCACGGAATTGCAGGGTTCCATCGCCCGGACGCACGACGAACTCGTGCTCCTCGAGAAGAAGGGCGAACGCAAGTACTACGAGTTTGATCTGGAGAAAGACAACCAGTTCCGCCGCCACGGCCCCGTGGGATTGCGAGTACGCAAGGCCGATACCAAGCACCAATTTGCGGACCTGGAGCTGATGGTCGACGATGTGAAGCTTTCCAAAAAGCACGTGAATCTTTACGAGCCTGTATTCTTCTACTCGCCAGACAGCAAGCAGCCGGTGGAACTCGTGATTAACAGCATTACCAAGAACCACATCCACGGGTACGTCGACGAGTCGAAGTACAAGTCGGCGGACCTGGAGGCGATGGCCAATTCGAATGCCAGCGAGGGGACTGGGAGCGGGGCCACAAATGTTCCGCCTCCGCCACCCAGACAGAAACTGGAACCGCCTAATAACTAGATCTGAGGCTCGGGTTCGCACCATCCCCATGAGGCCAAAAGTGCATCGGATCGGGGAGGAGTTCGCTTGGCCCGCATTGCACCACGGTGACCTGTGCGGGAAGCAAGCCGGACGTTACAACAAGGGTATGCGGTTGGGAGATTTTGGGGCGTGGTGTGTTGTTTTTTGCGGAGTGGGCCTGTGTGCCCACGCGCAGTCCACGGCCCGGCCCCGGCAAACTGTCCGTCCGCCCACCATAGCATCGAAACCAAGCGCGGGCACGCGAACTCTGAGCCCGGACGAGGGGCTCGCCATTCTCAGTTCAGCCCTCGAATCGCGTGCTCCCGCGATGCGCGCGGAGGCGCATTCCGACTGCTCCCACCTGGTCCACACGATCTATGAACGGGCTGGATTTCCCTATCCGTACGTGAGTTCTTCCGATCTCTACATGGGAACGGATGACTTTCAGCGAGTCGCGCGGCCGCAGGCTGGCGATTTGATCGTCTGGCGCGGTCACGCCGGTATCGTGGTCAATCCCCGTCAGCGTACTTTCTTTAGCGCCTTGCGGTCCGGGTTCGGTGTGGAGAACTACGATTCGGCGTACTGGATGGGGCGCGGTCGCCCTCATTTCTTGCGTTACGCAAAACGCAGCCCCGCTTCGGTGGTGGCCGCCTCAAGCCGTGACGCAAGTCTGCAGCCGGCCGAGGTGCGCAGCACGCCTCCCATCGAAAGGCTACCCGCCGAAACGGCATCCGCCACCCCCGAAGAGCCATTGGACGACAGTTCCGGATCTCAGCCGGTTCCTCGCCCACTCGTCTCCCCGCCCGGCGTGGTTGTGATTCGATCGGTCGCACCGCGTCCAGAGCAGGTGCACGATGCCCTGTTGGTATCGTTTCGCGATTCTGCTGAAGCTCTTGAGGCCGCCGATCTGTTTCAGCTCACGTCGCCGATGATCAGTTTCGAGAATTTTCAGGTGACCAGGGTTCAGCGGATAGGCAGCCACGGTTGGGTGGAATTGCGCATGACGTCAACGGAAATGGTGGTTGGACGCGTAGCTCATCCGCGGAAGTCTGGCAAGCCTGAGCGGTGGGATCTTCGCCGGCTCAACGCAGACACCTGGGAGGTGGTCCTGCCCAAGGATGCTGTCTATCTACCGCACGATCTCGCGGTGCAGGTCCTGGCTCACCAGTTGGCTGTTTTGAGTGTTAACGGCTCAGCGGGAGCTGACCATCACGAGAAGCAGGCGGAGTTGGCGCGCTGGCTTGATGTTCTGCTGGCCGGCAGGCGCTCGCGCTGATCAAATCCTCACTACACTTATAAAAAAAGCCGAGGTCTCGGAGACCTCGGCGTCTAGTTGGCTGGTTGCCCGGAAAAAACTCGCTAGCGAGGGCCACGCATTCGGAGCAGGTCAGCCCCGCTCCCAAACTCGCGACCCGCAAAAAAACCAATCTCTAGGCTGTTCTGCGCGGCCGGACTGTCAGGTCGCGTATCTGTGCCAGGATGCTCGACATCTGCATCCCGTTCAGCTGCGCCACGAATGGCAGAATCTCCGCGACGAAGGGATCCTGCACCAAGTCCCGAATCTCTTCCTGCCGGCTGCGCTCGCCGCCGGTGAGCAGATCGGGCACGGTAACTTCCAGCGCGCGCGCCAACCGCTCGAGCGACGACAGCGTGGGTGTGGCCTTCTCGTTTTCGATCTTGGACACGTAGGTCCGCGGTACGGACATGCGGGTCGCGAGCTGGCGCTGGCTCAGTCCATTGCGCAGGCGCAGGGCGCGGATGGAGGCCGCGAGATTCAGATGCCCGCGTCCGTGACCGTGCGAGGGCTCGACCGCCGGCATGGATACCGGTGGTACGATTTCCGGCTCCTCTTCGTCTAACGAAGCGTGGCAGCGGCGGCAAAGATCATTGGTTGTACGGAATTGAACAAGCAGGCAGTGGTCGCAACGAACGACTTCCCTTGAGTCAACCGGGGCAAGAGTCGTGGCCATCTAGGTTGTGGGAGCTGCCAGAGCGGAGGCACTCCGCGGAGCCGGTGGTCAGGCTCCAATAACTCAGGGTAATCTGGAGCACGCGGGCTGTGGATGTCAAGGGATTTTTCGGACAAAACTGGAAAGAGACTTCATCAGAACTAAAGAGATGTTGCAGAAAGCCGGAGAAAACAGGAAAGGGAGCATGAAAGATCGAGCCGAGGCGTGAGGTTTACTAACTGTAGTCGTATCGTTGTTGTAAACATACAAGTTAACGATTCTTGAAGAGGCCGGAAATGCACCAAAGGCACGTTAGGCATATCGGTAGCACAAATTAGCACAAAAATCTGGGGGGCGGAGGAGGGGGAAAGGAATTCCGTGGCTCCACAACCGATAAATTGTATGGACAACTTTGGGGAATGCACAGAAGCACGCTTTCATCAAAGCCGGGACAATGAGTGCAATGGAGATTTTTCGCCTTGGGCAGTCAACTCGTTCGCTATCGTTGACTTGCTTTTTCATCGCCTCTAGCATGGCGCGGACGGTACCGTGGTATGGACTCCGCAACGGGAATGACGTTCGGCGCAACCATCATGTTCTTCTTTGGAGCGATTTGGCTGTTGTTAGGGCTCTATGGGGGACGACCGTCGCCGGTGTCTCTGCGCGTGGGAGTTTTAGTGGCTGGGATGGCATTGGCCGCAGGCATCGGAATCATGATCCGAACCACGCGCCAGTACAGCGATGCCCCGCCACCTACGGCAGAGCAATCCCGAATCAGCAGACAAACCGGAAAGCGCTTCGGCTGGGTCACTGCCATTGAGGGAGTGGCGATTTTTCTGGCCGTCGTGCTCCTCAATGCTGCGCACCGCCCACAGTCCATTGCGCCTGTAATTGCCCTTATCGTCGGGCTGCATTTCTTTCCTCTCGCCAGCCTGTTCCGACGTCCTGTCTATTACGCCACCGGATTGCTGGGATGCGTTATCGGTATCATCGGACTGCTCATCTCTGATCCCGCACTCTGCGTGAGTTTTGTGGGGCTGTCATTTGGATCTTTGCTCTGGCTCACGGTTGCAGCAATAGTTGCGGTGTTTGTTCGCGCTTCTTGGGGTCAATGAGTTCTATCAAAAGGAAACTCAGGAAAATAGTTTATCCGAGGGGCCCGAGCCACCCAGTCCTTGACCCCAGCCAGCTCTGGGGCGGCATTTTCTGTGGTATAGAGACTTTTTGGCCAATGTACACGGTCTCGACTCCGACCGAATGTGCTCAGGCAGCCGGACCACACAACCAGTCCAGGCTGCAAAATGCAGGTGCCCGCCCAGCCAGTGTACTTCTGGGGCAAGTCCTTCCGTAATTCCTCATGTTCCGAGCGCGAGACCATAATGGCGGTTGGCGACTGACGTGAGGAGCGGGGGGGAGACCGGGCCCGCAATTCTGAAAAAGGAGACGGCTCATGAGGAACGTTGCGATATTGCTGTTGCTCTGTGTTCTTGTGCCTTTAGCTTATGCCGACAGTCACAAGGAACAGGAGCGCGTGAAAGAATCGGGGGAGGTGCTCAAAGAAATTCTCAACATCCCCGACAACCTTCCACAGGATTTGCTGGACAAGGCGGAGTGCTTGGTCATTTTGCCGTCTGTTAAGAAAGGCGCGTTCGGAATTGGTGGCAGCTTTGGACGTGGCGTCATGATCTGCCGCAGCGGACAACACTACAGCGGTCCGTGGGGTCCACCCGCCATGTACGCTCTTGAGGGAGTTAACATTGGTTTCCAGTTAGGTGGCGAAGCTACAGACTTCGTACTGCTAGTCATGAACCCGAAAGGAGCGCGGTCCTTGCTGAGCAGTAAGGTCAAACTTGGTGGCAATGCCTCCGCCGCCGCCGGACCTAAGGGGCGCTCCAGTGAAGCAGCCACTGACGTCGTGATGAATGCTGAGATTCTCTCCTATTCTCGTGCCAAAGGTTTGTTCGCCGGGATCTCGCTCGAAGGCTCAACGCTACGCTCGGACGGCGGGGCCAATGAGAAGCTGTACGGTCAAAAAGTAAATGCGAAGGACATCATTGCTCTAGGCCGAGTGAGGACCCCCTCCTGCGCACAGGAATTGGTAGCTCTTCTCGACAAGAAAAGCCCCAAGAACCACTCGGACCCAAAATCACTCAAGTAACGCCTCAGGACAGCAGGTTGCTCCCCCGTTTCGGCTGCTAGGGATGTTGTGGGCTCGGATACCGAGCCCCCCTTTCCTGACTCCACTACGGGCCGTTCGCGGCAATGCCCGATGCCCAAACATTGGTGCGGGAACCCTCTCTCAGAGCGCTCTGAGGGGACATGAGTGTAAAGGGGATGTTTCAACATCTCTAACGAAGCCGACACCGTCAAGGACTTTGGTGTTGCTTTTCTGTAAGTGTGGGACATACTTCACCGTTCCAGTGGCATATGCACTGGGTGTATGGATAGAACTTGGGACGCTCGAGGGCATCCAGATCTCGGGAAATCGACCCTCGACCAGCAGTTCTAACAGCAAACCTGCATCTCGCCGATCGTGCTTCTGCTTTCGCGTCTCTTTAGCTCGGACTTGGCCGGATGTCCTACCCGATACTCGATGCCTAACTCATCTCGACCTCCTTCGTCCCGAGCCTTTTCCGTGGGAGACCGAAAGGTCTACTCGGGTCATTGTGAGGCCGACGTCGTTATGACATCAGCTACGCTGCGGGTGCAGCGATCCGCTGTTCTGACTGTTTTCTGGGAGCCAGCACGATGAGGGCTGCACCAATCACAACTAGCACGGCAGCGCCCGCTAGAAATCCTGCGCGGTCGCTCTGCATTTCAAGGCCCAGAACTGACATGATCGCGGCGTGGGCAAAACTCGACCACGCTGCGAAGGCGATCAGGCTGCCATGCTCCGATGGATTTCGCACCGCGATGAGCAGAAAAATACCGAGCGCGAAATAGATGGCCATCATCATCGTGTCGCCCGTGTCCGAACTTGCTGGGTGCGATAAGCCGCCGATAGCCGGATAAATGGCAGCCGAAAAAAGCAAACCCACTAACACCAGGAGAATTTTCAGTAGCCGTTCTCGGACCATAAAGCCCCCCTCCTGAACAGCGTGAACGAGCACGCATCATGAGTGTAATCGGGAGTCACGCCAGTTGACGCAACGGGCTACGTGGTCAGAGCAATTTTCCCCTGCACAGTCAGCACGAGGCTGTCGCCATCTTTGCGTATCAAACCGCTCGCCAGTTTACGCATCTGATCTGCCCGAACGCGAGCGCGCTGCTGTCAGGAGAGGACTATCAAGAATAAAAAAGGGCCGCTCCCCAGAGCAGCCCATCATCCACGAGGCAGCTATTTCGGATTCGTTTCGCCAGTAGCGTTCACGGGCGTCGAAGGGGCTGCGGGGCTGCTCTTAGCATTCTTGAGGTGTGCTTTCTTTGTCTTGCTCGTTTGCTTCTTTTGCACGTCTCCGGCCTGCTCCTTGCTAGGAGCAGGAGTGGTGCTAGGAGCAGGAGTGGTGCTAGGAGTAGGAGTGGTGGAAGTGGAAGCGTCCGATTGGGTGGCCGATCCACTGCTGGTTGACCCGGTGCCGCTGGAGTTCTGTGCTACGGCACCAGTCGTCGCTAGTGCGAACGCGCACAGCAAAACGAGAGACTTATTCATCGATGAATCTCCTAGTGGTCCCACTTCGCGGGGGAAGTTGGGGAGGAATGTACGTGAGTATATTCCCGCGCAGTGCTGATGCTCGTGCGAAATGGTACATAAGCATGGCGAAATCTGGCCAGTTGGACAACCGGCTAAAGTACAACAACCTAAGGCCCGGATGCAGACGATCGTGAGGCAACATGAGCGAAGGCAGGACGAAGCAGAGGCCGCATGGCAGCGCGAAATAGATCGGCAAGTTGCGAAGCGGGCGACAACCTAGGTCTTACTTGCAGAAACTTTCGACGGGCGCTCCAGTGCAGCCCGCGCACGGTCGGCGTACGTCCCGTTTGGCTGACTCTCCAAATACGCTTGAGACTCTTGCCTGGCTTCTTCATTCTTGCCGAGTTTGTTTAGAGACTCTGCCAGCTTGAATGTGGCATCGGCATAGCGGGGTTTGTGCTCCAGAGCATGACAATTCTTATATTTAATTCCAGGAACCACTGCATGGCTCCTGTGGCTTCCATGCCCACGACCACCTTACTTGTAAAGCTGCGTAAAACTCACGAACTGTATTCCCCTCGTGCAAAAGCGTCTTCTCCGTAAACTCGCCCGTTTCCGTATCCATCATGATTGCAAGCTGTAATCTGCACGCAAGACAACAAACCATAGCGAAAATGCTTGCGGCAATTGCACCGCCTGCAAAACTCATCTCCGCTATACTTACAGCCTTTAGAATGGCGAACGAAAATCGTTATGACCGGCGTTTCCATGACTGGAACCTCGCTTCGGAAGTACGCGCTCAGTTAAGCACAGAATTAGCACAAGATCAGTGAGGTACATCAGAACGTGAATGAAATCAATATGAGAGCGGCAGCATGGGAGTTGCTCACTGAGTTCACCCAGTCAGAAAGTTTGCGGAAACATGCGCTGGCGGTAGAAGCGTGCATGCGCGCGTACGCGAAAAAGTTTGACGGCGATGAGCAGACGTGGGGCATCGTCGGTTTGCTGCACGACTTCGATTACGACCAGTATCCGAGTCTCGACGACCATCCTTACAAAGGGAATGCAATTCTGAAAGAGCGCGGCTGGCCGGAGGAGATTTGCAAGGCCATCATGTCGCACGCCGAGTACACGGGCGTGACCCGCGACACGCCGATGGAGAAGGCGCTGTTTGCGTGTGACGAGCTGGCGGGATTCATCACGGCCTGTGCGCTAGTGAAGCCGGGTAAGTCACTGGCCGAAGTGGAGGCGCCGTCGGTAAAGAAGAAGATGAAAGACAAGGCCTTCGCGAGAAGCGTGAACCGGTTGGACATTGTGAACGGGGCAGCCGATCTCGGCGTCGAGCTGGAGCCGCACATTGCGTTCTGCATTGAGGCCATGCGGGGGATCGCGGGGGAGCTGGGGCTGGATGGGAGTGGGGCGAAGGCGAGCTGAAATCAAAATCCACCACGGAGACACGAAGGCACGGAGAAAAAACGGAGCGGCAGTCAGAGCAATCGGGATACTTCAATGCTTCGAGGTCGCGGGCCGAAGCCTGTATTGCAATTGTGCAAGATGACCTAGCAGTTAACGCCCGAGTAAACTGCGGCGGCGACGCAGCGAACGTCGCATTTCGAAAATCATCTTACTCGTGAGGCCGTCAGCGACCTGGTATGTCCTCTCTCTAGCGCCGTCAGAGCATAAATCAGGTAATAGTAGCCCGTTTGTTCAATATCCGTGTATCCGGGCTTCGCTATGGCATTGAATCGCGCACGACAGGTGGCAAATGTCCGTCCTTGCGAAATGCTCATGTCCAGCAGAATCTCGGCAATACGCCTTTAGAGTTCCGACTTTAGACGAGGTTGATGGCGAGCTTGCTGGAGTACTCATCCTCAATCCGGTGTAGCTGCGCGAACCTTTGCCGCGCCGTTCCAGAGCCCATAAACACCGCAGTCCGTGCCTTTCCAAATTGAAATTCAATTCTTTTAAGGTTCACAAGCTCACCAAAATGATTGGATGACAGCCCCCAATCTTCATCGTTCTCTATGCCCTGTGTTCTCCGTGATGAAAAAGCTCTTAACGCACTACCCCCGCGATCTTCCCGCTTGCAATCACATCAGCGATTCGTGCGAAGTCCTGGTACATCACCCGATCCTTCTCGAGCTTCGGGGAAATCGCCCGGATCGCCGCATGTGCCTGCTGGAGGCGTTTCGAGCTCTTCAGAGGCGCAAGCATATCCAGTGCTTGGGCGGCGGCCATGGCCTCGATAGCCAGTGTGTTTCGCGTGTTCTCGACGATCTTCTTCAGTTTGATGGCGGCGGCCATGCCCATGGAGACGTAGTCTTCTTTGTTCCCCGAGGTCGTGATTGAGTCAACCGACGCGGGGTGAGCCAAAACTTTATTTTCGCTGACCAGGGCGGCGGCGGTGACCTGCGGCATCATGAAGCCCGAGTTCAGGCCAGCGCCGGGGGCGAGAAACGGCGGGAGGCCTTCGCTCAGCGCGGGATTTACCATGCGCTCGAGCCTGCGCTCGCTGATTCCTGCCAGCGCACTGAGCGCGATGCCCAGGAAGTCCAGCGCGAACGCGACCGGCTCGCCGTGAAAGTTTCCACCCGAGATCACCTCGGCGTCGTTGTCTTTTGATTTGGGATCACGCAACACGAGCGGGTTGTCGACCGCGGAGTTGGTTTCGGTTTCGAAGACCATACGGCAATGGGCGAGCGTGTCACGCACAGCACCGTGCACTTGCGGCATGCAGCGAAGCGAGTAAGCATCCTGCACACGGCCGCAATCGCGATGCGACTCGCGGATGGCACTGCCCTCGAGGAGTTTGCGCAGGTTGGCAGCGGTGGCGATCTGTCCACTATGGGGGCGGGCTTTGTGGATGCGTTCGTCGAAGGCGGCGTCGGTGCCCTTGAGTGCGTCACAGGCCATGGCGCCGATCACGTCGGCGGAATCGACCAGCGTCTCGGCGGCCAGCAGCGCAAGAGTTCCGACCGCCAGCATCGCCTGCGTGCCGTTGATGAGCGACACGGCTTCTTTGGCTTCGAGAATCACGGGCTTGATGCCGGCGGCTCTTAGGGCGTCCGCGCTGGCGATTCGTCCGCCTTTGTTGTCGTGGCACTCTCCCTCACCAATCAACAGCAGAGCGAGATGCGCCAGCGGGGCGAGATCGCCGGAGGCCCCCACGCTTCCTTGGGACGGCACCCAGGGCGTGACTCCGCGCGTGAGCAGTTCGCAGAGCGTGTCGATCACGGTGGCGCGCACGCCGGAGTATCCCTTGGACAGGGAATTGGCGCGCAGCAGCATCATGGCGCGGGTCTCGGGGATAGAGAGCGGTTCGCCGACTCCGACCGCGTGCGAGCGCACCAGGTTGACCTGCAATTCGCGGATCTGTTCACCAGCGATGCGGACATCGCTCAGTTTGCCGACTCCCGTGGTAATGGCGTAGGACACCTGGTGGTTGGCGACAAGTTCGTCGACGACAGCCCGCGCTACGTTCACTTGCTCACGGGCCTCGGGGAGAAGCAGGACGGGGCGGCGCTCGCAGGCCACCTCGCGTACGGCTTCAAGAGTCAGATCGTTTCCGTTGATGTGGAGAGCATTCACAAGATCAGTTCTCAGTTGTCAGTTCCCAGTCTTGACTTTCGTGTGTCCAGCTTCAAGCTCTAACCTTTCTTTCTCCGTGTCTCTGTGACTCCGTGGTAGATCTTACTTTCCCGCGGCCTCCCGAAATACGTTCATATACTTCTCCGGCAACGTCGTCTTGCGCATCTGGGCGTCGGCGACGATGTGAGTGGTTTCTCCTTCGGCCAGCAGCGAGCCGTCTTCGATCCTCACCAGTTCGTAGCCAAAGTGAATCGCGGACTCGCGGATGTTCTTTAGCCACGTCCTCACCAGTATCTCGTCGTCGTAGCGGGCTGGCGACTTGTAGCGGCAGCGAGCGTCGACGACTGCGATAAAGCAATTGTCCTGCTGCTCCATGTCTTTGTAGGAAAAGCCCAGTTGCCGCAGAAGTTCGACGCGGCCAACCTCGAACCAGATGAAGTGGTTCGCGTGATAAACGACGCCCATCTGGTCGGTTTCGGCGTAGCGGACGCGAATGCGCGTTTCGTTGACGATCACCGGCTGCTTTGCGGTCTCGCCGATCACGCTGGCCCGGGGTTCGCTCATGATTGCGAACTCCATTTGGGTTTGCGCTTCTC
>Ga0306921_10001214_pt1 | contig 24648 bp, 27 predicted proteins | sample sta12Cox44000080_FD_203760 | JGI IMG/M metagenome (GOLD analysis project Ga0306921, IMG submission 203760) | Lab enrichment of tropical soil microbial communities from Luquillo Experimental Forest, Puerto Rico - statoxic.12C.oxic.44.000.080 (v2)... | ecosystem: Environmental > Terrestrial >...
GGGGTGCGCGCAAAATCGAAGGGGGCAGGATCAGCCCGTAGGCGGCGACCACCGCTGCCTCGGCGCCGAGCCCGGCGAATGCCGCCTGTGCTTCCGGTGTCCGCAAGCTGACCGGACTGCGAACGGCGAATCTATGTTGGGCGGCCACCAATTGCACCGGTGAGGGTTGTGGCCGATGACCGCGACCAGCCGGACGAGGCGGTTGGGTGTAGACGGCGAGGATTCCGTACCCGGCCTCGACCAGCGCCGCGAGTGTGGTTGCAGCGAACGCTGGCGTGCCCATGAAGACGAGGCCGGATGGCTTCCTCGAAGGCGTGGCGGTCATCGTTCGATTACCGCGAACGCGAGCGCTAGGCGGTCGCGAGAACTCGGCTGCGCTTTGCCTTGGCGAGCTTGCGCAGGATCATCCCACGCTTGACTAGGGACAGGTGGTCAACAAACAGAATCCCATCGAGGTGTTCGATCTCATGCTGCAAGCAAGTGGCGAGCAGCCCTGTGGCATGCATCTCACGGATCTCGTTCTCGTGATCCAGGTAGCGCAGTCGGATCTCGGCCGGGCGGGTGACATCGGCATAATGCTCGGGCAGCGACAGGCATCCTTCGCTGAAGGTTGCAAGTTCCGATGAGCGCCACAGGATCTCGGGGTTGGCAAGCTTGAGGGGCTGCGGCTTCTCGCCCTCGCGCGCGATGTCGAGGACGATGACGCGGCTCGACTGCCCGACCTGCGGTGCAGCAAGCCCGATGCCGATCGACTGATACATCGTTTCGAGCATGTCGTCCATCAGCCGCCGGACCTTGGCGTCGACCGCAGCGACGGGCCGCGCCCTGATTTTGAGCCGCGGGTCGGGAGCCGTGATGATCGAGAGCTGAGCCATGGGAGCGGGCTCTAGGTAGGGTGCAGGCGGCTTGCCGTCAATATGACCGGTCCTATGTGCGGCTCGCGGATGTCGATCAAATATTAACCATTGGGCGAGATAACTACGGCCTACAGACCTTCTACTCTCGGGTTGGAATTCGACAAATGACGCTGCCGGCCAAACTCCCTTTGGGCAAGCTTTTCGCGATGGCGGGCCTCGCGGTCGGATTGAGCTTCAGCTCTCCGCTGCTGGCGGGCTCGATATCCGAGGGAACCGCGCCGCCGCCGCAAAAAGGCGTCAACATCGCAAGCGGGCCAAAGGGGCCGGCGGCCGACGAGCCGATCGCTCGGTTGCAGATCTCGTCGGACCTCCTCGCCGTCGGGCGCGACACCAAGGACCCACTGGTCCTGATCGTTGCCGCCCGGATCATGAAAGCACTAGGTGGGACCGAGGTTGACCTCAAACCGGAGGGGAGAGCAGCGGCGGTCGGCGCACAAAAATCAGGCCAGCCGGTATCAGCTGACTCCATCCTCGTCGAAGCCCACGATCTCGCCAACGGCGAGAAGATCACCAATTTGCTGATCGACGAGACCGCTGCGATGGGAACCGCGGCCGGAGCCGGGCAACCCAAGACTCATCAAGACACCGTCCAACCCGGCGCTACCGACGTCTATAACATAGTGTTTAGCGGCGGGCAGTTGGCCGAAGCAGGCCTCGCCGGGGATGGCAGCGACGACCTCGATCTGCTTGTCTACGACGAGAACGATCACCTCGTCTGCCGCAGCACCGCGAGCAGCGACCGGGAATATTGTCGCTGGTGGCCGAGGTGGACCGGGCCATTCCGCATCGAGATCCAGAATTTGGGCACTGTCGCGAACCTGTACCGGGTTGCGACGAATTGACGATCGCCGAGCGCTCGATCAGACGGATCCGAGCGCCTTCACAAAAGCCCCGATCGTTTCCGCCAGGGGACGCCGCAGGATCGTCTCGTTGGTAAACAGCTCGAACTCGGCCGCCCCGGCCGCGGTGTGCAATGCCGGGCGGATCGCGACCCCGTGTTCGAGCAGCCGCTCGGGCAACCTTGCAGCGTCACCGCCGCGAACGCGCAGACGCGTGACGTTGGTTGCCGCCGCCGGCCGCACGATCTCGCAGCGTCCGTGCTCCCGCAAAGCGGCGAACAAATTGTCAGCTGCCGCCGCGGCGTGCCCGAAGCGCTCGCTGAAACCATCAAGATAATGCAGGGCAACCGCCGCATAAGGCCAAGCTTGCCGTAACCCGCCGCCAAACCTGCGCCGCTGATGGTAGAGGTTATCGAGCAGACGGCTCGACCCGGCGAGTACGGCACCGCTGGCGGCGTTGAAATATTTGTATAGCGATATGTAGACGGTATCGAACAACGCTGCGTAGGTCCGCGGTGCTATCCCGGTGTAGGGGTGAGCCAGGAACAATCGGGCGCCGTCCAAATGGAGCCCAATCCCCTGGTCACGAGCGAACGCGGCAATTCGTTGCATCTCGGTGAAGTCGAAGACCTCGCCGACGACACGGCGCACCGGGGATTCGATCGAAATCGCCCCGACGGGCGTCGCGACGCGACCCTCCCCGGCGCGCGCGACCTCGGCTGCCGCCTCGGCCAGGTCAAACGTCGCACGCTCGGGCGCGAGAGGGATCAATACCAATCCGCTCAACTCCTGCACGCAATCGCCGGCGTCGTTGTAGATGTGGCTCTCCCGCTGCACCAATACTCGGCGGCCGCTTCGCGCAAGGAGGCGGAGCGCCAGATGGTTGGCAAGCGTCCCGCTGGGCAGGAAGACAGCGGTTTCTTTCCCGAGCATCGCCGCTATCCGCTCTTCAAGCTGCGTGACGATGCCATCCCGCGAGAATTCGTCGGCAACGATCCTGCCATTCTCCGCGAGTCGCGCCAGCAAGCGGGCATATTCGGCGGGAGACAGCGCCAAACCATCAGATCGGAAGTGGATCCTGTGGTCCTCAGCGCCTTGTGGGTCCTTCCCCCGAGCCGCCACGCTGACCTCCCCTAAAGCTTCGTCTTAGCAATGATTTGCGGACATCGTGACCACGGCGATGGTAGCATAGTGTTCCGATCCGTGCCTTATATCCGCCGCGGTGGAGATCGCGATGTACCGGTCTCGTTCTTGTTTTGCCACCCTTTGCCTCGCGCTGATCGTCCTTTTGTTGACACCCGCGGAGAGTCGGGCCTGGAGCGCCGAAGGACATATGATCGTAGCGCTCGTTGCCGATCGGTTGCTGCAGGCACAGGAGAGTCGGGCGCAGGGAAAGCTGGCAGAGCTGCTAGCAAGCGACAAATCCAACAGTTGGACCAAAACCGACATCGCCGGCGAGGCCACTTGGGCGGACGCATTGCGCGAGAAAAGCCCGGAGGGGCGAGCGGCGACGACGAAATGGCATTACGTGAAACTCGACTCTGCCAACCCTGACCTGACGAAGGCATGTTTCGGCAAGCCCGCGCTCCCGTCGATGGCGCCGGCGAGCCACGGGCTGCAGGATGACTGCGTCGTCGACAAAATCGATCAATTCGCCAAAGAGCTGCGCGATCCCGACACTTTCCCGGGAGAGCGGCTGATGGCTCTGCAGTTCCTCCTCAACTTTGTCGCCGATATCCATGATCCGCTCAATACCATCGAGCACAATGATCAGGGGGGACACTGCGTCGCACTCATGCCCCCGGGATCAAAGACTCCGGTCCGGCTCAGCACCTATTGGGACGACACATTGGTCGGCGAGGCCGAAGGAAAGGATCCGGCCAAGGCCGCCGCCGAGATTGTCGCCGGCCTGTCAGCGGCCGACGTACGAAAATGGTCGAACGGCACACCGGCCGACTGGGCGCGGGAATCTTACAATGTAGCGAAGGAAATCACCTATAGCTTTGTAAAAGACGACCCCAAAGATGCGCTCGGCAGCAAGTATGCCTTCCCCATGCGAAAGGGCGAGAATGATCCCTGCGGCCCGGTCACGGTTCACGGTGTCGACCCCACCTATCGTGACCGTGCCCTCGCTGCGGTCAAAGAACAGCTAGCAAAAGCTGGAGTGCGTCTCGCCTTTTTATTGCGAGAAAATCTGCAATGAGCGTGAGGCGGCGGGTGCTTATTTGGACTACGGACACGTCCAGCTACTCTTATCGCAGCTCGCGCGCTCTGATCAACGACACCGCGATTTCGACCGGATCGTCGTCGGCACCTGCAAGGAACTCGACTGCGCTCAGCACTGGGTCATGCAGGCGCGCGCCTAAATCGGCGATTTCCGAGATCCGCACTGCGCGCCCTTGAAGATCCGCTGCACATTGGTCGAGCACCCTTTCCAGAACGAAAGCCACTGTGACTCGGCCCGAGGACATAGAGGATGCCACACACCCTCTGGCGGATATCGCCAGTTCCCGCAATGCCTCCAGGGCGCCGAAACGCCCGCGTTGCGTCTGATAGAGGAATTGGCGCCGCAAATGCGCCGCCGCCAGATCGATGACCGATCTGGTCAACGGAAATCCCGCCGAGTAAATAGAGCCTCGAAGGTGATTCCCGCTTGGCGGAAATTTTCCTCGGCGCCTTCGAGGCGATCGACCACAGCTATCACCTTCAATATCGTGCATTGAAATTGCCGGGTCTGGTCGACCGCCCGCATCAACGAGCTCCCGGTGGTGGTGACGTCTTCGAACAGAATGACTCGCGATCCTCGGTCGAGTGGACCGTCAACCCGCTGGTCGGTGCCGTGGCCCTTGGCCTCTTTGCGGATAAAGAATCCCTTTACGGGCTTCTCGGGCCAGCTCCGCATACACACAACCGCGACGATCGGGATCGCCCCCGTTTCCATCCCACCGATGCAGTCAACTTTTTCGGTCCTGATTTTGTCGAACAGCAGATCGGCGAGCAGCGAAGCTCCTTCGGGATCGAGCATGGTCTTTTTCAGATCGATGAAAAAGTTGCTCGATCCACCCGAAGTCAGCCGAAATTCGCGGCCTTGCAACAGGGATGCACGGCTAATGATCGCGAGAAGCTTTTGTCTCTTGTAAGAAAGATCAAAGTTTTCGCGGGTTTCCATAAACGCCGCCGCTTTCTTCCGAGCCGCGATCCCCAATTAAGCCTGAGCGCCAGCCGCAAGACAAGCGTCCTCGCGGGGGCGATGCTTGACGCGGCGCCGCGCACACCGTTACTCCTTCGCGCGGGTGATGCAGCTCACGGAGGGAGCCAGATGGCGGTACGATTAGTCGTGACAATCACAGCAGCACCTGGAAAGGGTGGGGAACTTGCGCAAGTGATGAAGGGGCGGTGCGAGGAATGCATGAAAGAGCCCGGTTGCGAGCAATTCGAGATCTTCCAGAGCGTTCTCAACCCGGACAAGCTGGCATTGCTCGAGCGCTGGAGTAGTCAAGCAGCTCTGGACACGCACGCGAAATTGAACAGCACACGCCCGGCATTGCGCCCCGAGCTGCGGGTCGGGGGTGGTGAGCGCGAAGACTACGAATATAACCGTACCCGGTAGGGGAGGGCGCAGTGCTCGATCTAGTTGTCACCGGCGGCACCGCCGTCCTGCCGTCCGGCGCGCAAACCGCCGATATCGGCGTCGCCGGCGGTAAGATCACCGCTATCGGCGCGCCGGGCAGCCTACAATCGGTCGGCGCGGCGCGGATCGTCGACGCCAGTGGTCAGATCGTTATTCCTGGCGGCATCGACCCTCATATCCATTGCAGCATGCCGATCCCGTTTCCCGGCCGCAACGAGGATCTGCTGAGCGCGCCGCCCGAGCAAGTCAGCCGTGCTGCGCTGCACGGCGGGACGACGACGTTGCTCGATTTTGCTCAATGCCCGCCAGACCAGCCATTGCAGCGCTCGATTGAATTGCGCCAGCGGGAGTGGACCGGCTCGTGCTACTGCGACTACGGCCTTCATCTGCTATTGCACGGCAAGCTGTCGCAGGGTGTGCTCGGCGCATTGCCCGAGGCGATCGAAGACGGCCATGCCTCGGTCAAAATGTTCACCACCGACATCCGGCCCAATCGGCAGGGCCGAATGGTGCAATTCGGCGACATCTGGGAGGTGTTGCAGATCCTCGCCGCCAAAGGCGGCATCGCCGCGATTCATGCCGAGGACAACGATATCGTCATGCACATGTACGAGAAGCTGATCCGCGAGGACCGCGTCGGCTTCGAGAACATGGCCGAGGTGCACAACACGCTGTCGGAGGATCTGTCATTCAACCGGGTGATCCGGCTTGCCGAGAATGTCGAGGGTGCAGCCCTCTACATGGTGCATGTATCGGCCGCGACCGGTGTGGCGGCAATCGCGCGGTCGCGGGCGCAGGGTTTCCCGATCTATGGCGAGACCCTGCACCAGTACCTGCTTTACAATGCCGAGGACTACAAGCGGCCGGGGGGGCAGATGTATCACACCTATCCTTCGCTGAAATTCGCCAAGGACCAGGAGGCGCTGTGGGCGGCGACCGGCCATGGCGCAATCCAGGCGATCGCCACCGACGAGGTGTGCTGCCCGCTTCAGGTGAAATTACAGGGCCGACGCATCGATGACACGACCGGCGGCAATTCCGGGGTCGAGCCGCGGCTCTCGCTGATGTACACGCATATGGTCGAGAAGCGTGGTTATAGTCTTGCCGATTTCGTCGGGCTGATCTCGTCGAACGCGGCGCACATCATGGGCATTTATCCGAGGAAGGGGGCGCTGGCGATTGGCTCGGATGCTGACATCGTATTGCTCGACCCGCGCACGCGACGGGTGCTGCGCAAAGAGGACCTGCACGAGACCGACTATACTCCCTGGGAAGGCCACGAAGTCGCCGCTTGGCCGAGCATGACGATTTTGCGCGGCAAGATCGTGGTCGACAACGGCGCGTTCCTTGCGAGCCCGAGCGACGGCCAATTTCTGCCGCGTAAGATCGGCGCCGGCATCCGGGCCCGCCCGGCGCTCTGACCGCTCTGGCCCCGGACTGTTTGAGGCGGGTTTGGATCGGGGCAAAATTAGAAAATCTCGGGCAGGCCGGGGGGCTGGAGGACTGTTCGGGAAAGATGGTTCGGCGGGAATGATTGAGCGCATTGTCTCACTTTCCGTCAGTCGGTCCCGGTCAGACTGGCGAGCCCGAAATAACCACCTACCTCGCCGGGTACGGTCCCGGAACCAGAAAGATCGGCTCGCCGAGCGTCGTACATCCGGGGGGGCGGCTAGCCAATTCGGTCGGGGCCGCTAGTAGGCCGAATCTCGCTGGTGCCGACGACCATCAGCCTGGTTGCCCGGTCGGTCGCGACCGCGTCGGGAAACGGAATATCGGCCGTCGGCCCGGTGACCCTATAGGTCCGGCCGCTCGGGGTGTAGATAACCGCACGGCCGGCGTTCGGGATAAAGCGGATCGCGCGCGCCATGGCTACCGCACCCCGGAGGATAGGCTGAGCACGATTCGGCACGGCGCGATCGCCTCATAGCGATCGACTGGTTTTATGCTCAATTCAGTCCCCCTTAAACCGAGCGGCCCTTCCGAGCCGACGAGACCTGTGATCGCCAGCGGCACCAGCGGGTTCAGATCGCGGAAGCAGCGCTGCGCGAAGGTGGCGAGATCCGTCGGCGGCAGCGTGTACTACTGGACCAGATTGAGTCCGGAAACAGGCCTTCTCATTTGGCGCTGAAGAGCCGCTTCAACCGGCTCTCGATACGGGCGTTAATGGTATAGTCCGGATGCCGTCGGCTTATCCTGAAATCGGGCATTTCCGTCGGTCGAGGTGGGGATGTAGTGGTGGACCGGATTGACGCCGCAACGCGAAGCCGAAATATGAGCCGAATCCGCTCGATCGACACGCAGGCCGAATTGGCCGTTCGGCGAATCGCGCATTCGCTCGGATACCGGTTCCGAATCCACCGCCGTGATCTACCCGGAACCCCCGACCTCGTGTTTCCTTCACGACGGGTTGTGCTATTTGTTAACGGCTGTTTTTGGCATCGACATGATGGGTGCCGGCGTGCTGCAACCCCAAAGACCCGAACCGAGTTCTGGAAGGATAAGTTCCGCAGGACCGTGAAACGTGATCGTTTCGTTAACGAAGCGCTGGCAAATTCGGGGTGGCGCACAGGGGTAATCTGGGAGTGCGAGACCCGCGACCGAGATCATATCACTCGTTTGCTGCGTGGTTACCTTGAGCAGGGTGGAGAAGAACCTCCGGGAACCCCGAACGAAGACAACGTCTCGGCCACGGCTCCAAATTGACGGAGAGCAAACCCTCAAAGCTTGCGTTGCGCGCGGCAAACCATAACATGGATCAACCGCAGATCATCTGGTAACCGGTAGCAATGACAGCACTTTGCGGGAGTGGCCTACGCGCCGGGGCGCTGTTCTCGGGGATCGGCGGCTTTTGCATGGGATTTCACCGGGTTGGCGTCCCAACGTTGTGGGCCATCGAAATGGACCCATTTGCCGTAGCAACATATAAAGCAAACTTTCCGATCGCTCACACGTTGCAGCGCGATGTCCGCGGCATCAGTGTCGATGACACGAATCTGGAGCCAGTGGATATTCTCCACGCGGGCTTTCCCTGTCAGAGTTTCTCGCAGGCCGGTGGTCGGCGAGGATTTCATGACCCGCGCGGTCAGCTTTTCTACGAAATCATTCGGATTATTAATGAATTTAGAGAAAACAAACCTAAAGCCCTCATCCTTGAGAACGCTCCATATCTCCGCTACGGAGAAGGAGGCGCGTGGTTCCTGGAGCTGCAACGCGAGATTCAGAAGGCAGGCTATATTGGTTTCGCGAGGCAAATTGTGCGGAGCTTAATGCATATGATGTTACCGTCCTGCCGCAACAGCGGGTGCGGTTGTTTATGGTCGCGTTCTCCCGGGAGCATTTCAGGAGTGGCAAATTCTCTTTTCCTAGTGACAAAGTCACAGATCCAAAGCGACTTGAAGATTACATCGATTTTTACGGTTCGCAGGATGACGAATATTATCTGCATCGGGAGAACAGATATCATAGGATGATCAGCCGTCGGGTGAGCGATAAGAACTGTGTTTACCAGCTCCGCAAGTACGAGGTCCGGGCAAAGGACCCCGGAGTTTGCCCGACGCTGACCGCAAACATGGGGCTCGGCGGCCATAACGTCCCCTTTGTTGTCGATCGACGCGGGTTGCGGAAGCTGACCGAGCAAGAGTGTTTGAAATTGCAGGGGTTCAAAGAGTTCACGTTCCCCGATGAGGTACCTCGAGCTCGCCGGTACACTCAGGTTGGAAACGCCGTAACGGTGCCGGTCGCCGAGCTTGTCGCACAGCGGGTTGTCGAAAAGATCCGGCGGGAGATTCTTCAGTGACGCAATCAATCGGATTCAGATTTCCGTATGATCAAAGCGATCAATGGGACGGGTTCAACGATTCCGGGATCGAGCACTTCTCAGGAGATCCATACGTGCATCTCGGCCGGGAAGTCGTTCAGAACACCCTGGACGCGAGGCCAGAAGGCACATCGGCCCCGGCGCACATTATGATACAGGTAATCGACGTACCTACGAGCTCTATACCGGATTTACCGACTTTCCGTAACACCTTGGCTGCGTGTCGGCTTGCAGCTGAGAACGAAAGCGAAAAGGCACAGATTTTCTTCGAGAATGCACTCGAACTGTTAAGCAAAAGCAAGATAGCGGTTCTAAAAATCTCCGACTACAATACCACTGGCGTACGCGGACCCTGTGAAAACGGAACGCCGTATTTTGCTCTTCTCAAAGCGTCAGGACAGAGTAGACTACTGCCGCCGGATCCTTTGGGATTGGCAAATACGCGCCCTTCGCGGTTTCTGCACTGCGGACAGTTTTTGTGACAACCATCTGGGAGGCAAACGGCGCCTGTCATCAATATGTGCAGGGTAAATCCATATTGATGTCCCATAAAGAAAATAATGGAAAGACGCGGGAAGGTGTCGGCTTTTGGGGCATCAAGGAACGGTGTCTTCCGGTGGAGCCGACAAACGAGCGTGTCGTCCCGGACTGGCTCCTGCGCGGTAAACTTGACCGCGACCTTTCCCGTAACGTTGGTACCACCCTGAGTATACTGGCATTTCCTGCCCAGAAAGGATGGGAACGTATTCTGGCTGCATCTATAGCTGAGAACTTCTTCGGGGCGATTAGCCGCGGTCAATTGGATGTCGTGATTCAGGGAGAAATTTTTATCAACAATGACAATATAGAACAGCTTCTTTCAAATACTGAGATTAGGAAGGCGATTGAGCATATGAAGGGTCAACCGGAGCATTTCGATGAGGTCGGTTTTTATCTGAAAGCTCTCGCGAAAAGTGATAACGTAATTGTCGAACAGACAGAGAACTTGCATCTCGGAAATTGCGAATTGCGAATCCTGCTTGGTGACAACCTGCCCAAGCGAGTAGCCGTACTAAGGAACGGTATGTTGATCACGGAAGAGCTTGAGGGACTCCGCAAGTTCGGTGACTTCAAGGAATTCGTAGCAGTTCTCGAATGCAAGAGTACGAAGGGGAACGAACTTCTTCGTGCAATGGAGCCTCCTCGCCATGACGATTTCGAGCCGGATCGTCTCTCAACGGAAAAGGATAAGAGCAAGGGCAGGCTGGCACTTAGAGAACTGTCCAAATGGGTGAGGGACATGCTCAGGCGGCACGCTCAGAATCCCGTATCAGAGGTCACCAGTATCGATGAACTGACAGAATACTTTGTAGACGAGGGCGAAGGAGGCACCGATAACCGCACTGGAGAGGAAGATCCAGCAGGTCACCTGAAGATCCGGGCAAGGCCATTGAGACCGAAGAAAAACTCTGCGCCTTACGAGGTCGCAAACGGTGCGGACGAGTCCGAGGCAGAAATTGCCGGTGACGATACAGACCGGGAATATCCCTCTGGTACTGGGGGCGCCGGGAGCATCGAGAGCGGGTTCGGTGCAACCGAATACGAACTCCAACGGAATAATAGCCACGCCAGAAACGCTCCGATGCGGGTGAATCTCGCAAATGTTCGCGCGGTTCCGCTTACCGACACTAGGCGAAAGATCGCTTTCACACCGGATTATTCCGGCGATTTAGTGGTTATTCTTGAGGATTCCGGGGCCGACAGGAATTATCGGCTCGGCATCATCGCGGCGGACCTCGGGAAAGTCAAAGGCGGCCGGTTGGAGGAGATCACGGTTACGGCTGGTAACCGGTACGTCTTCGAGGTCGAGCTCGACCGGCAGTTCCGTGGTACAATAAGAGTCACAGCAAATGCAATTTGACCACCAGAGGGCCTTTCCTCATCCAGTCCTTCGCCCGGACGTCGACGACTACACCGATGGCGACTTCCAGGTTATCGTCGAGTTCCGACCGAACGATTCAGATCTCGCTATTTTAGCGAATTTCCACTATGCGCTAAGCGTTCCTGAAATAGAGCGTGAGATCTGGGTCGGGAGGGCCAGCTTTGCCGTTGTGGTCTCATGTCGCGAAACCTACTACCGCGAAGTTCTTTACGGACACGATCATTCGATGGAATATCTGTTCCCCGGAGGGTCTCTAAGAGGAGAGGTCCTCGCCAACTCTTATATTGTATGCAGTAAAAAGATCGACTGCTACAGCTGCAAGCTGATCAATGAAGAGTTTGGGCAAGGACCCTTCTCGTTTCAACCGGGCGCCGTGCTCGCCCTCGATGAGCCCAAGGCGATTTACGTTGATAGGGATGTGTTCAAACCGATCACATCGATTTTCGAGCTCGTGATGGAGGAAAATATTACCGGGTCGGAATGGCGGCTGCGGTTTAATCAGAACAAAGTTTCGATAGCGTTGGGCCCTAAGCTTAAGGAGAAGATTGACGTCGCTCGTAGCTCTTCAAGAAACAAAGCCGTATTGATCAACTCCATTTATTTCGCCGCTGTCATGCAGTGCGTTCGAAATTTGCGCGACGGTTCGGACTATGACGATTATCGGTGGGCCAACGTTATAAGGCAACAATGCCATAATTTGGGGATCGATTTCGATGGATCGGAGGAGTATCTCATAACTGAGCGTCTCATGAAATTCCCGGTAGCACTGTTGGAGGCCTATGTTTTTGGGGACCAGAGAGAATGACGCGGGCTCGTTATCTGCGTCACTCTGCTTTGGAGAAACTCCGGGAGGCAGTACCGGAGAATCTGGCTGCCTACCATAGCGGAGACTTCAATCACCTCCTGGTCGACAATTCTCTTTTTTTCGAAGGAAAGGCCGATATCGACACTGAGCGCCTCTCCAAACTGTCAGGTCCGGTAGATGGTGAGTTGCGCGATGCTGAAAACTGTCAGGCATGTTTCGTCTTAATGTCCGAACTCAGCCCATATGAGGCGAGAGACGAACGCCTATGGGCGTACATAACCCATACCTATATGCTCGAGTATTCGAGGAAACGGTGGCCAATCCCGGAAGATCAAGCGGTTGCGGTCGGCCAGGTCCGCGCACATTTCTTCGCAAAGGAGCAACGCCAGATCGAACGGGATAATGCCGCCTCGCGCCTCTGGTGGATGGCACACCTCTGCGGCCGCGTGAAAGGGTTAGATCTTTCCGACTCGTTAAAAGTCTTTCTTTACAGAACCGATGTGCGCGCATCGATTATCGAGCGCCCCACCGTGTCCCAAAACCGGAATCTCTTCAGCGCAATTGTCCGAAGACTTCATGATTCCTACACTGGTAAAAAACGCCTGTTTGAGCGAACTATATTTCGGAAACTTATGCAGGAGATCAATTCTGTTGGGGGTGTGCAGTTGCTGGACGCTATGACTGAGGAGCAGATTGGCAGCCTACTTAATCGCGTGTTATGAGAGCAGCTTGACGTTACCGAATTGTAGGATCGGGTGATGCGGCCGTGGGATAGATCACACGATAAGAGACAGAAAGCGTAGGGATGCCGGTCGGGGTACAGCCGTCGAAGCCAGGTCCACCGTGGAAGAGCCACCCACTCCCGCGAGATCGTGTCCGCGTCCCCGAGAGGCTAAGCTACGATAGCACCCTAAAAGATCTTGTTCTCTCTAGCGAAACGAGCGTTCGGCTATACAACTGCGTTCAGCTGGACACGGATCTCGGGCAACTAACCATACGGCGATACCTCGCCGACCCGGAAGCTAGTTTCGAATATTCACTCAAGACCCCGCATCTAGGTAAAAAGACCGCCATCGAGCTCCGAAGCTCGTCCACGCGTCTGCGCGGGCTTCTCCCCACGACGCTGATCCGGAGCCCGGGACCGTTTCCCAAGCGAGTTGCGAGGCTGCCCCTGCTCTCCAGGCGAAGGATGTCATCCTGGCAATCCTCCGTCAGTTCGAATTTCCGGGTGCTCTGTTCCAGCTGGATATAAGTGTCCGTCTGCGAAACGTGTTGAAGGACGTCGCAGAGCGTCAGCACGCCGGGTTAGGCCACTCGGGCACTTTTCCTACTGTAGCGGACTTAGTGGAGAGATGGCATGAAGCGACTTCTTTCCTGCTGAAGTTCAAAAATTTTGGCAGAAAGTCGCTCAAGGAGCTGAATTTCGCTATAGAGGATCTATTGCGGCGCCGGCTAGTAAAGCTGGTCGCAGCTGAGCTATTGCCCGATAAGTTCACAATAGAGAGTGTAACCGAGGATGCCTCTCCTCAGCTAATAGCGTCGCTCGGCGAGGTGTATAGCTCCTTGTCGGATAACCTCATCGACCCTGGCGACCCGCAGTTTGTATTGGAACCAGGCATCGACATCCGAGAACAGATAACGAATATTATCAATAGGCTTCCCAAAAAAGAAAATGACGTCGTCTTGCGCAGATTTGGGCTGCACGGTCATGCGACGAAGACGCTCGAGGAAATCGGGAACGAGTTCTATGTGACACGTGAGCGCGTCCGTCAGGTGGAGGCCCAGGCAATTAGGCGGCTCAGGGTCGGGACACGAGTGGCCGCCTTCAAATACTTATTGGGTCGGGAATCGGATACCCTTTGGGACAGGCTTTCCAACGGAAGCGAACTGTTGCTGCAACAGGATATCGAAGAAAGACAGGGCGACATTGATCCCATACTGCAACTGACGATTGCTGTCGTGGATGATGATTTCGACAACTGGGTCTCCAAGTCTGGCACGCCGTTCGGGGCAGGTTGGGTCCGCACTGATAGACCGATCGAGACCATTCGCCTGATTGTACAGGATGTCGAAAGCTACTTGAAGGAATTGGCGCTTCCTCGCTCAATCGCCGGAATTGCCGAGGACCTGGACATTGCTCCCGAGGACGTTGCATTGGCAGCACGCGCGAGCGGGAGGTTTCGCGCGTTCGAGGGCTATATTGTCGATGGAATTGTCGGGCCTCAAGCCCGTCGCACCGTTCGCTTTCATAAGGTCTATTTGGAACAGCAAGACGAGAACCTGTGGGATTTCACGGTAGCGCGCGCTGCCTACCAGATGCGCTATCCGGAAGACGAAGCAGGATCTCGAATGTTCGAACTGCAAATGAGGCGAGCTCCGCATCTATTCGCATTTATCTTTGACAGGATTTGGCTCCCAATGCCCGACCACGGCGTCGCGTTTCGTCGGATGGGCACCATTCGATACAATTCCTCGCCGGCTTCACTGGATAAGGAATTTGACGACGACACTGTGAAAAACTGGCGTGTTCGAAGACTACTTGAACTTGGGCCCGCCCGGGGAGTTGACCTTACGGACCAGGCATCGGCGGAATTTGGCTCGGATATCATACCTTCGAGCGTCCAGGCCATATTGGTAATGGAGCCGAGGTTTATCCGACTAGCCCCTGGAGTCTTTGGCCTGCAGGAACACGCCGCCGCTTTATTGAAAGAGGGGGAGGTTTTCTCGGAAGCCTTCTTCAGTCCCCCTCACTGCAAATACTACACAATGGCGCGCAAGGCCGGAGAGCCGATGAGTCTTTATCCGGCTTGGGATTTTGGGTTCGAGGCACAGCCGTGCAGGTGCTCAAAGTTACACCATCCCGATTACTTATATAGGTCGCTGCTCAGCATTGCAAACCCGGAGAGCTGGCAAGTTTCTGATGAGGAGAGAACGGCGTGGGCTCATACGAAGAGCATCTATGGAGAATATGGATTCGAAGCCTTCAATCCATCGATCCGAGAAGCAACGCCCCCGGATGAGAGCCACACCTTGGCCGCGCTTGCTGTCCTCGGAACCCTGGGTGGCCTTAGTTGGATTTCCGTAAACCGGACCGCCCACCGGCGACTGGATAGCAGTCATGCCGTATCCGGATTGGCGCTCCTTCTTGTACTGAATGCCGTCCGGCCTGCCCAGCATTGGCAGGAACGACATCTGCCGGGGGCAGATCATTCGTCAGTGTTTGCGAGAATGGCAAATGAACGCAGCCGCAAAGGCGTCTTGTCTTGGACTAAGGGCAACCTTCGTCTTTTGCTCGAAGAGGCGCTTACTAGGTTGCCGGACCGGAATCTCGGATGGCTGAACCAAAACGAGGGCCGAGCCCTAATTGAGGGCCTGTTGCGACCGCCAGAGGACGCCTCCTCGACGTTTGAGCCCGTCGAGCCGGATGACGTCCTTGGCTCAGAGTGGATCGCTCAATTTAATGAATAGCCGACCGAACTACGCCGCACTTGCCTCGCCGAATGCGCCGCCTTCCCGAGCGAGGTTGATGATTTGTCGCCCCTCCCTTGCCTGCTTCGCGTTGGGCTCTCTTGGCCATCCGCTTGCGGCTAAATTTGCAAGTGCAGACGCGACTTGACGTTGTGCGGCGTCTAGCGCGGCTGTTCGTTGCCCCCAGTCGATGATTCTGATCCAATCGGCGACTTCGGTTCCCCGACACGCCGAAATCGCCTCAAGATCGTTCGGATCGATGGCAACCCGGATTTCTCCGGGTTTGATCCCCCAACCTTTTCGTTCGATCACTGTGGCATGCAGCTCGGCGGGCATCTGCTCTGGGAAAGGCAGTGTCAGTGACATTATCGCCTTCCAGCACTCCGCCTTTTTTGCCCACTGCGTAACGTTCCGGCCCGCGGCTGAGTTGATCAAGGTATCCGCTACTGGATGCGCCCAGTCGCGTAACAACGCTTCAAGCGCAGTGGAGGGACATTGGTTATCCCAAAGCTGCTTCAGATCCAGCTGGCCGCCGGATCTCAACGCTATCAAGGCGACCAGATATGTTACAATATTTGCCCGGTAAGCAGGGAATTTTTCAGAACGAACAATCCTGGCCGCCGTGTGGAACAGAATAGCCTTCGCGATGAGGTTTCGATAGTAAGTATTATCGGGGACCCAGCCTCGTGGATGCAGCTCGCGAAGCCGCTGCGTAAACAGGACAAAATTTGTCTGACCTCCTTGACTCACCCAATGTGGGAGCTGATCCCAGCTGTTGAGATATTTGGCCAAGTCGACCTTTGTAAACCGGCGGGACGGGGGGGTCCGCTCTTTAAATCTCCGCAGCCTTGCAGGCGTGGTCCCTTCTGTCGCCTGGGCAACCTGATATTGTCCGCGGGCACGCTCGTAGAACCACTTTCCTTGCTCCCCCGGCATCCAGATTGACTTTGAGAGGCGTTCTATTTCTATATGAACCGGATCGTTTGCTGAAAAATCAGCCATCTGCACCAGATTCTGAGTGTTCGCGAACCTCGCGATGCGGGGAGCGAGGGTGTCGAGCAGCTCCAGCGCTACAATGGAAATCTTCGCTGGAACGAACACGTCGGACAGGTTGGCCTTGTCCGTCTTGCCGGCCTTGTGGATGGAAGCCGTAGTTTGTCCGCCGTTAACGATCTGAAGACCTTTTATCCGGGCGATGGCAGGTCTTCCGTCGGGCAAGCGCTTAAGTTCTACGGCTTGTGCTGTGATCGAGATACCGTTGTTGTAGGCCATAAAGCGGGCCGGCTCGTCCCGGAGGGTATCACGGATCCCTCGGTTCACCTTCCCTTTTGCCTGCAAAAAAGACCGTACATTTCGTTCCAGCAGTCGCGCACCGTATGTGTCGTAAAGGCGAAAGAGCAGTTCGCCCGGCAGGATGGTGAGATGGGACTGATATTCCGTCACGTTAGCCGGCATCGTCACACAGGGAAGAGCGGTGGTCCAAATTGTCTCCAGGTCGATATCGACCTCGTCCTGAGGAGTACCGGACTGAAGTAAGCGAGAAAGTCGTTCGGAATCCCAAATATCGAAACTCCACACCTTTCCTGCACTCTTTCTATCCGGCATTCTTGTGCTGGTGAGACTGGAAACCCCGTCCGTGAGCACGAAAACGCGGATCTGTTCGATTTGTCCGGCCAGTTCGTTGATGCGGGCCGTCATTGAATAGGCGTCGGACGAATCGGACATTGTTGTGTGAAGCCCTTGCAGGGCATTTTCGCCGTATCGGACCGCTTGCTCTAGAGCCCTCCTGACCTCCTCCGGCGGCAACCTTGTAGGTTCAGCGGCATCAAGAAAGACGGTGATAAAAAGATAAAGGGTGTCCTCATCATCATTTACCCCGTAGCCACTAACTCTGCCTATGCCTCGTGCAATTCGTTCCTCGAATTTTGCAGCTGACGCACTTTCAACTACGCCAGCATCAGAGAGATATTCGAGCATTAGCTCGCTGAACACATCGTCGGGCGATGTTGCGCTGCCCACGGCTTGATCGTGAATATCGCCGTTTAGACCATGCACAAACTGCGCGAGATTGTTATCCACAGTTCACCGTCCTCCTCTAAAATTACTTCGATCGAATCCCACTACGTGCGGTCGAGGAAGCACCACCAGCGCCTCCCTTTTCGGCCTCACTGGGGGAGGCCCGTAGCACAAGGGGACCTGATGCGAAGTACTCGAACAAAATATGTAACCGCACCAGTGTAGTCAACTGTTACGTGACTTTCCCTGCGTCGTCGTGATCATTTTACGGTCTCTGGCGATGAGGACGGGACGAGTTTGTCGTCCTGGCTGTACTCGTGCCAATGGTTCTTGGCTACCATTGCCATTGTCCTCTTGCTCGTTTGGGCGCTACCGTACATCGGCCGGAACGCCCCCGGCGCACAGCTTCATTTTCATCCGAGCGAATACCCGCACGCTCTCTCTCGGTTCTGGTGCCATCGCCGACCCGGCCGAATAAGAGCGTTGGCCACCCCAGCATCGAAGCGCCTTGTCCCGCACGCGCCCGCTCGTCACCCGGGACGTTGAGGTAACTCATGCCAATCACAACGACGGCTTCGGTTCGCTAACTGGCGTGTCTATCCGTGCCTGGGCGCTCACCGAATTCGCTCTTCGTACCGCCGCTCGATCTGTGCTGCTGGTTCCGGTCGGATGGCGCGTTTGTGTCTTGGCTCGGTGACTGACCTCTGACCCCCACGCAAATAGCGGGGGATCGTCGGCATCTATCTCGACAGGAACGGGACCGCCGGCGTGTTCGACCGCTTCTAGGAACCTCCACCAGACATCTCCGACGCCATTAGCGCCCTTCAGCAGGTCGAGGGCGTGACGATCGTCAAGTCCGGTGAGCTGCGCGAACCGCACGGTCAGTCGATCTTCCAAGTGGTCGCCGAATAGTCGATGCAACCGCAACCGCAATTCCCGCGCTTCGGCGAGAAGGTCAACCTTCTCCCGGCGGGACTTCGCTCGAAACGGTCGCGCGATCAGCTCCGCGGCTTCCGCCACGCGGCGGTAGGCCGGATCGTCTCGCCGCAGTTCGATCTCGCGTACGTAGCGGATGCGCACCCGCTCAGAGTGTCTCGGGCTGAGGCCGAGACTTGGGTCCACGGTGTCCGCCTCCTCCAGGCGCGCATGCGTCGCCAACCAAATCTTGAGGCGCCCCTCAGCATTTGGCCGGTCGCCGAACAGCCCCTCTCTCATTCGGCTGACTGCGTTGGCGTCGACATCACCGTCAGTGCCGTGTAAGGCGCTCGCAAGCTGCTTCACCCCAGCCCGCGTCATGCGGATGCGTTGGAACACATTATGGATATCCTCCGGTGAATAGCCCTGCTGACCTAGAATGTGCACGACTCGCTTCGTCTCGGAGTCGAGGTAGGCTCGCGTCTCATCCAGATCAGGCAGATCATGAATCTTCTCGAACCAGCCCCGTGGAACCCTACCGCTCTGCTTCTGCTCCGCCACAGACCGCAGCGGTACGCCCAAGACTTCAGCCAGCGCACGCTCGGGGTGCCGTCCAAGATTGAGCTTCTTACTGGCGAGATCGACCAGGTTCTCATAGGTCGGCGGCGCATTCCGGCGAGCGGCCTGAAGCTGCTTTGCGAGGATCGAGGTCGTATCTCCGATCGTGATGGCCAGATCCGTGATGTGCAGACCGGAGCTGCCGATGACCTGTTGCGGGACGTTGGCAAAGTTGTGAGGCTGGTCCGGGGCCTGGTGTAGCGCGTGTGTCAGTTTCCGGACCACCTTGGCTTTTTCTTCGGCATCGATCATATTAGTCTTCCGGTGAGGGGCTGGACGGTTGCACCCGCCCAGTCCCGTTAGAGCCGTTACCTCAGGCGACGCCTGCTAGTTTGTACGCGAGCGGGCGTCGCTCTTCTCGGGTTCCGGCGTCGCGCGACCGAGTGTCATCGGCCCATTTCCGGCGAACGACGGACCCGCCAGTCGCTCCATCAGCGCCAACAAACGATCGCTCTGTTGCCGTAGCTGCTCGTTATGGTGCTCGGCCTGTTCGATGCGAGCGCTCTTCTCGTCGATAAGCCTCCCCTGCATTTCCAGTTCATGCACAAGGTCCTCGACGCTCTCGCCCACCACGGCGGCCGACGTTTCGTCCAGCTTCCGGTTGGCTCGGGTGGCAAGGCCCGGGTGAGGAGGTGTGATGCGCGCTCCCTCTTACGCGTCACTGGACGACGCTCTCGAGATCCTTGCGCCTTATGGGATCGAGCTGAGAAACGGCAACAGCAATCACGCGCCGATGGTGGCTGAGGCGCTGTGTGCAATGGGTCACCCCGAAGCTGTGATGCCGTGGATCGCGCGCTACCGCGAGCGGATGTTGCCCCGGCCCGCGGCTGGTGCTCGCATTCGCCGCGAGGACTGGCGCGGCACGCTCGGCGAGCGTGGTCGGTTCGCCGATTGGAGCGCGTTCTTCAGCGAAGAGTTGCGCGAGAGGCCGTGGCGGGAAGTGCTCGATCGCTGGGCCGACCGCCTGGCGCCAGGCTTTTGCGCCTCGGCGACGCATGGCGTCATTCGTGTCGGGCACGCGGCGCGCGGCTTGGCGGCGGGCGAGACGCGGCACCGGCGGCGCGAGCTCGCCGATGCGTTCGCCAGCTGGGCGGCCACTTATCAGGAGCTGCCAGGGAGTGGTCATGCGGCGAACGGCAGGATGCCGCCGCGCGAGGCGATCGGCCTTGTGGCCGTCGTTCCACCCGCCCAGCGAAACTATGCCGGGAACATCACGGCGTCGCTCGCCACGCTCGATGACCTGCCCGAGTTTGGCCCGTCGATCGGGCTTATCGACACCGGCAGCGAGCTCGCGCCGCTCCTCTCGGAAATCACCGAAGTTTTCGCGCGGGTATACCTCGCGAACGCGCACGACATCCGCTCGACGATCGCCTTTATCCACGGGGTCACCAGCCCTGCCGCACTCGCCAACATTACGCCGCTGGTTAGCGACCGCACCGCACGCGCCACGCTTGGCTATGCTTGGCAATCCAGCTGCGCGCTTTATGCCTGCTTCGGCGGGGATACGGCGATGGCCGAGGACATCGAACCGCGCGAAGCGGACGAGGACGACCTCGCCGACCGCGCCATCGCACATGGCGACGAGCACGTCATCAAGTTCACCGAAGCGTGCTTGCAACGGTACGCCATCAGCCCCTCCGCGGTTTACCTTGCCGCCGTCGACCACGTGCTCGGAATGATACCGCGCCGCTGAGAAGACGCCGCGTTCCGTTCCTTGCTCGGCGGCGTTCGGATCGCTAAGACGGTCGGCCGAAGAATGGGAGGTAATGCATGACGGAATTGTCTTCGGCGACCCGCGAGGCGCTGACGCGTGTCGGAACATCGACCTTGACTGGCGTTCTCTCGCGCCGGGGTCTGCGCAACATGTTTCTGCAGGACGTCTGGCCGATCCGCCCCGATATGCCGCGGATGGTTGGGCCAGCCTTCACGATGCGCTTTATCCCGGCGCGCGAGGACAAGACCGCGACGGGACGCGGGCCGGTACAGCAGCGGGCAATGGAAGAGTGTCCGCCGGGTCACGTGCTCGTCGTCGACGCCCGGGGTGACCCTCGGGCGGCTTCAGCCGGCGATCTCTATTGCGGCCGCCTGAAGGCGCGCGGCTGCGCCGGCGTCGTGACCGATGGCGGGCTGCGCGACACGGAAGGGGTCTTTAAAACCGGCCTGCCGGCCTATCATCGTCGCCCGTCGTCACCGCCGAGCGGCATTGTCCATCAGCCGGCCGACCTCAATCTGCCGATCGCTTGCGGCGGTGTCGCCGTCTATCCGGGCGATATCATTGTCGGCGATTGCGACGGGGTCGTGGTGATCCCGCTCGACATCGTCGACGCTGTCGCCGAAGAAGCGGTTGCAACCACGCTTTACGACGAATTCGCAGAACAAGAGGTCGCCCGCGGCCGCTCGTTGATTGGCCTCTTCCCGGCTGCAGGAGAGGACGCCAAGCGCGACTTCGAAGAGTGGAAAAAGAAGCGCTCCGGCACCTAGATAAGCCAAACAAAAACGGGGAGCAACGGCCGGACATCTCCTCGCCGCCGATCGCGCCAGCGGCGATGAGGCTGAACTCGACGACCGACCGGATGTACACCGCGATCTCGGAAAAGCAGGGTTCGGGTTCAACGGCCGACGCGTCCCGGTGCCGCACGGAAAGATACTGGCGGCTCGTCCGGGATCAACTAAATGGTTTATTTGAGTGCCATCCGGGCGATTTTGACTCCAGGGCCGAAGGTGGCGCCACCGGGTGGAGCGACGTCGAGGTGCTGCCCTATCTCCGCGAGAGCGGGGGTCTCGCGCCCAACAACGAGATCTCTGTCGACGGGCCGGCGCGCAATACCACCGGCCCGCTCGTGCGCGACCCGATACTGCCGGCCGCGCGCCAATTCGTCGAGGCGGTGGTCGCCGCGGGCATCCCACGCGGCGACTATAACGGACGCGACGGCGACCCCGCGGGGTTAGTGTCACTCAGCCAAACGACGACGGGGCACGGCAAGCGATCGAGCACTTATTGGGCGTTTCTTGCTGGCGAGCCGGAGCAGCGGTCGAACCTGACCCTCATCACCGGACGGTACGAAGCGCGTGATCCTGGCCGGCCCGCCCGGGCAAGGGAGCGTATTTTGGGTCAGTCTGGTGCGGTCTCGGGTTCGTTTGCTAGCCGAACACCGCGACGAACTCGCAGGTCACCAGCGCGCTGCTTTCGGAGCCGAGCGCCATCGTATGCCTAGCCGGCCGAGACGTTGCGTCGGGGAACATTTTGACCCACTCGTCGTTGAGTGCAGCGCGCCCGGTCGCCGGCTCCTTCATCCAGAACGTCATCTTGATGATGTCGGCGGGCGTTCCGCCGGCCGCGGTGATGGCGGCGCGGACATGGGCGAACAGATTGGTGACTTGCTTTGCCAGCTCCGGCGGTAAGTTGCGTGTTCCTGGATCGACCCCGCTGATCACGCTCGTCATCATCACATTGCCGATCCGGCTGGCGTTCGGGATCGGGTTCTGGTGTGCAAAACCGGGGAAATTCACGCTCTGCCGTTTTGCCATCGCATCGCTCCTTGTTCCTTGGGTGCTATGATCGTCGAGCCTGGGCTGAAAGCCCTTCTCTCAGGAGACCGCCAATGACGCGCTCATGGATTCACTTTACCCGCGGGCGCTTTGTGCGCCAAGCGCGGGTCGGGCTCGGCGAGCTCAGGGAAGAGCACATCAGCCGGCTCGGGTTCGCCGGCCCGGTCGCGATGCTCTACCGCACCGACGGGCCGAACGAGGTCGTCCGCATCGAGGGCGATTACCGACCGCGCCAAATCGACAGTGCCGACGTCGTCGCGGCCGACGCGTCCGACCCGCGCGCCGGGCCGTTGACACTACTGTCCAACGGGGACGTCGCGATCGCCATCAGCCGCCGACGTCAGGCGATGCCTTATTGCTATCGCAACATTGACGGCGACCTGCTCTATTTTGTGCATCGCGGCAGCGGCGTCTTCGCGACCGAGTTCGGTCCCCTGCGCTACGAGCCCGGCGATTACGTGCTGCTCCCCAAGGGGACCACCTTCCGGCTGATGCCCGAGGATGCGGATAGCCTGCTGTTAGTTGTCGAGACGCCGCAGCCGATCCGGCTATGCGAGCACGAGCAGGTCGGCAGGCATACGCCGGTTGATCCGACCGTGCTACAAGTGCCGTACGTTGCCGATTACGGCTGGCCGACGCAGGACGAATGGGAGCTGCGGATCAAGCACGCAGGCGCTCACACCTCGATCTTCTATCGCAACAACCCGATGAATGTCGTCGGTTGGAAGGGTGACCTGTTCCCATTCAAGCTCAATGTCCGCGACATCCGGCCGATCATGTCGGACCGCATCCACATTGCCCCGTCTGCCTGGGTGACGTTCGAGGCCGCAGGTGTCGTCGTGTTGAGCTTCCTGCCGCAGATCGCCGTCTCGGATTTGAATGCCGAGGAGCTGCCGTCCTACCACCGCAACATCGACATGGACGAGGTAATGCTGGCCCACGCCGACGACGACCCAAAGGGTCGCCGCTCCGGCGGCTTCTCGTTTACGCCGCAAGGCGTTTTGCACGGCGCCGACGAGGCCTTCCGCGCCGAATTTCAGACCCGACGCACACCGGGGATGCGGCGGACGCGCACCGGCATCGGCGTCGACACCTATCGGCCGCTGAACGTAACGCCCGAGTTCGCGCGAATGACGGGGTGATCCCTCGCCCTTTCCCGAGCGTGGGCGACCGGCGCCTACTTCTCCCCCGACGGCGTGACCGAGACATTCCAGAACACTCGGGCGCGTGCCGCAGCTTTCGTTTGCCGCAACCGCTCCTGTGCAACGGCGTGCTTTTCGAGCGCGACTTGGTCAGCTGGGTCTATCGAGCCCTGCGTCGGCAAGACGCAAGCGGTTGGGCAACGCGTAATTCCCTTGGTGCGTACGAACTCGGCGATCACGGCTTCGTAATCGCTCGGGACGGTCCATTCCCTTCCCTGCCTGAGCATCTGGCCCCTCCGGTTGCGATCGAACGCGGGTCGCGAGTTCACCTCAACCACGAATGCACCGAGGCTAGAGTGGCCCAGACCCCCGCCCAAACGCCGAGCGACGGGATTAATAGCCCCGCCGCCGATCCTGCTGTGGTCTGTCGGCGGACGGCCTCGTGTGTCGACCAAGCGGATGATGGGCACCGGGGCCGATTATCTGGGGATGCAACAGAATATAGACGGGTTGACGCCAATGTGCGGTCCATGTGCTCCTCCCGTTATCCGGATGCGAATTTCGAGCAGTAATCATCGCCCGACACCATTCATGTTATTTATATTTTCGTCAGTTTAACGTCTAATAGGCGTCCCAAAATTTGTCATAATTAATTATTGTTAACGGTATTTTAGGCGAATTTCTTCCTTCAGTGATTTAATAAAATTTGACCTTAATTAATCTATACTTTAGTACATGAAGATGCAGGGAAACCGGTTAGGCCGATCTGCAGATCCGGCCACATTATTCGGTCAATGGGAATGGAGCGAGGCACTCCGCACAGCGAGCGGAGTGCCTCGGGTCGTTGCCCTCTGCCAGTCCGCCCGGTGATTATGGCGGGAAGGACAGGAAACATTTGTCGGACGCCAGGATATAAGTCTCCATGTAATCCTGAATTACCGGACGGCGATCGAGCGCCTCCATTGCGCCGATCAGCGCCATCCAGTTCAGCATTTCATGTTGCCCGGCAA
>Ga0306921_10001216_pt1 | contig 24631 bp, 16 predicted proteins | sample sta12Cox44000080_FD_203760 | JGI IMG/M metagenome (GOLD analysis project Ga0306921, IMG submission 203760) | Lab enrichment of tropical soil microbial communities from Luquillo Experimental Forest, Puerto Rico - statoxic.12C.oxic.44.000.080 (v2)... | ecosystem: Environmental > Terrestrial >...
CCGGAGACATACTTGCAGAGGTGGCTGAGCGGGCCGCAGGAGCAGAAGCCCACCGCGCACATGCCCAAGATCGACCTGAGCGAGCCGGACATCCGCGTGCTCGCCGCCTATCTCGCCTCGCTTACCTGAGTCGCGAAGGCGGGCCAAGGCCAGGGGCAAACCAGGCATGCGGACAGCGGAGGAGCCATGACGAGCGGCCAGCGCGATCCCTACGGTGCGGTCGGCGACTGGATGACGAAGGGGCCGCTGAGCGTAGAGACTGAGTGCTCCATCAGCGATGCGCTCGCCCGAATGAGCCAGGCGGCGGTGCGCCACCTCCTCGTGATGGAGGCCGGTCGTCTCGTCGGCATCGTCTCGCACCGGGACTGGCGCCGGGCGCGACCGCGCGGCGGGTCCCCCACCTGGGAGAGTGAGCCGATCAGCCGGATCATGACCGACGAGCCGGTGACGGTGGCCGCCGAAACCTCGGTGAGGTGGGCCGCGCGCGTGCTCCTCGAGCGCAAGATCGGCTGTCTCCCCGTGCGGGCGGGCGACCGGATCGTCGGCATCTTCACGACCTCCGACGCGCTGGAAGCTCTCTTGACCGCGCTCGAGTAGGGCGTGTCGACGGGCAGCGCCTTCCATGCCCTCGAGATCGGGGAGGTGGCGCGCATTCTCGCCACCGATGCCTCGACAGGCTTGTCACCGGACGAGGCGCGCGCTCGGCTCGAACGCGTCGGGCCGAATCGCGTGGGCGACCACCGCGGACGGCCCCTGTGGCGCCTCGTGCTCGATCAGTTCAGGAGCCTAGTGGTCCTGCTCCTGCTCGCCGCTGCGGCGGTCGCCTGGGGGCTCAGTGAGCGTGCGGACGCCGTAGCGATCCTGGCCGCCCTCGTCCTCAATGCAGCGATCGGCGCCGCCTCGGAATGGCGCGCGGGCCGCTCCCTCGATCGGCTGCGCGCGCTGGCGGTGCCGCAGGCTCGCGTACGGCGCGAGGGCCGAACCTTCTCCGTGCCGAGCGCCGATCTCGTTCCCGGCGATCTCATCGCGCTCGAGGCGGGCGTTCACGTGCCCGCCGACGCGCGGCTGGTGACAGCCACGGCTCTGCGCATGAACGAGGCCGCCCTCACGGGCGAGAGCTTTCCCGTGACCAAGGATGCGCACGCCCGACTCGCTGTCGACGCTCCGCTGCCTGTGCGATCCACCATGGTGTATCTCGGCACCGGCGTGCTCGCGGGGGCGGGCACCGCTCTCGTCTCGGCCACCGGGCTCGCTACCGAGCTCGGACGCATTGGCCAGCTCGTGGCCCTCGCCGAGGGGCGCGCCACGCCTCTCGAGGCCCAGATGGAGACTCTGGGTCGACGCCTGGTGGCCCTGGCCCTCGGCATCTGCGCAGTAGTGGGCATCGTCGGCATTCTCCATGGACAGCCGATCGGCCTCATGCTCGAGACCGCCATCAGTCTCGCCGTCGCGGCGATCCCTGAGGGTTTGCCGGCCATCACCACGGTCGCGCTGGCCGCAGGCCTCTGGCGCCTCGCCCGCGACGGCGCCCTGGTGCGGCGGCTCTCCGCCGTGGAGACGCTTGGGTCGACCACGGTGATCTGCACGGACAAGACGGGCACCATGACGGAGAACCAGATGACGGTGACGCGTCTCGTGCTGGATGGACGGTGCCTCGACGTCTCCGGCGGCGCTCGCTCCCCTGTCGGGGTCGTCAGCGAGGCCGGAAAGCCCGTGGACGTCACCGCCGACGCCCACCTTCAGCGGCTCCTCACGACGGGGGTGCTGGTCAACGACGCGCACGCCACTCCGAGCGAGACTGGGCTGGTCCTCGACGGTGATCCGACGGAAACGGCGCTGCTCGTGGCCGCGCTCAAGGCGGGGCTCGATCCCGCAGCGCTTCGTTCGGCCTGGCCGCGCCGTCGTGAGATTCCCTTCGATCCCGCGGCGCGGCTCATGTCGACCTTTCATGAGGACAGCAAAGGACGCCGCGTTCTCTTCGTCAAGGGTGGCCCGGGTGCTGTGCTCGATCTCTGCACGCGCCGGCAGGACGGTCCGGACCCTGTGCCGCTTGCGGACGTGGATCGCGCGAGCATTCGCGCCGACAACGACGCGCTGGCCGCACAGGCGTTGCGTGTCCTCGCCATCGCTTGGCGACCTGATGGCTGGCCCGCGAACGGCCGTCCCTCCGATCTCGTCTTCCTGGGTCTGGTCGGGCTCGCCGATCCCGTGCGACCTGAGGTCGAAAATGCCATTGACCAATGCGCGCGCGCCGGGATCCGCACGATCATGCTCACGGGCGATCAGCGGTCGACGGCGGAGGCGGTCGGGCGCCAGCTCGGCCTCGCCCCCGAAGCGATTCGCAGCCGCGTCACGCCCGAGGGCAAGATGCGACTGGTCGAGGAGCTCCAGGACGTCGGAGAAGTGGTAGCCATGACGGGCGATGGCGTCAACGACGCACCCGCCCTTGCGCGGGCGGACATCGGCGTGGCCATGGGGCGCGTGGGGACCGATGTGGCTCGGGAAATCGCCGACCTCGTGCTGACCGACGACAACTTCGCGACGATCGTGAGGGCGGTGGAGCAGGGGCGGGTGATCTACGCCAACCTCCGGAAGACCGTCCACTTCCTGTTCTCTTGCAACCTCTCCGAAATTCTGACCATCTTCGTGGCCATCCTGCTCGGCAATCCGACACCGCTCCTCCCGCTGCAGATCCTGTGGGTCAACCTCGTGACGGACACGCTGCCCGCTCTCGCTCTCGTGCGTGATCCCGCCGAGCCCGATGTCATGACTCGTCAGCCCCGTGATCCCTCCGAGGCGCTCGTGACATGGCGGTTCGGTCTGCGCATCCTCCTCGAGGGCGTGCTGCTCGCCGCTGGCGTTCTCGGCGTCTATCTCTGGGTCGTCTGGCAGGAAGGTCCAGGGCTTCGGGCCACCACAGTGGCGTTCGTCGCCATCGTCCTGATCCATCCTCTGCAGGCCATGTACTGCAGGTCCGACCGGCTCGCCTGGTGGCGACTGCCGGGAAATCATCTGAGCTGGCTGGTGCTGGGCCTCTTGATCGCCGTACAGTGGACCGCCGTGGAGTGGGGCCCGCTCCGGGCACTGCTCGGCACAGCACCACTGGGCAAGACAGACTGGTGTGCTATCGCCATCGCCATCGTGGCGCCGGTGGCGGTGGCAGAGTTGGTGAAAGCGCGCATCCACAGCCTGCCCAGTCGACAGCGGCAGATGAGCGCGACGTGAAAGGAGCGATGATGGCCGCTGCGCGAAGGCGAAGGAGCAGCTCACATCGGCGCGAGGGTGTCTCGCGTCGAATCGTGATCGGGATGGACGGCTCCAGGCAAGCATCTCGCGTGGTGGGGCACGTCGCGCGCTGGGCGGGAGGCGGCCGCGCCACGGTGGTGCGCGTGGTTGAGCCGGTCAGGCTACCCTCGCCGGGGCTGGTACTGCCGAGCATCCGTACGAGGCTCCAGAGCGCCGCGCGGGCAGAGCTTACGGCGCGTCTGCGGGCGGCGCGGCGTGAGGTGACGGCGGCGGCGGCGCGTCTGCGGCGCGCGGGGTGGCTTGCCCGCGCGGTGGTGCGCGTGGGCGTGCCGTTGCCCCAGCTGTTCCGCATCATCCGTGAGGAGCGCGCGAATGTTCTCGCGCTGGGCGCCAGCGGCGCGGGCGGCGCGCGGCGGTTCTTCCTCGGCAGCGTAGCCAACGGCGCTCTCCGGAGGGCGACCATCCCGGTGCTCATCGTGCCCTAATCTACGGAGCACCTCGGCTCTACGTGACGCACGCGCTCCGCCTTCTCGCAGGTCCTCTCCCAGAAGCGCCGCAACGACTGCGATATAGACCATCCGGCGGCCGAGCACGTCGGCTAAAAGCTTTTCGCGTGACTAGGCGCTGCCGTGACAAGTTTTCAACCGTGATTTCCGGCGGTTGGGAAGACAGATGCGCCGCCTCGGGCCGTCACACTCAGAGCGGCTTGCTGGGCTTGGTCTGCTTGCGGAACGACTCCGGTACCGCCTCCGCGTTGTTCGTCATGTGCACTACACCTTGTTCGTCGATCCACTGATAGAGCTTACTCTTACGGGCCGGGGACAGATCGCCGGAGCCAGATGCCGTCGGCGGTGGAGCAGGCGTGGGTGGGCCTGCAGGAGGATTGGGGATCCACACCCAGTTATACGGGATGGTCACACCGTCGCCACGGAGCTCGTACCGTCCTCCAGGATACTCGACGGCGGAGCGGGCAAAAGCCGTCGGATCGGTGCCCGCGCCGGGAACTGCGACGGGAACATAGATGGGCGGAGTGGAGAGCCCAGACGGATTGTAGGCAGGCGTGCTGTAGAGTAGCGGGTCGTCCAGCGTCGGGTCGTAGAACGGTGCTCCATACCCATCGACCAAGTATCCCCCGGCCCACCCGAAAGAACGGGGGAAGTGTTGATGGGGAAAGAAACGATCATGCTTTGAAGATCCTGATTTGAACGGGCGACCGGCATCGCCGGGATTGAAGCCTTGTAAATTGCCGGGATTGAAGCCTTGAAAACCGCCGGGATTGAAGCCTTGAAAGCCTCCGGCGTTGAAACCTTGAGAACTGCTGCCGCGATTGAGCCCTCGGGAACCGCCAAAGCTACTGGCGGGGACCGGCGCTATGACGAAGCCGGCGAGAAGAGTTGCGGAGATGGCAAGAAATCTCGACCCACGAAGCATCGGAGTTAAATGTCCCTCGCACGCGAAGGGATGTCAAGCAAGACGGAATGCACGCCCGGATGTGATCACCGGCGCCGCCGGGTGGCGAGCCTCTCGGCTCGACGGCTATATACTCTCCGTGTGACGAATCGCCGACGGGTGGCGATCTCACGACTATCCTTGCGAGGTGAACGAGAGCGTGATGAAGCTCGGCATCGACTTCGGGACCACGCGGATCGTGGTGGCCGCCGCGGACCGCGGCAACTATCCCCTCCTCACCTTCGAAACGCCCGAGGGCACGGCCGACTGGTTCCCGTCGCTCGTCGCCCTCCGCGGCGCCGAGCGGCTCTACGGGTGGGACGCGTGGGCGATGCAGGCGGAACCCGGGTGGACGGTGGTGCGATCGCTCAAGCGTCTGCTCGAGGACGCCGGCCCAGAGACGAGTGTGGACGTGGACGGCGCGCGTTTTTCGCTCATGGACCTGTTGACCGGGATGATCGAGCACATGCGGCGGGCCCTGTCGCTGGCGCCATCCGTCGAGGTGATGCTTGGCGTTCCCGCCAACGCCAACAGCAACCAGCGCTTCCTCACCGTCGACGCCTTCCGGCGGGCGGGTTTCGAGGTGCTCGGGCTGCTCAATGAGCCGTCCGCCGCCGCGATCGAGTTCGGGCACAGCGTCAAGCTGGTGGGCAGTCTGCTCGTCTACGATCTCGGCGGCGGGACCTTCGACGCTTCCATGGTGGAGCTCGACGCGGACACGCATACGGTGATCGCCAGTGACGGCATCGCCGCGCTCGGCGGGGACGACTTCGATCATGTGCTCGCGGAGATGGCGGCCGGCGACACCGCGCTCGGCGATCTGTCGGCGTCCGAGCTGTTTCGACTGCTCGAGGAGTGCCGGCGGCAGAAGGAGGCCCTGCACCCGAACACGCGGAAGATCGTCATCGACCGCGACCATGCGCGCGAGGGCTGGGGCCCGGCCACCGTGACGGCGAACGCCTATTACGACCGCTGCCGACCGCTGGTGGCGGAGACCCTTCGCACGGTCGCGTCGCTCCTGGGCGACCGCCACGTCGAGGCCCTGTACATCACCGGCGGCGGCAGCGAGCTGCCGCTGGTGGGCCGCATGCTGCGCGAGGAATTCGGGCGCCGCGTCCGGCGGAGCGCGTACACGCGGTCGGCCACCGCGATCGGCCTCGCCATCCAGGCCGACGCCTCGTCGGGCTACGCGCTCCGCGACGTGTTCTCCCGCAACTTCGGTGTCTGGCGCGAGGGCGACGGCGGTCGCGTGATGGTGTTCGACGTCATCTTTCCGCGGGGCACATCCTTGCCCGCCCCCGGCGAGCCGTCGCTGATGGTGCGCCGCGGTTACCTCCCCGCGCACAACATCGGCCATTTCCGATACGTCGAGGCGAGCAGCGTGGACGAGGCCGGCCAGCCAGTCGGCGACATCGCCGTGTGGGATGAGGTGCGCTTTCCGATGGACCCGGCCCTCGAGGGTCGTGAGGATCTCGCCGTCGCGGCGGTCTCGCCCTCGGCGGCGGTGGTCGGCCAGCAGATCGAGGAACGCTACGCGTGCACCGCCGCGGGCGGACTATCCGTGAAGATTTTCAATCTCAGCTCTGGGTACGCGCGCGAGTACACGCTGGGCCGCTGGTCACCCACCGCAACCGTCGTGCCCGCGCGCGCCCGCGCTCGCCCACGCCGCTGATGCGTTCGGGCACCGTGCGCGTTGTTCAGGCTTTGGCGGGCGGTCTCGTGGTGACGTGGCCGCAGCGGGCGCAGGTGCGATTCTTCTCCGAGCCGTAGAACTCCTCGTAGGCGCGCGACACCGGGTCCTCACGATAGTCGGCGACCTGCTTGACGCTCTGGTGCAGCTGGGCGCCGCACTTGGCGCAGTACCACGTGAAGCGATCGCTTTCGTCCGGGCGCCGCTTGCGTTCGAGCACCAAGACGAACGCCTCCGGCGAGAAGCGCGGCGAGTGCGGCGTGCCCGCAGGACAATAGACGATCTGGCCCTCGCGGATCACCGCGATCTTCTCGTCGCCCTCGGGCGTCCGGTAGTGGAGGTTCATGTCACCCTTGATCATGTACATGACTTCGTCGCTCGGATCGCTGTGAAACTCGCTGCGAAACTCGCGACCACGCGCGACGAAGGCGATGCTGTCGGGCGCCTGCCACAGGACCGTGTTGGGGCGACCCGAGTCGCGGATGCTGCTCATGACTTGGCCCAGATCGACGGCTTTCATTTCGTCCATGGCTACTCCTTTGTCACGTTCTCGACCCGCAGGTCGAAGCCGCTGGGATGCAGGTGGAAGCCCTTCACGTTGGCGCGCGTGGCGACCACCTGGACCTCGTGGTCCACGAAGAGCCACGGGGCGTCCTCGACGATGAGACGCTGCGCCTTGCGATAGAGCTCCGCGCGCTTGGCGCGATCGGTGAGCTGCCGCGCCTGGACCAGGAGCTGATCGACCTCGGGGTTGTTGTAGTTCGACCGGTTCGGCAGCGGCTGGTTCTTCGAGAAGAAGAGCGGATACATGGACAGATCTGGGTCTTCCGATTTCAAGAACCAGGAGAGCGCGAACATCGCGGGCGCGTCGGAGCGCACCTTGCCGAGATACGAGCCCCACTCGAACGTCTTGAGCGGAGCCTTCACGCCCACCGCGGCCAGGTTCGCCTGGATCACCGTTGACATCTCAACCGGGGCCTGCATGCCGGAGCCCGACTCTGGTACCCAGAAATCGACCTCGAGGCCGTTGGGATAGCCGGCCTCGGCCAGGAGTTTTCGGGCGAGGCCCGGATTGTAGGGGTACTTGTGCACGTTCGGCTCGAAGGCCCAGGTGCCTGGGAGCAGCGGCCCGACGGCGGGAATACCGGTGCCCTTCAGGATGTCGCGGACGATCGCGTCCTTGTTGACGGCGTGATTGAAGGCTTGGCGTACCCGGCGATCCGTGAACGGCTTCTTCTCCACGTTGAAACCCGCGTACCACACGGTGAGCCCGGTCGCCTTGTGCACGGTGACGCCGGACGTCTTCTCCAGGCGCTCGACGAAATCCGGCGGGATCGGTAGGATGAGATCGACGCCGCCCGTCAGGAGCTCGGAGACGCGCGTGTTGGCCTCGGGAATGCCGCGATAGACGAGGGCCTGCGGCTTGCCCTTGACCCCCCAGTAGTCGTCGTTGCGGCGGAGCACGAGCCGGCTGCCGCGCTCCCACGACTCGAATTTGTAGCGGCCGCTGCCCACCGGCTTGGTGTCGAAGTCGGCCGGGGCTTTCGTGAACGCGGTCGGGCTGACGATCGCGCAGTTCGGCAGGGCGAGCAGCGCGGGCAGCGACCCCGTTGGATATTTCAGGTGCAGCTGCACGGTCTGCGGATCGAGCACCTCGACCGACTTCACGCTCGAGAGATAGCCCGTCACGAACGACCACTTGCCGCTCTTGGCGTGGGGGTGCGTGGGGTCGATGACCCGATCGAACGTGAACTTGACGGCGGCCGCGTCGAGCGGCGTGCCGTCGTGGAAGCGCACTCCACGCCGCAGCTTGAAGGTCCAGATCATGCCGTCCGGCGACGTCGTCCAGGATTCGGCGAGGCCGGGAATCACCTCGGTGCTGTCCGGTCGCGTGGCGACCAGGGTCTCGAAGATCTCGGCGGTGACCCGCAAGGTGTGCAGTCCGAGCGCCTGGCCCGGATCGAGCCCCGGCGGCTCAGCCTCCATGCCGACCACGACGACGTCGCGCGGAACCTGAGCGACGGCCGGAGAGGCGAGCAGCGCGGCAGCGAGCAAACCGGCGGGCAGCGTTCCACACAACCGAGCCAATCGTGACATGGGCGCCTCGCGATCTTGAAGTGAAGAGCCGCGCTCTCTTATAGCGCTGGAATCAGCGTCAGGCAATCGTCGTCCTGGGTCGCCATGCGGAGACGCTACCACGCGCGGGCCGGCACTGCCGAGCAGAGGCGAGCGCGATGGAGGGCCCAATCAGGCGGCTGATGGAGAGAGAGGGCGGGGGAGGTGCGGGAGCTCCTTTGGCTTCCTGCTGGACGACTAGCGCGTCGAGCGCTGGTGCCGGGTGGGGAGGTAGCGGATGACCGGAGACGGCGGCGGCGCGGGCGGCCGCCGCGGCCCGCTCGGCCTTGGCGCGGTCACGTCCGCTCCCATGGGTCGTCCTGCTCGAGATCGCGCATCTCGGCGTCGGCGCACAGCGTGATGTAGTGGGCGATACCGGCGACCTCGAAGATGCTGCCCTTCACGCGGACGAGCCATTCGCCCTTCTCGGCCGTCCTCGATCGCACCGCGCCGACGACCAGGCAGTCGCAGCGTCGCATGAGCTCGGAGACGAGCGAGTCCGTCGGCACCAGCTCCAGCCACGGATCTGCGTCGCGTTGCTCGGGCTCGCTCACTTGACCTTCTTCCTCCGCTCGACGACAGCTTCGGGTTTGGCGCGGCTCGACCGTTCGTAGTCGCCGAGTGGGTCGCCGCGCCATCGGCTCGTCCCGTCGAGGAGCGTGGACCGCGACGACCCATACCGTGGTGACCAAGGCGCCGGCGGCTGCGGTCCTCTCTTCGTGTTGGCCATGTTTCGACCGTCTCACGGGGAGCGGCACGGGGCCAAGCGTTTTCGCCTCGCTCGGAAAGAGCGATCACGCTACTTTGGCTGGCGAGTCGGTCGAGCTTGCGGAGCGCGGCCAGGACGGAAGCTCGATGCTCGCGCGCCCGGTGCCCTTTCTGGACGAGTACCGCGACCCTGCTAAGACTTGGCCCGCGCCTGCTCGTACAGAGGCAGGACCTTCTGGGAGAACTCGGTCAAGTCCTTGATGCGGGCCTCGTTCGAGGGGTGAGTTGACAAGAGCGCGGGCGGCGCGCTCCCGCTTGACAGCTTCGCCATCTTCTGCCAGAGCGTGATCGCCGCTCGGGGATCGTATCCGGCACGGGCCGCGAGCTCGACTCCCATGCGATCGGCTTCCGTCTCGTGAATCCTCGAGTAGGGAAGAAGATAGGTCACCTGTCCAGCCAGCCCGGCCAGATCCGTCCCCGTCTGCCCGATACCGAGCACGGCGCCCACCGCGCTCGCGCCCATCTGGGTGGCCAACTGTTGTGAGGCGCGCTCCCGACCATGTTCGCGGAGCGCATGAGAAATCTCGTGCCCCATCACGGCGGCGAGCTCGTCATCGGTGATCTGCAGCTTCTCGATGAGGCCGGTGTAGACGGCGATCTTGCCGCCCGGCATGCACCACGCGTTGACCTCGGGTGACGTCAAAACGTTGACTTCCCATTTCCAATCGAGCGCATCCTTCCGAAAGACGGCCGTTTGCGGGATGAGGCGGTTGGCGATTCGGCGGACCCGCTCTACCTGTTTGGGATCGTGATTCACCGCGCCCTTCGGGGTCGCGCTCTGTATCAGTTGCTGGTACTGAGCCGCCGCTGCCTGGTCCATTTCGGCCGACGAGACCAGGAGGAGCTGGCTGCGCTGGACGCCCACCGTGCCCTCCTCGGTCGTCGTCGCGCAAGCGCCAAGCGCTATCGCGGCAAGCAGCACAACAGCCGCGTGGACGATTACCCGCCTCTCCTCCATGGATGCCTCCCGTATCGCGCGCCGATGACGGTCTGGGCGCCCAATACACACATCATCCACCAATTGAGACTCGCGCGAAAACCTGTCCGAGGGCGGCTCTGCGTCTACGAGAAAGCCACGAGGACAACCCTTTTGCACTGTAGAATTCCAAGGAGTTGTAGGCGCTTGCGAGCTCATCGAAAAAATTTCCGAGTCCAGCACCAGCGGCTATACGACTGGGAGGGTTCCAGGCCCTCACGCTGTCTTCGGCCGAGAACTATTTTCCCTTGACGGAGGGGGGCGCACTGGCCTACTGTTCGCGAACATTTCGCTCGGTCGCTGGGCCATCAGGAGGAGACGAGAGATGCGCTCAGGCTCACGTCCACGCGCCAGCAGGACGCCGCTGACTGGCTTGTCTCCTTCCCCGAGCCGGGTGAACTTCACTCTCCTTGCGGTTGTTCTGGTGCTGATCCTGCTTCCGCTGATTGCGTTTGCATCGCCCCTCGATCCATTTTGGATTGCCGGAATCTACGACGGCGCCGACGGTGACGACATTGTGATGTTGGTCTACGACACTCCTGCCACGAGCGCGCCAGCGCCGCCGCCTATGCTCCGACTTCCGTGCCCACGCGGCATATCAACCACGAAGCACATTGTCACGCTCTCTGATAGCCAATGTGCTGAAGGGTCCCGTGCTCCTCCTGCCATGTTTTCGCCGGTATCAGCTCATGTGTTCACATTCCGTACGCGCTTCACTCCGACGGCATCAGCCACGAAGTTCCCGCTCGTCACGCGTCGATCTTTGGGAGTCCATCCCACGACGGCGCCGGCCCTCGCCACACGAATGTTCTAGACCACTCATCCGCCGCCGGAGGACATCGAGAAGACATCATGTGTGGCTTTGCAGCGATGATCGCCCTCAGTGGTGGGCAGGCCGCCCGTGCCACGGTCGACGCGATGACGGCGACCCTGGTGCACCGCGGACCGGACGACGAAGGCTCCTACGTCGACGGAGCGGTGGCCTTCGGGTTCCGTCGGCTGGCCATCCTCGACCTGGCGCCCACCGGGCATCAGCCCATGATCAGCTCAGATGGTCAGGTAGTCCTCGTCTTCAACGGCGAGATCTATAACTACGTCGAGCTCCGCCAGGAGCTGATGAGTCTCGGGCACGTCTTCACGTCGAGCGGAGACACGCAGGTGCTGCTGGCCGCGTACCGGCAATGGGGTCGCGACTGCGTGCCGAGGCTCAATGGGATGTGGGCCTTTCTGATCCACGACCGGCGATCCGCCACGATCTTCGGCTCGCGCGATCGCTTCGGGGTAAAGCCCCTCTATCGCTACCGGACGGCCGACGCAGTATTCCTGGCCTCCGAGATCAAGGCCATCCATGCATCGGGCCGATACACGGGTGGGCCGAATTGGCGTCGAGTCGCGGCATTTCTCCTCGACCCTCAACTGGAAATGCAGAATAACGATGGCGATACTTTTCACGTCGGCATTGAAGAGATTCCCGCCGGATCGGCCTTCGAGCTCCGTCTCGATGGACGGATGACGGAATGGCGCTACTGGGCCTTGCCCCCGCAGGCAAGCCTCGCTCCTGCGGATCCCCCGAAGGTCTTCTTCGAGACGTTGGCCGACGCCGTCAGGCTGCGCACCCGCAGTGACGTGCCGGTGGGTATCTCCTTGTCCGGCGGGCTCGATTCCACTGCGATCATCTGCCACATGGCGACATTACAGGCACAGGGCGATGCGGCGTCCCGCAATGGTGCGCTCCAGGCATTCTCGTATGTCACGCCCGACTTCGACGAATCGCTCTACATTGAGCAGACGATCGAGCGCACCAAGGCCGTGCTTCATCGTGTCGACATCGACCCCACCCAGCTCTGGGACCAGCTCGATCGCGTCCTGTGGTATCAGGACGAGCCGGTTCATTCCCTGAACGTGCTGATCGGGTTCGATGTCTGGAGGCTCGCGGCGAAGAACGGCGTCAAAGTGATGCTCAACGGAGGGGGTGCCGACGAGACACTGGCCGGCTACTTCAGCTATTTTCCGGTGCACTGGCGAGCTCTGTGCCAGACGCAGCGGAGTCTCGCCCGGGCCGAGATCGAGGCCTACTGTCGGACCCACGGCGGCGATGTCGGCAATCTCTACCGATCCGCACTGAGGCAGGCTTATCGGTCCCAGCTCTGGCACGTCCCCGGCTACGGAAAGCTGGCCGGGTTCCGACGGCGACGCGGGCTTCGCAAGACCGGGTGGTTCACCGACGACATCCGCGACGCGGCGCCTTCCGAGCACGCGGGCCGCGCGCATCGCGAGCTCGACTCCTCGCTCCGCTGGTCGGTAGAACACGCGCCGCTCCCATACTACCTGCGTGTTGACGACCGGAACTCGATGGCTCAATCGGTCGAGCTCCGATCCCCATTCCTGGACTATCGATTGGTTTCGCTCGCCTTTCGACTCCCGGCGGAATGGAAGCTGCGTGGGCCGTGGAACAAGTACGTGCTGCGTGAGGCCCTGCGTGGCCACATTCCGGACTCCGTGCGCCTGCGTCCAGACAAGATGGGGTTTCCGGCGCCGATACGACAGTGGGTCAGGGGACCGCTCTACGCGAAGCTACAGGATTTGCTGGCGAGCCGGCAGATTCGGGAACGGGGCCTGTACCGCGTCGAGGCCATTCGACGGGATCTCGACCGCCATCGGGCCGGAGAGATCGATGTGTCGAACCGGCTCCTCACGATCGCGCAGGTCGAGTGCTGGCTGACGCAGCAAGAGCACAGCCGACAGCGCGATCATGCGGCTGCCACAAGAGGTCGGTAGGGGACACATCCCTTTCTGTCCATTGGTCTTGGAGGGTGATTCGGCGGCGGCAAGCCACTTGATCCGACGTTTCAACACGCCCGATGCAGCGTGCTCATCCGCCCGTGGCGGCAGCGGTCCGGCGGCGAGCACGGTAACTCGATATCTGGCCCCAGGCCTCAGCCGCCTCGGCAAGGCTGCGAACCCAGACCTCGGGCGTGGCAAAGAGCCGGCCGAGTCGATACCGCACTTCCGGCTCGACGGCCTGGCGCCAGAGGTACCGTGGAACTCCGAAGACATGGGGACCGCTCGCCAAGGGCAACTCAAGGCCCTCCTTCAATCCTTGTCCGAAGAAAAACTCTCGCAAGAAGCTCACTCGCTGGCGGCTCTTCGGGATGAAATGACGCACCCGCGCATCGGGGATCCACCAGCCTTCAAGCCCGTCGTCCAGCATGTGTCTGACCATGGTGGTTTCTTCGCCCCGCAAGGGACTTCCCGGCCTCGGTCCGAGCGCCGAATCATACGTGTACTTGGCCTGAGCTTCTCGGCGGACTGCCATGTTCGCGCCAAAGGGCACCACCACATCGGTCAAGCCCAAAGGCTCCGCCCCGAAATCTCGAACGGCGTAGGCGCTCGCGATGGTGACCATGGCCCTCTCGAGCCACCTTGGAGGCCGCCCCTCGAACCAAGGGTCAACCGCACCCCCGATCACCGCCGCGTTGGGCCAACGTTCGAACGCGCGGCAATAGGCGGCCAGCCATCCCGGGTCGACGCGGGTGTCATCATCCGTCCACAGGATGCACTCCCCTTTGGCCTCCCGTGTCGCCGTGTTCAATGCGTTCGACTTGCCCGGCTTTGGCTCGAACAATCCTCGGATCGGCAGCCGGCCCTCGAACGACCGCACCACGTCATCGGTCGCATCGGTGCAGTTGTTGTTGACGACCAACACCTCCCAGTTCACCCCGTCGGGGATCAACAGTCCGGTCATCGCCTCAAGACCCTGCCGGAGCAACGCGCATCGGTTCCACGTGCATACCCCAATCGACACGTTCATTCGACCCTTAAAACCTCCGTTTCAAGCGGAAGCGCCCCCGCAAGGCCACGGAAAACAGAGGAACGATTCTCGCACGTTTGGTCGCCGAGCGGCGTTCGATAGTCGAGCAGCGTTGAACGGCGGATGCTACAACGAGCGGAAGGAATCGGGTCATGTCCGTCCGCTATGATGTCATCGTCATCGGGGCTGGCCACAACGGCCTGGTCACCGCTGCCTATCTTGCCCGTGCGCGCCGACGGGTGCTTGTCCTCGAGCGCCGCGAGCTCGTGGGCGGCGCGTGCGTGACCGAAGAGCTGTGGCCGGGCTTCAAGGTTTCGACCGCCGCCTACGTCACGAGCTTGCTGCGACCCGAGATCATTCGGGACCTCGGCCTGGAGCGTTACGGGCTCCAGCTTCTGCCGCGCAACCCATCGTCCTTCACTCCGTTCCCCGACGGACGCTATCTCGTGATGGGACCCGATCGCGAGGAGACGCGCCGGGAAGTGGCGAAGTTTTCGCGGCGGGACGCCGACGCCCTTCCGCGCTACGAAGCGATGCTGGAGCGGATGGCCGCCTTGATCGAACCCACCTTGCTGATGACGCCTCCCAATCCATGGTCACGGTCGCCGAAGCACTTGCTTCCCCTGGCGAAGCTCGGTCTTCGCTTCCTCAAGCTGGGTGGCGACGGCGCGCAGGCCGTCGAGATCCTCACCGGCGCGGCGCGGCGGTTGCTCGATCGCTGGTTCGAATCCGACGAGCTCAAGGCCACCCTGGCCACCGACGCCATCATCGGAGCCAAGGCTTCGCCATCGATGCCCGGGACGGCCTATGTGCTCTTCCACCATGTCATGGGAGAGAGCAACGGCGCTCGCGGCATCTGGAGCTATGTCAGGGGCGGCATGGGCAGGATCAGTGAGGCCCTGGCCACGGCCGCCCGCGAGCATGGAGCCGAAATTCGCGTGAACGCGGAAGTGGCCAAGATCCTCGTGAACGATGGCCGGACCCGGGGGGTGGCCCTGGCCGATGGCACCGAGATCTCATCTGCCATCGTCGCGTCGGGCTGCGACTCCGCGGTGACGTTCCTCGAGCTCCTCGACGGCGACGCCTTGCCGGCTGACTTCCTGGAAGCCGTGCGACGGATCGACTACTCGAGCGCGAGCCTCAAGATCAACGTTGCCCTCCGGGAGCTCCCGAGCTTTCGTGCCCTCCCCGGTACCCAGGCAGGTCCGCAGCATCGGGGAACGATCCACATCGCCCCGTCGATGGACTACCTCGAGGAGGCGTACGACGACGTGAAGTACGATCGCCCATCCCGAAGCCCGGTGATCGAGGTGACCATCCCCTCTGTGGTCGACCCCACCGTCGCGCCCAAAGGTCTCCACGTGATGTCCATGTTCACCCAGTACTTTCCCTACCATGTGCGAGAGGGCTCTCTCGAGGAAGCGAAGGAGGCGTATGCCGACCGCTGTTTCGAGATCATGACCGAGTACGCCCCGAACTTCCGGCGCTCGGTGATCGCACGCCAGGTGCTGGCTCCGCGGGACATCGAGCAGCGCTTCGGCCTCACGGGCGGCAACATCTTCCAGGGGGCGATGACGCTCGACCAGCTGTTCTTCCTGCGTCCCGTCTCCCGGTACGCGGACTATCGAACCCCCATTCGGGGACTCTACCTGTGCGGCGCGGCCACGCATCCAGGAGGCGGGGTCATGGGGGCGTGCGGCTACAATGCCGCACGGGAAATCCTTCGCGACCCCGTCCGAGGCTGATGACGGGCGCGCGTTCCCCACGTGATGACCGGCAGACGCCACGCGACTGCTCGAGGCACGTGGGCGGGTCCTAGGCGCCGGTGCGTGCTTTCTCCGGAAGATTGCGGCCGGCCAAGCTCAGCATGACAAGCGACCAGCCGTTGAGGAGCATTTCGATGCCCACAAAAAGACCGATGACCCACAGAGCTGACACTGGCCATCGCCGCCAAATGAGAATGCCCAGCAGGAGAGAGACAATACCGTCCAACAGTACCCAACCCCAGTGCGGATAGCGCACGGCGAGCGCCGCCACGATCCGAAATACCCCCTGGAAAACCAAGAACATCGCGATGAGCAACGTCAGCAAGATCGCCGACTCCTGAGGATTGGTCACCATCATCCAGCCCGCGACGACGTACAAAATGCCCGTCAGCAAGTCGAGAAAAAAGCCGCCCCAGCGTTTGTGCCAGAAGGCATGCACGACTTCCATCACCCCAGCGACGATGAGAATCCACCCGAAGAAAAACACCGACGCGATGGTCATCACGAACACCGAGCCCATGGCGATGATGCCAAGCACGATCAGCACGATTCCGAGAACCAGGTACCAACCCCAGCTTCGGCGTAGTTCGTCGTGACCCGTAAGTTGAATGGCCTGTTCCATTGTGTTCCCCTCCCGGGTTGACTGAGTTTACCGACCTGGTGCCGCGTCTACGCGGTCACGTTCGTAAGCTTCGAGGGGACACTACTCTCGCGTCGCTCGACTCGGCGCCGGCGCCGTCCGTTCAATCCTGTCCGGTCCCACGCCAGCCGTTCGATGCGCACGAGGATCTGACGAAAGAGAGCCCCGGTCAAGTAGCTTTCAGGAGTTGACTAGTGGCGAGGCTCATCGATGAAGTTCAAGCACTGCAGCGTGATCACGCCGCAGAGTGCGGCGATCAGAAAGACGAAATCCAATCCTTTGAGACTCAGGATGTAAAAGCCCACCGACGTAAAGGGCCCCGTCCATGACACGGTCACCGCGAAGTGCTTTTCTATCAAAGCGTCCGCCAACCATCCCCCGCCTATCGGCGCGATGGCGCCCGCCAGCCCTGCCACGATGTCGACCAAGCCGGCATAGATGTGCACGTGCGTGGAGGGCGACATTTTTAGCGTGACGTTCCCCACTGCCAAACGCATCCCGGACATGGCGATGCCTGTCGCCACGTGAATGGCCGCCAAGAGAAGAAGGGTGAAGGCGTGGGGTTCCGGCAAGCGGGTGAAGAGCCATCCGACGTTCGCCCACAGAATGAGCGGAATGCACGCCGCCATGACGACACGGTTGGAATAGCGATCGGCTAAGCGACCCCACAGCCCGGCGAAGCACACCTGCGTCAGTTGATTGAGGGCGGTAAATGCCATGGTCGTCCCAAGGGATAGATGCAACTGCTCCAGCATGTAGACGATGAAAAAGGGCGTCGCCAATTGGTTCACGAAACTCCAGCAGCTGACGAAGATGAGTACCGGGCGGAACCGGCGATCCTTGAAGGGAAGCGTCAAGAGCCTTCCGAGACCTCGCCCCTCGGAATCCGCGGCGAGCGGTGGATCGGGGAGGGCGGCGAGTGCCGCAACGCCGACCAGGCCAAGGGCGAGCCCGAAAGCGAAAAACAATCCGTACGCCGTCCAAGGGCGAGACGACGGCATATGCTCGAGCCAGAGGTCAACCCCGAACCCGCTCGCGAGCGTCAAGATCAGGCCGATCAATGTTCCCCATGCGATGCGCTTTGAAAAAAGTCGACCCAGGGCGTCGGGGGGAACAATGGCCTTGATCAAGGAGTGCCAAGCCGGCCCCGGCGCGGAGCTGATCAACCCATGGATCAAGAACCAAGCGAACACAAACGTCAAACGGGGCGGAGTCGAGCGAAGCGCAGCCACCACAATAGGGAGCCATGCCAATCGCCCAAGGCCGGCGCAGACCACGACGATTCGCTTGCGGGACGACACCTTTTGCAAAAGAAACAGCCCAACCAGCTGCATGGGTTGGCCGATGAGCGCCAGAGACGTGAACAATCCGATTTGCTCGTTGTTGGCGCCGAGCGCGAGAGCAAAAGCAGCAAGAAATGGCCCCGTCAACAACGTGGCCATGCCGGTCGTGCAGACGGCATCGGCGACGAGGAGGCGTGTCAGACTCGCTAGTGTTTTGGACGATGCGGTCAGGTCAGCCACGCGCTACCGCCGCTCGCGGATGACGTTCCGTCCGTCGATGCAGCCGAGATCGCCTCGGGCAGGGACGAAGACCGTGGTGGCTTCCGGCGGCGGTGGCGGACCTTGGCTTAGCGGGCGGATACGAACGATTCGTGGCTACTGCGCATGTGCCACGAACCCAGTAAGAATATGGGTACTGCACTATCGCGCTCAAGCACATTGGTCCGCCCCTTGATTACCCTTGCGAGCTCGCCAGCCCCTCGAGACCACGGCGAAACTAAAACAGGGGCTGTGGGGAATGAAAAGTGACCCGCTCGAGAGTGTCGCTCCTTGCCGAGCAAAATGTAGACCATAATCGCTTCGGGCGGGCCCCCTTCTCATGGGGCTTCTCGCCGAAGCGACCTGTGGTCGCAGGAGTTCAGGGGATAGTCGGGACGGGTGACGACGCCACGTTCCGGTAGACTGGCCCCGGGGGGAGGCTCGACCATGCCGAGAAGAGAGATCCTCGATCGCGTCCGGAACTTCGTGGAGCCGTTTCGCATAACCCAGGGCAAGAGCTTCCGGCTGAAGAACATCGACCCTGGCGATACCCTTGGCCTGAAGATGAAGAAGAGCGAGGCGGCCGACCTCCTGCGGCGCGGGACCCAGTGGCTCGCGGAGGAGCAGGAGATGCTCTACGCGCAGGACCGCTGGTCGCTGCTGCTCATCTTCCAGGCGATGGACGCCGCCGGTAAGGACGGCACGATCAAGCACGTCATGTCGGGCGTGAATCCGCAGGGCTGTCAGGTGTCCTCGTTCAAGCAACCGTCGGCGATGGATCTCAGCCACGACTTCCTGTGGCGCTACGTCAAGCGCCTTCCGGAGCGCGGCCGCATCGGCATCTTCAACCGCTCCTACTACGAGGAGGTCCTCGTCGTGCGCGTGCACGAGGACATTCTGAAAAAGCAGAGGCTCCCCCCCCGCCTCGTGGGCAAGCGCATCTGGGACGAGAGGCTCGCCGACATCGCTCACTTCGAGGACTACCTCGCGCGGCAGGGGACCATCGTTCTGAAGTTCTTTCTGCACCTCTCGCGCGACGAGCAGAAGAAACGCTTCATGGCACGCCTCGACCGTCCGGATAAGAACTGGAAATTCTCGTCGGCTGACGTCCGCGAGCGTCAGTACTGGGACGATTACATGGAGGCCTACGAGGCGGCGATCGGGACCACGGCGACGAGGCACGCGCCGTGGTTCGTCGTGCCGGCCGACAACAAGTGGTTCACCCGGCTCGTCGTCGCCGCCGCGATCGTGGAGGCGGTCGAGATGCTCGACCTCGAATTTCCCGCAGTCGACGCGGCGAGGAGGAAGGAGCTGGTGGCGGCACGAGCCGCTCTCGCGCGCGAACCGTCGCGGCAGGGTTGAGCTGCCCCCCATGGACGCCGCCGCCTTCGTGAAGGTGCTGGGTGGCCTCGGCCTGTTCCTGCTCGGGATCCACCACCTGACCGAGGGGCTGAAGAGCCTGGCCGGTGACTCGCTGCGCCGCGCGCTGCAGACGCTCGTGTCCGGCCGGTTCAGCGCGGTCGTATCGGGCGCGCTCTTCACGGTGGCAATCCAGTCCTCGACGGCGACGATTCTCACCGTGATCGGCTTCGTCAGCGCCGGCCTGGTCACGTTTTCGCAGGCCATCGCGATCAGCATCGGGGCGACTCTCGGCACGACTTCGACACCGTGGCTGGTGGCGATCTTCGGCTTCCGCCTCAGGATCGCCTCCGCCGCGATGCCCCTCGTCGGAGTCGGCGCCCTCCTGTGGTTGGTCGCCCGAGGCCGGTTGCGATCGGGTGGCGCGATCCTCGCGGGCTTCGGACTGCTCTTCATGGGGATCGACTACCTCCAGGTGGGCATGAAGGGCGTGACGTGGGACCTGGAGTCATTTGCGGGGACGGGCGCTGGCGCGCGTTGGGTCCTCTCCGGGCTCGGGATCATCATGACGATCGTCATGCAGAGCTCGAGCGCCGCCGCCGCCACCACCCTCGTCGCGCTGGATGCGGGTTCGTTGACCTTCCAGCAGGCCTGCGCGATGGTCGTGGGGCAAAGCATCGGCACGGCAGCCACGAGCGGGCTCGCGGCACTGGGTGGCGGCCTGGCCGTGCGACGCACAGCGCTCGCGCACGTTACGTTCAGTGTCGTCGTCGGCGTGCTGGCGACGTTGTTCCTGGGACCGCTCACGGCCGCGGCCGAATGGGTGGGAGCGCGACTTCACGACCCCGATGGAGTGCTGGCGCTGGCGGCGTTCAGCAGTATCTTCAAGCTTGCGGGTATCCTCGTCTTCTACCCGTGGCTCGATCATTTCGTCAGGCTCATCGAGCGGATCTCGGGGACTGGCGGCGAATCGGCCATCAGCCGTCTCGATCCAACCGTCGCTCGCGCGGGCGGCGCGGTGGCGCTCGAGGCGGCCTGGCGGGCGACCCTGGAGGTTGCGCGAGGCGCGGTGGACGCCATCCGTGGCCGCTTGGCCGGAGCGTCGGTCCGCTACGTTGCCCCTGCGGAAGCGACTCAGCAGATCGAGCGCTTCCTCGGGTCGATCTCGCTGGACACGATCGACCCGAGTGGAATGGAGCCTCGCCTCGTCCGGCTCTGCCACGCGCTGGATCACCTGATCGCACTCCAGGACGACCTCACGCGCGTCCCGCCGGTGGCAAGCGGCTGGCAACCCCCGCCCGCCTTCGACGCAGGCGCGCGGGCCCTTGCCGGGTGGCTCGACGCCACTCACGACCCCGCGGCAGCCCCGGCCCCACCCATCCTCGAGGCGGTCGAAGACGCTTCGAAGCAGCTCTCGGCCGCACGTCAGACCAATCGGGAGACGCTCCTCAAAGACGTCGCCTTGCAACGCGCACCCGTGGCGACGGCTCGCGCCGGTCTCGAGACGCTCGCGTGGGCCGACCCCGCCCTCCGCCACGCATGGCGCCTCACCGAATCGTTGAGAGTCGCCTCTGGAAAGGAGCAAGGATCATGAGCGCCCCGGCGATCGCCGAACGCACGAGCCAAGCTCCGCTCTGGCACGCCCTGTCCGTCGACGAAGTTTTGCGGCGCCTCCAGAGCAACCCGAGCACCGGCCTGGATGGCCAGGAGGCCTCCGGCCGCCTCGACACGTATGGTCCGAACCGCTTGCCGGAAGGCATGAAGCAGGGATCGTTCAAGCGCTTCCTGCTGCAGTTCCACAACGTCCTGGTCTACGTCCTGCTCGCGGCCGGGTTCGTCAAGCTGATGGTCGGCCTGTGGCTCGACGCCGCAATCATCCTGGGGGTGGTTGTCGTCAATGCGCTGCTCGGCTTTGTCCAGGAGGGAAAAGCCGAGAAGGCGCTCGACTCGATCCGGCACATGCTATCCGCGGAAGCGCGTGCTGTGCGGGGCGGGGAGACGCGCCTCATCCCCGCCGAAGAGCTCGTGCCCGGAGACGTGGTGCTCCTGGAGTCCGGCGACAAAATTCCGGCAGACCTGCGCCTCGTCGACGTCAAGAACCTGCGGACCGAGGAGGCCGCGCTCACCGGGGAGTCGGTTCCCGTCGACAAGACCACCGACCCTGTCGCGGAGAAAGCGACGGTCGGAGATCGCGAGGGCATGGCGTTTTCCGGGACGCTGATCGCCTCTGGGCGCGGCACAGGCATGGTGGTGGCCACGGGAAGCGAGACAGAGCTCGGCCGCATCAATCGAATGATGGCGGCGGTGAGCGCGCTGGAGACGCCCCTGTTGCGTCAGATCAAACAGTTCGGCTACGCCATCACGGGGGTCATCGCGGTGGTGTGCGTCGTGGTGTTCGCCTTCGGGAAATGGGTGCGGGGCATCGAGTTCATCGAGCTCTTCCAGTCGGTGGTCAGCATTGCGGTCTCGGTCATTCCGGAAGGGTTGCCGGCGCTCATCACCGTCACGCTGGCGATCGGCGTGCAGCGCATGGCGAGCCGCAACGCCATCATCCGGCGTCTTCCCGCGGTGGAAACGCTGGGCTCGGTGTCGCGCATCTGCTCCGACAAGACCGGAACGCTGACGCTCATGGAAATGATGGTGGTATCGGCGGTCACGGCGGAGTCGGTCTACACCGTGACGGGCGACGGCTATGCGCCCGAGGGCGAAATACTGAAGAACGGCCAGCCCGCCGGCGCAGACCCCGTGCTCACGCTCATGGGGCGGGTTTCGGTGCTGTGCAACGATGCCGAGATTCGCAAAGAGGAGGGCGCGTGGAAGGTGGAAGGCGATCCCACCGAAGGGGCGTTGTACCCGTTCGGGAGCAAGCTCGGGATGGAGCGCAGGGCCGAGCAGGACGCGCACGGCCGCATCGATGCCATCCCGTTCGAGTCGGAGCATAAGTTCATGGCCACCCTGCACCGGGACGGTGGAGGCCAATCGTTCCTCTTGGTAAAGGGCGCGCCCGAGGTCGTCCTCGAGCACAGCGACCGGCAGGCGACTAGAGAAGGCCAATCGGTCCCCCTCGATCGAGACCACTTCGTGAGGGCCGCGGACACGCTTGCCGCCCAGGGCGAGCGCGTTCTCGCCCTCGCGTGGCTCCCGGATCCCGGCGTCACCGCGGGAAACCTGGGCCCCGCCGATCTGCCCAAGAACCTGGTCCTGCTCGGCCTGATCGGCCTCCTCGACCCGCCGCGCCGGGAGGCCGTCGAGGCGGTAAAGGAGTGCCACGCGGGGGGGATCCGCGTGACCATGATCACCGGCGACCACAAGATCACCGCCGCGGCGATCGCGAAGATGCTCGGGATCGGCGACGGCACCACCGCCATCGCCGGCGCGGAGGTCGAAGAGATGGACACCGCCACGCTACGAGAGCGGGTCCGCGGCGTGGACGTCTTCGCGCGGGCCAGCCCCGAGCACAAGTTGCGTCTCGTGAAGGCGATCCAGGCGAACGGCGAGATCGTGGCGATGACCGGCGACGGGGTGAACGACGCGCCGGCGCTCAAGAAGGCGGACATCGGGGTGGCCATGGGGATCAAGGGGACCGAGGTCACCAAGGAGGCCGCCGCCATGGTCCTCGCCGACGACAACTTCGCCTCGATCACAGCGGCCGTCAAGGAGGGACGCACCGTCTACAACAACATCGAGAAGGCGATCCTCTTCATGCTACCGACCAACGTGGCGCAGGCGCTCGTCATCCTGGTGGCGATTTTCGCGGGCTTTACCACCCCCATTACCGCCCCTCAGATCCTGTGGGTAAACATGGTGACGTCGGTGGCGCTCGGGCTGGTCATCTCGTTCGAACCGCACGAGCTCGATGTGATGCGGCGGCCGCCGCGCACGGTCGACCGCCCGATCCTGGACGGCTTCGGCGTGTGGCGTGTCGGCTTCGTGGGCCTGGCCCTCCTGGCCCTCACCCTCTGGGCGTTCTTCTGGATGAAGTCGCAGGACGTGTCCGACGATCTCGCCCGGGCAGTGGCGGTGAATGCGCTCGTGATCGGGCAGGTCTTCTACCTGCTCAACAGCCGCTACAAGGTGGACTCATCCCTGTCGCTTCAGGCCCATCTCGGCAACAAGTATCTCGGCGTCGGCATTGGGGCGGTCGTCATTTTGCAATTCCTCTTCACGTATGCCCCCCCGCTCCAGGCGCTGTTCGAGACCGCGCCTATTCCGCTCTGGGTTTGGCCCTGGCTCGTCCTCGGCGGCGTTGTCTTCTTCCTGGTGGTCGAAACGGAGAAGCTCATTATCCGTTCGATGGGCCGGGCGGGCGGCGCTCCTGGCCGAGGTGGGCGCCGACCGGCAAGATACAAGGGGCAGGGTGAGGGGGAGGGCATGGTGTAGAGAGACGCTCGTCAGCGGTTTTCGCGGCGCAGGTCCGGTTGGGCCTCGTAGACCGCGTCCCCCACGCGCTTCGGGTAGTCGTCGGGGAACGTCCACATGCTGCGCCCGGGCTTGTGAGCGAGCCCACGCCATGCCGGAGAGAACGGGTAGATCATCGAGAGCAGCACGTCGGTGGAGACGCGCTGGTTGGCCACCCAGTATCCGTGGCCCCGCATGCCCCGCAGCTCGTGAGCGCCGGGCACGCCCGTCACGTCGATGCCGACCAGGCGCTCGTTGCTCGCCAGCGTCTCCAGGTCCTCGCGCGTCAGCTCGTCCAGGCGCGGGCGACCGATGCGCGACGCGCGGGCGAAGAAGGCGGCGACTTTGAGGGCCCAGTCGTCCTCCGAGAGGTAGACCTGCGTCCGCACGGCGACGTCCGACAGCAGGGGCAGGTGAGCGCGGGTGAAGGTGGCCAGATCGATGTCGGCCGCCACGAAGAGCGCGTTGCCGATGCGGTATCGTCGCTGCAGCGCCGCATGATCCTCGTCGGGATGCCGGCCGCGGAGCCGCCCCAGCGCCTCAGCCAGGAGCGGGGAGCCGCAGCTGAAGGCGACCAGGTTCAGCCGCTTGGCCCGGCTGCGTTCGGCGACGAGAGCGATCAGCCGCTCGATATCGGGAATGTAAGCGCGGGCACGTCGGCAGTCGAGGAAGTAGTTCCACATGTTGGTGCCACTCGGCCAGCTGAACGCGATCACCGCTGACGATCCGCCGAGGTAGTGGGCCCAAGTGCCCATCAGCGTCACGGTTTGATCGAAGCCGACGCGGTAGCCCGGTACGTAGATCACGGCCTCGCCAGTCCGCGAGGCATCGACCTGGCGGTTGATGGCGGCGATGAAGGCCTCGTCGGCCGG
>Ga0306921_10001224_pt1 | contig 24581 bp, 21 predicted proteins | sample sta12Cox44000080_FD_203760 | JGI IMG/M metagenome (GOLD analysis project Ga0306921, IMG submission 203760) | Lab enrichment of tropical soil microbial communities from Luquillo Experimental Forest, Puerto Rico - statoxic.12C.oxic.44.000.080 (v2)... | ecosystem: Environmental > Terrestrial >...
TGGCGACCACGCCTTCGAGCGTCACGTGACCATTCTTCACGATGATGTGGATCGGTGGTACGCTCCGGATCGCGTAGATGTCCATTGCTGTAGTTCGATAGATGGCCCGAAATTCGGCCCGCCGAATCTGGTCATCCAGCGGTGAAGTGGGCAAGACTTCGATCTGGTTATCCACTGACTGCACGCCCTCCATCCGCTTCACCGCATTCGCTGCATCATATTTCAACTGCGGCCGCACAACCTGCCCCATCAGGGTCACCTTGCTCCCGTCGACCCTGTACTGGAGATTGTCGAAAACAGAGAAATAAGGAAGCATCACCAACGCATGGCGGACCTGATTGTTCAGCCACGCTGCGTAGTTGCTGCTATAGGGCGCCGGGGGTGGCTGATTTGTTTTGGCCCCTGCCAGTGCCGCGGTCCCCGACAACGCTAGTGTAAGTAATAGTGCAAACCTGCTGATTGTTTTCAATGCGACTGCAAACGATGGCCACATAGAACCCTCCAGGGACAACTTGTATGAGTCCAACCACCTTCAGTTGGATGCGCTTGCTGCCTAAGGAGTTCCTGCCCGAGTCTTTCGACAAGATAGAACTCCTGCCCTCGGCGAAACATCCGAGCAAATGTCGATCCGTCGGGTGTAAAGCTGCTTTGCCCGCAGTCAGGCCTGAACGGAGACCAGGGCAGGCCCCCGCACCTTGAAAGGCGGCCTCAGATGCGCCAGGCAAGGCTTCTGGGGTGCTGCCTGATACGCACCACTCTAGAGGGGTTGCCTGGTAATCGGCTTCCGAAGATGTTAGAAAAAAAGAGCTTGTCCCGGAGTCGCTCCGTGGCAGATCCTTGCTCCGCAAAAGGGTGTAAAAGCGTCGTGCCAGCGGTCCTCGCTGAAGAACACTTCTGCATCTTGCATTACACTCTTTTCATCGAGCAGGAGTGTGCCGAAATCCGTCGCGAGACGGCCCTCGGCAACGCCTCCCACGCCCGCCAAGTGGAGTTTATTGAGAAGATTGCTAAGCGGGGAGAGTCACTCGTTCAAATTGCTACGGGCGGTTATACCATGTCTGACGAAATGAAAGCGCGAATACTCAGCACGCTGCTCACGCTAATGAACTGTCGCGAAAACATGGACCGCGCCGCAATGCGGCAGTCGGCTCTGCGGCGATTCGTCGGCTAAATCTCAGCGAACAAGGCGATCCTTTTTCTTCCCGCTGGGCTACGGCGCCTAGCGCGATCGGGCAGGGCATTGCGGCCCAGGCGGACGACGGCCTGTGGCGAAGGACGGGTGGGGGCGAAAGAGGCTAGTTCGACAGGGCCGATGATCACGCGCCGAGATAGCGTGCGTAAAGCGAACGTGCGATGGCGGGATCTTTCGTACCTTTGATAATGGCGCGGCCGTCGGAAAAGACGGTCATTTCATACGGGGGCACGCGAAAGCGCAGAAGAAAATCGTTGTTGCGGACCTCCGCTATATGAGCCGAGGCGAGGCGCCGCCCCAAGTCGGCGAGATCGAGCCGACGATTGCGCTCGTGAATTTGCACGGAATCGCGCCCGCACAGGGTGACGTGGGGCTGAACTGCGCCGGCGAGATAGAGTAATTCGCGGCGCGCACAGGCCGCGCAATGCGGGTTGCGCGGGACGCGGATGGACTGAAATTTTCCGCTCCATAGATCGCAAGAAACGAGGCGGCCATGCAGGGTTTGCGATTTTCCGGCAAGAATCTTCAGCGCCTCGGCGACCTCGATTGACGCGACCATGCCTGCGGCTGAACCGAGAACACCTAGCGTTTCGCAAGTGGCTTCGTCGCCGGCACAAGCACTGTCGGATTCGAGCAAGCAGGCAAGGCATGCAGTTTCGCCTGGGCGCACTACCATCACCACGCCATAACTGCCCAGGACGGCGGCGTAAATCCAGGGAATCCCGAGCGAAATGGCCACGTCGTTGACCAACAGGCGCGTTTCAAAATTGTCGGTGCCGTCTAAGATCAGTGAGAATCCATCGAGCAATTCCTCGGCGTTCTTCGGCGCGAGGTCAGCCACGATGGCCTCAACTTGGGTGTTGGAATTGATCGCGTGCAGATGGCGTTCGGCAGCCACTGCCTTCGGCAATGCCTCACCCGCGTCGAATTCATCGAACAGGGTTTGACGCTGCAGATTGCAGCGCTCGACAAAATCGCGATCAATGACGCGGAGCCGTCCGATTCCCGCCCGCGCAAGCAGGCCCGCAACTGCAGTGCCAATGGCGCCGCAGCCTACCAGGACGGCACTCGCCCCGAGTATCCTTTCCTGGCCCTCCTCTCCAATGCCAGAGAAAAGAATCTGGCGGGAGTATCTTTCGCGATCTTCGGGTTTCATGGTCTGACGGGCTGATTCTCAACAATGATAGCGCCATTTCGCGCCGGACAGGCAACGCGCCTGTGCTAACCTCTCCTCTTAAGTTTCTGCGTCGAATGAAGTTTCCATGCAAACCGATCTGGCTTGCCTACGCCGAGGCGGCCTGCCGTCGAGCACTCCGATTGCTTGTCGGTCTTCTAGTGCTTCTCGCCGGCAGCTGGCTCACGCCTGGGCAAGAGACGACGGTCGAGGGACGGCGTGTCGCTGGGATCCATGTGAGTTATGAGTCCGGGGCAGGGGTCAGCGAAAAGATTCCCCCCTTGGCGCTGAAAGTCGGGGGCCCTTTCAGTTTCAGCGAAGAGCGCCAGAGTCTACGGCAAATCTACCGGATGGGAGACTACTCGGATATTCGCGTGTCGGTCCTAACCGCCTCCGAGGGACTGGAGGTGAACTTCGTCGTCAAACCCAATCTTTACAACAACGTGATCCGGATTGAGGGCCTGAGGCCGCCGCCGACCGAGGCGGTGGCGCTTGACTCTTTGCGACTAACTCTCGGCGATCCGTTCCGTGAGAGCGCCCTGCGCGAAGCGATTGAACGCTTGCAGCGAGCGTTGCGCGATGATGGGCTTTACCAGGCCCGGATTAGTTGGTCGCTCGAACCTCATCCCGAGACGCGCCAGATGGACGTGACGGTACTCGTTTCGCCTGGACTGCGTGCGCACGTGGGAGAGATCACACTGGAGAACAGAACGCCGTACTCAGACCAGCAGCTGGTGCACCGGCTCAAGATTTCCGCCAAGACGATGATCACGACATCGGGCCTGTCGCGTAGTAACGAGAGGCTAAAAAAGTTCCTTGCCGACCAGGGATACCTTGGCGTAGGCGGGGTAATCAGTCGCGGAACCTACGATCCTAAATCGAACACGGTGCCGCTCACGATTGCAGTAACGACAGGCCCGCGCGTACGAGTGGACATCGAAGGCGCGCGTTTGAGTAAGACCCAGCAGAAGAAACTCATTCCCATTTTCCAGGAGGGCGCCGTTGACGAGGACTTGCTGCAAGAGGGTCGACGGAATATCCGAGACTATCTGCAGAGCCAAGGCTACTTCGATGCCGACGTGCAGGTTCGTTCGCAGCCGATGAACCAGCAGGGCGAGCATGTGATCACCTTCGACATTTCTCGCGGGAATCATTACCTTCTTGCCGGAGTTGCCTTCCAGGGGAACAAATATTTCGAGAGAGCTCTGCTATTGCGGCGCCTTCGGCTGCAGCCCGCGTCGTTTGCCTCGCGGGGGCGCTTTAGTCAGCAGCTCTTGCGCGGAGATACTGATTCACTCCGGGCTCTGTATGTGGCCAACGGTTTTCGCGATGCGCAGGTAACTTCGTCCATCGACGATCGCTATCGCGACAAGAGGAACAATCTGTTCGTTACATTTCAAATTGTAGAAGGCAACCAGGCGCGGGTAGCCGACCTGCGAATTGAGGGGAACCGGGCTATTTCGGCGGCTGACCTGCTGAATGTAGCCGGCTCGACTCCGGGGCAGCCCTTTTCCGAGTCGACTGTCGAGAGCGACCGCAACAACATCCTCGCGCTTTACTACAACGATGGCTATCCTGACGCGTCATTCCGCGAGGAGGTCGTACCGGGCGGGGCCCCGAATACGGTCGATCTCATCTATCACATCACTGAAGGCGAACGGATCGCGGTGTCCAAAGTGCTGCTTTCTGGATATGAATACACGCGGAGGGGCATCGTCGCGCGCCAAGTGTCGATCGAGCCAAACGGCCCCTTGCGCGAAGGCGACGTGGCCAAAACTCAGCGGCAGTTGTACAACTTGGGCATTTTTGACCGCGTGCAAATCGCGCCGCAAAATCCGGGCGGCACCAACCCGGACAAGGCCGTTGTGGTTGCCATGCACGAAGGGGACCGCTATACGCTGGGCTACGGATTCGGATTTGAAATCCAGCGAATTGCCGGGGGCAGCTCGAATCCCAGCGGAACCACCTTGAGTGCCAGTCCGCGGGTGATTTTCGAGATCGCCCGCAACAACATGTTCGGCCGCGCCCAGACGCTTTCCTTTAGAGGCCGCGCCAGCACGCTCGAATACCGGTTTGCGTTGGGCTACACTGCCGACGACTTTTTGGCTAACAGGAATTTAAGCTTGCAATTGACCGGATTCGCCGACAAGACGCAGGATATAAACACCTTTTCGTCGACGCGCTTTGAGGGCAGTCTCCAACTGGTGCAGAAGGTCTCTTCCTCAAGCTCTTTGCTCTACAGATATTTCTATCGTCGGGTGGAGGCATTTAATTTGGCGAACACCATCAGCCCGGAACAGCTTCCGTTGCTGAGCCAGCCAACCTTGGTTTCGGGATTTGGCCTCACCTACGCGCGGGACCGGCGCGATAACCCAGCCGACGCAAAGCATGGGACATTCAATACCGTCGACGTAAGCGACGCCATCCAGGCCATCGGGTCCGCCGCTGGGTTTTTCCGTGCATTTTTCCAGAACTCGTCATTCAATACTTTTGGCCGGGATTTTGTGTTTGCACGGTCGGTGCGTTTCGGGTTTGAGCTACCCATGGGCAGCACAGTCGAGGGTAGTTCAGAGTTTGACCCCGCGCAATGCACAACGACCACCGTGCCTCCCACCACGTTCCCGGAGATTCCTCTGCCGGAACGATTTTTCGCTGGCGGCGGCACAACGCTGCGTGGCTTCGGATTAAATCAGGCAGGCCCGCGCGATCCTTGCACAGGATTTCCCATTGGCGGGCTGGCTCTGCTGATTTTCAATCAGGAGGTGCGCTTTCCGATGCGCCTGCCCTTCGTGGGGAACCGCTTGAGCGGCGCTCTTTTCTATGATGGCGGTAATGTATATACGGATGTGAATCACATTACCCTGGCGTGGAAGGCGCCTTCGCTTACGGAGTTGAACTATTTTTCGCATACGGTTGGTTTTGGTTTTCGCTACCCGACGCCGGTGGGACCAGTCGGTATCGATTTTGGCTTTTTGCTGAACCCCGCCCAATATCAAGTATTCAACACGACCACCTCGACCATTCAGGTCTTTCAACTCCCGCACTTCGGTTTCTCATTCAATATCGGACCGGTTTTCTAATGCGGCGGGCCGCACTGATCTGTGTAAGCATGGCCATTCTCGGGAGCGAGTGGGCCTGGCCGATGAAGGCGCAGACAGATCCCGCGGCGCCGGTTGATTCTTCGGTTTCGCGGATCACCGAGCGGCCGGACCCGCGGACGATCGACGGCGTGGCAGCCCGCATTGAAGATGACATCATCACGGAAAGCGAAGTGCGCGAACTTGCCGCTTTTCAAGTATTGGTCGAGGGCCATTCGAAGCCGCGCGAGGAGTTGATTCGCGAGCTAACGGATCAGTGGATTGTGAGCGGGGAAGCAAACCTGGCGCATTATAGCCCGCCTTCGGAGAGCGAGGTCAACCGCGCTTTCGAGCAGCTCGTGGCCAGGTTTTCCTCGCCCGAGGAATTCAAGAAGCGCTGCGCCCAAGTCGATATCACCGAGGCAGACGTCCGCCGCTCGCTCGCCAAACAGATTTATCTCTCCCAGTTTCTCGACTATCGTTTTCGTCCCGCGGCGCAAATCGACCGGGAGCAAATCGAGGCATACTACAGCAACGAATTGGTGCCGAAACTAAAAGCGCAGGATCAGCCCGTACCGGCTCTCGACGACGTGCAAGATACGATTCAAGAAGTGTTGGTGCAGCGGGCCATCAGCGAGCGATCCGCTGAGTGGCTCAACGAAACACGGACGCGGCTCAAGATCGACGTGCTGCCCGCGGAGGATCAGCCGTGAAGCGGCGCTGGCTCCAATGGACGACCGGCGTAACCCTACTGGCCGCGCTGCTGGCGCTGGCCGCAGCGGTTCTCCTCGGGACTGGGCTTGCGGAGCGATGGGCTGGCCGGGCACTAGTCAGCCGTCTTGAGCAAAGCACCGGCGCGCGCGTCGAGATTGGATCATTTCATCTGCACCTGTGGAACTTGCGCGTGGAGATTGATGATTTGACGCTGCATGGCCTGGAAGCGGCCGACAAACCCCCACTGTTTCATGCCGATCACATCCAGATAGGAGCCAAAATCCTTTCCTTCTTCGGGCGAAAAATGGCGCTGGAGGAGTTGATCGTAAAGCGGCCGCAAGTTGCCATCGAAACGGATCGCCACGGGCACAGCAACGTGCCTTCTCCTCACCGGCCTCCCAGCAAAACCTCCTGGCGCACGACGCTATTCAATTTGCGCGTCGCGCGTATGGAATTGCAGGACGGAAGCGCGGTGTACGACAACCAGCGCGTTCCCCTCTCCGTTTCAGGCCGGGACTTCCATTTTATCCTGCACTACGACGCGCCAACCAGCGGTCCCGATTCATATGTGGGGAATTTTGATTGGCAAGACGTGAAGTTAGCGGCAAAGCGCGACTTGCCGTTTCCATTCGATATGAGCGTGAACTTCACCGTGGGCCGCGATTCGTTCGCGGTGAATGAACTCGCGCTGAGGGTGTTGCATTCCACCCTGAATGTGCAGGCAACTTTGCCGAACTTTGCGCAATCGAGCTGGGACTTCAAGTACCGGGGGCGAATCTCCCTTTCGGACGTGCGAAAAATCATGCGCAAGCCGACCACTCCGAATGGGGATGCTGATTTCTCCGGCCAGGCGCATTACCGGGTCGTTTCCGCCATGACCAGCGAGGGACAGAGCGGGGATTGGACTGCGAGCGGCTATTACCTGAGCCGTAATATTGCGCTGCCTTACCGTTTCTATCATGAGAAAGGAATTGAGACGTCGGGAGACTTCCAGGTTGCCAAGCGGAAGTTGATCGTTCGCGATCTCCGCGCTCGCGCGATGGGCGGAACAGTCGACGGTCAGCTGGAAATGGATTTTAAAGGGCTGGCCTTCCGTACCAAAACGCGCCTTCGCGGTGCGAGCCTCGCGCAACTATTCCATGCGCTCGACAATGACGAATTGCCTGTAAATTCCCTGCACTGGGATGCTTCTGCCGATTTGGAATCGGTCAACACCTGGAGCGCGAACTTTAAGAATTTTCGCTCGACCGGCGAAATGCGTTGGACGCCTCCGAGCACGCCGGAACCAGGAGTGATCCCTGCTTCGGCTCGCATCGATTACGACTATCGCAGCGACAAACAGCTCGTGACAATATCCCACAGCGAGATTTCCACCCCATCGGCTCAGGTGGCTATGGACGGGACACTTGGCGCGACGGACTCCGCGCTCGAGGCCAGCTTCACAGCAGACAATTTGCTCGAGTGGGACGACTTTATCCAGGCGATTCGCGGACCGGAAGGGGGGACACATCGCGTCGCCGGAAAAGTGGCGTGGCGGGGCAGAGTGGTTGGGCCATTGACGGAAGTGTCCTTTGTCGGGCACGTGAGCACCAGCGGGCCACACTATGACAACCTCGCGTGGGATCACCTGGAAGGCGATATGGAATATTCGCCTGACGGTTTTTTGCTGAGGAACGCGGTTGTGCGGCATGGCTCCGCTCTCATTACCATGAATCTTTCCCTGCAATTCGCGGGGGACTGGAATTTTCTGCCTTCCAGCGGGTGGACGCTCGAGGCCCATGTGGAACACGCATCGGGCGACGACTTACAGGCATTGCTGAGCGCGCACTATCCCGTCACGGCTCAACTGTCGGGCGAGGTGCGGGGCCATGGCACGCGAGCGGCACCGATTCTTGAGACGAATTTCGCCGCCGAAGACATCGCCCTCGCAAGTTTTCACGCCGATCGGCTGAGCGGTACGTTTCACTGGGAGCCGGGCTTGATCAAGCTCTCGAACGCAGAACTGCGCGAGAGCTTCGGCGCTGTGGCGGGCGATATTTCTTATCGGCCGCACGACCAGCACGTGGAGTTTAGTCTTAGGGGACAAACGATTGCCCTCGAGCGGATTAAGCCGTTGCAGACGGCTTCGCTCCCGATCGGGGGCCGGCTCGATTTCGATTTGCGAGGAAGCGGACCGCTGCTCGCGCCGGTTGCGCAAGGCGACCTGAAAATCACGGCACTTTCGCTGGCCAAGGAATCCGAGGGTGATTTCGCAGGTCAAGTTGAATCTGACGGCAAGACAGCGCATTTGATCATCGCATCGGCTCCGGCGAGCGAAAAGTTTCAAGGTGATCTTACACTCGCGCTAGGCGGCGACCAGAATATCTCCGGCAGGCTCTCGGTCGAGCAGTTCGACCTTGATCCGTTGATTGCTGCCGGGTTGCACCTTTCGCAATTGACAGGCCACGGCAGCGCGGATGCGTCGTTCACGATCTCAGGTTCGCTGCGGCAGCCGGACACGATCGAGGTGGACGCGAATATTGCACGAATTTCCTTCAACTACGAGTTCGTTCAGTTGACCAACGACCAAAATATTCGCTTGGCCTATCGCCGCAATGAAGTCCGGGTCGAGCAGGCGCGCCTGCATGGACCGGATACGGATGTGCAGCTCAGCGGGTCGGCGCGCTTCGATCGCGACAAGCGGGTGGATTTGGTTCTGACGGGCGGTGTGAATTTGCGCTTGATCGGCGGCTTCGTGCCGGACCTGCATGCCAATGGGCGGGCGGATGTAAATGTGTCCGTGCAGGGAACCATCACATCGCCGCGCGTGACGGGCAAGGCAAATGTGAGCGATGCGTCGGCGACCTACGGGGAGTTTCCGCTTGGGCTCAGCCACGTGAATGGCGGGCTGGTTTTCGATAAGAGCCGGCTCCTGTTTGATCAGATCACAGCCGAAGCGGGCGGTGGGCAACTAAAGCTCAGCGGCAGCATGACGTACGGCGAAAGTCCCCTGCGCTATCAGGTTACCGCGACGACATCGACGGTTCGCATTCGTTACCCGGCTGGAGTGAGCTGGCTGGCGGGCGGCACGCTCGAGTTGTCGGGTACCAGCGACGCCGCAGTTGTGGGCGGGCGCGTCGAGGTACAGCGTGTGCTCTTTGGGCAGGGAGTGGACGTAGCATCGTTTTTTGCTTCGGGCCCCGATATTACGCCCAGCGCGCCTTCCACCTCGGCATTTCTGCAGAATCTCGCCTTCGACATCGGGGGACAGACGACACCCGGCGCGCGAATCGAATGGTCGGGGGCACATGTCGAGATGGATGGGAACGTTCGGCTGCGCGGAACGTGGGACCGGCCAGTGCTACTCGGAGACATTCATTTGCTCGGCGGCGAAATGCCGTTTCGAGGCAACACTTTTGAGCTTACGCGTGGCGATATCAACTTTGCGAATCCGTTCCGCCTGGATCCAGTGCTCAACGTCGAGGCCACTGCGAGCATCAACCAATACCAAGTGACCGTCGATTTCTCCGGGCCGTCGAGCCATCTTGCGCTGAATTATCGTTCCGACCCGCCCCTGCCGGATAGCGATATCGTGGCCCTGCTGGCGCTGGGAAGTCCGGGCACGGAAGCTGGTTTGCGCTCCCAGCCTGGCAGTTCAGGGAATTACGGGGCTACGGCCCTGCTCTCCGAGGCAATTTCAACCGGCGTGGGCGGCAGAATTGAGCATCTTTTCGGTATTAGCTCGTTCAGAGTTGATCCATTTGTTGCGGGCACGGCGACAGAGTCCAACGCCGCCGCGCGGGTGACCATCCAGGAGCAGGTCACACGTGATCTTTCGATCACCTATTCGACCAATGCATCCTCGAACCAGTACCAGTTGATTCAGGTCGAATTCGCGATCAAGCGCGGTCTGTCCATTCAATTTTTGCGCGATATCAACGGGACCTACGGAATGGACGTGAAGTTTGTCAGGCACTTTAGGTGAAGTTCACCTGCGCCACTTACTCGGGCATGACAAACAGGGCATCGGAGGCGAGTCTTATGTACCAGGGCTGCGAGCGATCTCGAAAATGCTCCCATTTCTCTTTGAAAACTTCGGCTTGCAGGTCATGGCCGCCGGATTCGTCCGGCGGTTTATGCAGCCGCAAGTAGAGTGTGATTCGAAAGGGAGTCTCGGAGGAGCGCACGAGCCAGCAGGGGAATATGTTGTCATCCGTGGCGCCGGCACTTCGGTGCTCAGCAAAATCCAGGTGATGCGCGCGAATTCCGCAGTTTAGGATGGCGCCGGCCGGCAGCTGTGAGACGTGCAGGCGACAGCCCCAGTCAATTGCTTCGATCATGTGCTCTGTTACGGCCCGCGCGCGCGAGATGTTTTTGCAGCCAGTCAGCCGGGCCACCTCCACGCTTGGCGGCTTGCGAAAAACCTCTTCGCGCGCTCCCAAAGCAGCGATGCGCCCGCGGGACAGCACGAGCAGCCGCGAAGTCAGCCGGTAGGCCTCTTCGATGTTATGGGTTACAAGGAGCGCCGGGCCGCGGTAGGCGGAGAAGGTTTCCTGAAGTTGTACCTCCATTTGGCTACGCAAGTGCGTGTCCAGAGCGGAAAGAGGTTCATCGAGCAAGAGCGCTTGGGGTTCATTGGCCAGCGCGCGCGCCAGGGCCACGCGTTGCTGTTCGCCGCCGGAAAGCTGCCTCGGGTAGCGCTCTCCGAGCTCAACCCCATGAACGCGCTCCAGCATCAAGCGCACGCGCCGCTCGCGTTCGGCTGCCGGGAGGCTGGTGAGGCTGAATGCGATGTTCTGGCGCACTGATTGGTGAGGAAAAAGAGCATAGTGCTGAAACAGCATTCCAATACGGCGTTTGCGTGCTGGCAGGAGGATACCCCGCTGGGTATCGAGCAGGGTCTTGCCGCCAAGGACCAAGCTCCCGCGGCTCGGATGCTCCAGGCCCGCGATGCAGCGCAGAAGCATCGTTTTCCCCGCGCCGGAGGGCCCCAGAATCCCGAGTGGTGCGTCGTCGGCTGAAAACGAGAGGTCCAGAGCGAACTCTGCCAGTTTTTTCTCGATGTGAACTTCGAGAGTCATGGTCACCGGCGGGCCCAGCGCGCTGGCCCCTGCGCATGCGTCCAGTAATAGAGGCCGCTCAGTAGCGCGACTGAGATGATCAGGTCGGCCGCGCACCAAGCGGTGGCGCTGCGCATATCGTCCGCTTCCACCGCAAAGTAGATGGCGATAGGAATCGTCGCGGTCCTTCCGGGAATGTTCCCTGCCAGCATCAGCGTGGCGCCAAATTCGCCAAGCGCCCGCGCGAAGGAAAGAATGGTTCCCGCCAGCACGCCGGGCCACGCCAACGGCAAGGCGATCTGGCGAAAGGCCCGCCATTCGGAAGCGCCCAGCGTGCGCGCCGCTTCGAGAAAGCGCGAATCGACCTGCTCGAGCGCCGCGCGCGCTGTCAGATACATCAGTGGGAAGGCCACTACCGCTGCCGCGATCACGGTGGCCGGCCAGGAAAAGACCAGGCTCGCGCCAAAACGGAGCAGCAGTCTCCCGACGGGGCCGTTGCGTCCGAAAAGCAGCAGCAGGAAAAAGCCGACAACTGTGGGGGGTAAGACCAGCGGCAACAGGCATGCCCCGTCAAACAAAGCCATCGCCGGCCCGCTGTGCCGTTCGCGCCAGGATGCGGCAGCCAGGCCGAGTATTAGAGTGATGGTGGTGGCGGTTAGGCTGCTCTCAAGAGATATCCACAGCGGAGACCAGTCAGTCGCTGCCGGCGCCATGGGCAAACGATTATAGCCGCTTCATAGTGCCCCGGCTGGATATTTCGCTCTGTTTGGCGGCCTCGGCAGACGGGGGCCCTATTTGTTGGGAGCCTGGCCTGGCGTCGGCGCTGGATGGGTACCCGGCTGTGGCTGGCCGTTTTCGGCCGGCAGAACTTGCTTCAGTTCCGGATACTGATCGCTCATATCGCGCAAGACTTTCAGCGCGGAGTTCTGTTCGATTTGCACGCCGGCTACCTGGGACTGCTGCACCACATCCGGGAGGGCTTTCACCACGCGCTGGCCCAAGGGCGATTCATAGAACTGAATCAACCCCTGAATATCTTCCATGGTGAACGCCTTGGCGTAGATAGGAACCATCGCTTCGGTTACCGCAGTCTCGGGAGCGGCAGCGGAAAACTTTTGATTGAACGTCCCCATGAACGCCTCGATTTTTTCCGGACCGATCGCGCGACTGACGCCGTCATGGACCTGCCCTTTGAGGTAACTGGCGATGTTTTCGCCGAGCTTCGATGTCTGCGTGATGTCCATCAAGTGACGAATGGCCGCGTCCTTGGCGGGGTCGGTTTTTGTGCTGGAGTCAGACGGCGACGATTTTGAATCCTGAGAAGTCGCGTGGCTTGGTGCTGGCGTAGGCGCCGGAACGCCCGGCTGGTGCTGCGGCTTAGGCGGAGTGGACGGCCCCGTCGGCGCCGTTTGCGCAAGTACCGGTCCTGCCAAGCAAATTGCCGCGAATGCTGTAAAGAAGAACTTCATGGGGATCTCCTATAAGGCTGGCCTTTGAGGGCGGACCGCTCATCATAGCGAACCCCGAGGTCAGCGTCATCTATTTCCAAAGGAGGCCCTCTGGTGGGAACGCCAATGGTGGCAGCGGCTTAGGGCCTATGATAACTTCACACGGAGCACGCTCGGTTCCGATGGGTGTTCCACTACCCTGCAATGATTTTTCACTTGCGCTGCAGGCTAGGCGCCCGAGCAGACTAGGAAGCGCCCTACCCAAGCATGGTTGCTCACAGTTTAGGCAAACCAAGCCGCCTCACGGCACAGTATGCGCTGCCCAGTTGACGGGGGATGTTGCTTTTGAGGACCTGGCGTGATCTCTCGGGCCTTCACTTCGAATGAGCGCGAACCCGCCAGAGTTGTCTATTGTGATTCCCGCTTACAATGAAGAGCGCAGGCTCGGGCGCGCGCTGGCTCAGATACGCGATTACTTTTGTTCGAAGCCGGGCAAGGTATCGGCGATCGAAATCATCGTCGTGGATGATGGGTCAACGGATGGAACAAGACTCCTCGCGCAACAATGGGCTGAACAGCTGCCTTCCTTGCGTGTCCTCTCGAATCGGAGAAATCGCGGAAAAGGGTATAGCGTACGCCACGGAATGCTCGAGGCACGAGGACGCATTGCCCTCTTCACGGACGCCGATCTCTCGGCGCCGATTCCCGAGTCAGAGAAACTCCTCGCTGCGATCGGAGCAGGCTGTGACGTGGCCATCGGTTCGCGGGCAATCGATCGTTCGTTGATCACTGAGCACCAGTCGAGGTTTCGCGAAATCGCCGGAATTATATTCAATCGCTTGGTGCGGCTGTTCACCGGCTTGCCATTTGAAGATACGCAATGTGGTTTTAAGGCCTTTGTGCGCGAGCGCTGCCGAATCGTTTTTGAGCAGCAGCGCATCGAGCGGTTTGGCTTCGATCCCGAGGTGCTATTCCTGGCCCAGCGCCAGGGCTTACGCACGGCGGAAGTGCCGGTCCGCTGGGCGAATGATCCGGCTACCAAGGTGCACGTGGTCCGCGACAGCGTACTAATGTTTGGCGATCTGATCTACCTTCGCTGGAACTCGCTGATCGGGCGCTACCCGCGAGCCGCTCGGAGTGCAGGATGCTGAGCTGAGCGGCCAGGATTGCTGAGGCAGGCTGGGCGGGAACGGGGGGCGTTAGGATGGTTAAACTTTGTGCTGCAAAGTACTTGACACAGGTGCCGGGCTTGCTATTCTGAATCGCATATGTCGGGCGTCCACTCTCGACAACGCGATCCCCATCCGGTCTCGATCGATGAGCGCGCGCGCGACAATATTCAGTTTATCCGCGAAACAATGGAGCGCGCCGGGTCCTTTACCGCGGTGCCCGGCTGGGGCGGGATCGCCATGGGAATCACTGCTGTGGGAGCAGCTGTGATTGCCTCTCGGCAAGCCTCCTCGCTGATGTCGCTGCTGACTTGGGTCTGCGAGGCAGCCGTAGCCATAGCGATTGCCGTTTGGACGACGTACACGAAGGCGCGCGAAGCCGGAACAGCACTGCTGTCGGCGCCAGGCCGCCGGTTTGTCTATAGCTTTGCGCCACCACTCTTGGTGGGGCTGCTGCTGACGTTTCTGCTGCTGCGCATCGGCTCGTTCGATGCGGTGCCTGGCGTCTGGTTGCTTCTCTACGGCACGGCGGTGGTTGCCGGTGGCGCCTTTTCGATTCGCGTCGTGCCTCTGATGGGGCTTTGCTTCATGGTTCTGGGAGCAGTGGCGCTTTTCTGCCCGGCCAGTTGGGGCAACTTCTTACTGGGCGTCGGATTCGGCGGATTGCATCTCATTTTCGGAGCGGTAATTGCGAGGAAGTATGGCGGCTAAATCGGGAATCGTTCGCTTTTCGCGAGAGGAACGGGCAAAACGAGTAACATCCGGCGGGATCGCGCCCAGCACAGCGGCAGATTTCGATCGCGTAATCCACGAACGCACGCGACTGGCGATGGTAAGTGCTCTCGCTGTGAACACGTCCCTCACTTTCAACGAACTCAAAGAACTCCTTCGCGTCACCGACGGTAACCTCAGCGTTCACGCCCGCAAGCTCGAAGACGCTGGATATATCGCCTGTGCCAAGTCATTTGCCGGCCGGGTCCCAAAGACCGAATACAGACTGCTTGCGGCCGGCCGTCGGGCTCTCGAGAAGTACTTGGACCACATGGAAGCTCTCATCCGCGCCACGCGAGAAGGCTAATCAAGGTTTCCCCGGGGAAGATTATGGGCAACAGCGCTGCACGAGTGATTCCGGCACCAAGAATTCATGTCGCAATTCTCATGGACGGCAACGGCCGCTGGGCTGCGGCGCGGGGACTACCGCGTTGTGAGGGGCACCGTGCGGGCGTTGCCGCTGTTCGACGTGTCGTTCGCGCTGCCCCGCAGCTCGGCATTGGCACGCTCACTCTGTACGCATTCTCTTCCGACAATTGGGAGAGGCCGCCGGCGGAGGTGACTTCGCTGCTTAGCATACTGGAAGATTACCTCTCTAGTGATGCTGCGGAGTCGGCCAGCCGAGGCGTCCGGCTGCGCGTCATTGGTCGGCGCGACCGTATTCCACGGAGTCTCAAGGAGGCAATCGAGTCGGCCGAGAGGCAGACCGTCGCGGGCCGGGCGCTCGATTTGCGCATCGCCCTCGATTACTCTTCCCGCGAAGCCATCTTGCGCGCGTCTTGCTGGATGATGTCGAGCCTCGAGGTGACCGATCGGGAGTTCGCACGGCGGCTCGGGCAAGTCACGAACGCGGGCGGGGCCGCGCCGGACGTCGATCTCCTGATTCGCACCGGTGGGGAGCGGCGGCTGAGCGATTTCATGCTGTGGGAATCGGCCTATGCAGAACTTCATTTCACACCGCGGATGTGGCCTGAGTTCGATGTGACGGACCTGGAGGCTGCGGTGGACGATTACTTCAGCCGTGAGCGCCGGTTCGGGCGCTTGCCGGACGCCGCGGCAGCAAGCTAACCACGGGGATGTTGATGTCACCTGGCAAACGCCGGGGGACAGAGTGCGTAGTTCAGTTGCCTGCGAGCTCTTCCTATTTCGCTGCGCGAGATTCTAGCGCCGGAGCGGAGCTTGTGGCTGGCAGGAGTGGCATGCGCAACCGTGCTGCGATCGCCCAGGAAATCTATCCGCACATCTGCTGACTCGACATTGCTTCCTCTTAGTCGCCGCAGGGCGAATGGTTACGCTCACGCGCCATTTCAAAGGCTTTCCGAATCACTCGTAGGACTGCCTCGGACAGTGAATACTTGTCTAAATCCTCCGGCCTAGCCCACGCGACGTCCGTCACGTCGCTTGCGGCGCGAGCCTCGCCGCCTTGAAATTCGCAGAGATAGTCAAGAACGACAAAGTGGTGCCGCGTCCGTCCGGTGGCATCCAAACTGATGCGTTCGAAGACTTCAATCAGCCGGACAACGCGGACCTCAACCGCAGTTTCCTCGAGTAACTCGCGGCGGACGCCTGCAATCAGCGTCTCGCCCAGCTCAAGCAGACCGCCGGGAATCGACCACTGGCCCTCCAGCGGAGGCGCGCCGCGCCGCACCAAAAGCGCGCGTCCCTCGGAAATCACAATCCCGCCAACACCGACCAGAGGGTGGTCTGGAAATTCGCGGCGATCGTTCATCCTGAACCTAACCTCCTGCATCCAGGCTTGACACGAGCGTTATATAATACCCGCTCTGTTTCAAGTTCGCTTGAGGAGGAACGATTCCTGTGACCAGGTGCCCGGAGTGTGACGCTGAAATCGACTTGGACGAGGATGAAGTCGAGGAGGGCGAAATCCTGACCTGCCCGGAATGTGATACGGAGCTGGAGGTTACGCAGACGCATCCCGTCCACGTCATTGCTCTGTCGGAAGACGAAGACGAATCAGACGAGGAAGAGGACGAGAAAGAAGGCGGCGAGGGAGAGGAAGAAGATGAATCTGGTTATGGCGAGGACGAGGATGAAGCATGACCCTGTCGATCCGGCGCCAGCCTGCCTGGCAAAACTCCCACCGTTGTGCCGATAGCCTCACCCCTGTTGCGAGGCTTGTTTCCCTCCTTCTTTCGATCGCAATGCTCGTCGTTGCAGTTGGTGCGCAAGACAAGAAGGGTGAGGCTCAACTTCGCACTGTCCACGGTTCTATCGTCGACAAAGATGACAACCCGGTCGTGTCGAGTGTCGTTTATCTGTTAAATGTGCGGACCCAATCGATCATAACGCGCATAACCGACGACACGGGAAACTACCGATTCAGCGGCCTTGATCCCAATGTCGACTACGAAATCCATGCCGAGCACGGTGATTTGACATCGGCGACCCGCACCATCTCAAGCTTTGACTCTCGCCGTGACATCGAAGTGATCCTGAAGCTCTCCCACAGGAAAGCTGCGCGCTAGCACTAGAGTTTCGAGATCACTCAGCGCGACTTGACGGCAGCTTCGTTTCTCGACGGCCGCAGGGTGCAGAGTTGCCGAGCGAACGCCGCCTGGCTCGGCAAAAAACTGTTCACCAGCGGCCCGATAACTCCACTCAGTACGATGATGTTCGGACGAAAGCCTGGAAATGGACTCGCCTACGGCAGCGAAAAGACAAATATCGAATTTCCCGCGGCTGCTTCAACGTATTGCTTGCCGTCCACCGCATAGGTGATCGGATTGGCGCGCACCGAATTGCCGAGCGAGACGTGCCAAAGGGGCTTACCGTCGCGTGCATCGAGAGCAAAGAAATTGCCTTCGGCGTCGGCGCAGAATACCAGGTTACCGGCGGTCACCAGAGTACCCGTCCAGGAATCGCCAACCATCTTAAATTGCCACTTCCGCCGGCCGGTCGTGGAGTCAAGCGCGCGCACGGCACTGTAGGCATCGTCTCCGCCGACCACCTTCTGCCCTCCGCCGCCACCGATATCGGCAGGGTTATGCGGCGAGATCGTGGGGTGCCCTTTGTAATAGTAAGCACCCTGCTCCCGCGTGTTTACGTAGAAGAGACCGGTGAGGGGGCTGTAGGATGAACTGGTCCAGTTGACGCTACCCGTAATGCTGGGATAGATGAGGTTTCCCTGCGGACTAGGATCGATATTGGGCAGTTCAATGGGCCGCCCATTGGCATCGAGTCCTGTGGCCCAAGTTTCTTTGGCGAACGCTTGCCCGCCGATGAATTTTCCGGTTTCGCGATCCAGTACGTAATAGAACGCGTTACGATCCGCCTGAGCGACGACTTTTCGCTTTCGACCATCGATTACCGCGTCAAAAAGAATGGGCGGTTCCGCGGCGTCCCAGTCGTGGGTCTCGTGCGGAGAAAACTGAAAATACCACTTCATCTTTCCCGTATCGGCATCGATCGCCAGCAGAGAACATGAATACAGGTTGTCGCCTTTGCGTGCGTCTCCATTCCAGTCGGGCGCGGGATTACCGGTGCCCCAAAACAGCGTATTCGTTTCCGGATCGTACGAGCCGGTGTTCCAGGTGGTTCCGCCGCCATACTTCCAACTATCACCTTCCCAGGTTTCAACGCCTGCCTCACCAGCCGAGGGTATCGTGTAAAGTCTCCACAGGCGCCTACCATCTTTGGCGTCATAGGCATCGATGTAGCCGCGCAGGCCGCCTTCACCGCCGCCCATTCCAACGATGATTTTTCCATTGATTGCGAGGGGCGCTTGCGTGATGGCAACGGCGTCGGAATTCTTGCCGATTTCTACGCTCCAGCGCTCCGCGCCCGTTTTCGGGTCGAGCGCGACCAAGTGCGCGTCGATTGTCGCGACATAAATCGTGTCCCCAAGGATTGCCACGCCACGATTGGTGGGGAATAAGCCGATCGTGAGCAGGTGTTGCGGAAGGGGCGCCGTCCATCTCCAAAGCGGGCGTCCGGTGCGAGCGTCGAGCGCCGTGACGGTGGTCGGAGGTTCCGTCACGTACATCATGCCGTCCACCACGATCGGCGACGATTCAAAAATCCCTTGTTGGCGCAACTGATAGACCCACTGCATCTTCAAATTACTGACGTTTTCGGTGTTGACCTGCTTCAATGCGGAGAACCGCTGTGAGGCGTAATTGCCGCCATACGTGATCCAGTTTTCCGCGTGGTTCGCCGAGTGCAAGATCTCGTCGTAGCTCACGTTCTGGGCCCGGGAAATCGCGCGGCCGCTGAGCACGAGCCCCCCAAGGGCGCACGCACATGCCGCAAGCCTTAAGGCTCTCATCGCCCACCTCCCAGGCTTGCCAGGTAGGCCACCAGATCATTCAGCTGCGTGTCGGTGAGCTTTCCTTTGTAGCCGGGCATGAAGCTCTTTCCCATCAGAGGTTCAACGTCCTTGACGTCGTACTTCTGGATTGAGTGAATTTGGCCCTTGGCGTCGCGCAACTGGATCGAAAAAGAATCCTCGTTCTCACGCATGCCTTCAATCTGTTTGCCGTCCTGCAGGGTCACGCGATACATCTCATAGGCGTGATACGCAGCGCGCTCGGCGAGGCCGTGCGTATCGAGCGGAAGATTCGCGCCCGGATCGAGCACTTCGTTGCGCAACAGTGTGGCCGCGCGTTGTGTGCCTATCGCCGTCAAGTCCGGCCCCGTATCGCCGCCTTGTCCCCCGATACTGTGACAGGTCGGGCACCCATTGGCTTCGTAGACTTCCTTGCCTTTCTGCGCGTCCCCCAACTGCACTGCCGCGCCCTGCCGGCCGACGGTGGCCACGTAGTCCGCGATTGCCCAGATTTTGTCCTCACCGAGAAAGCTGAAATTAGGCATGGCCGTGCCAATGGCTCCGGAAGTCATCCTCGTATAAAGCCCTTCAGGCCCCATCGTCGCGGCCGCGTTTTGGATATTGGGACCGTTGGCTCCGCTGCCGTCGATGCCGTGGCAATTTGCACAGGTCCCCTGAAACAGTTCTTTCCCCTTGGCGATGCTTTCGGGCGTCGCCGGTGGATGCGGTTTGTGCGCGGGCGGTGACTGCGGGGGGAATTGAGCGAACGCTCGCGGCGTGATTCCAAACAAACAAAGCGAAAAAACTGCAGCGCAAAGCGCTGTTGCTAAGCTCATGAAAGCTCCCCCCGTAGACCTCCGACGCGCCTCCAAACGTCGGCGTCTCAACAGAGAATTATAGCGCCGACGGAAACGACACCCCATGCCTGCAGACAATCTCTACGGCAGGCTGAAGACGAACAAAGTGTTGCCGGCGGCGTCCGCTAGGTACTGCCGTCCGTTCACCGCATAGGAAACCGGATTTGATCGCACGGGTGCCCCCAGCAGCAGGTGCCATAGCGGTTCGCCGGTGTTTGCATTCAGTGCAAAGAAATTACCGGCCGCATCGGCCGAGAAAATAAGACCGCCCGCCGTTGCTAATGTGCCAGTCCAGGAATCGCCGACCATCTTGTATTCCCACTTCTTCTCGCCGGTCGTTGCCGTCAGAGCGCGAATGGAAGTCGTCGTTTCGTCAGGGCCGCTCATCCTGCCCCCGCCGCCTCCTCCGCCGATGACCCCCACCGAATTGCCGGGCGCCATCTTCCGCTCGCCTTTGATGTAGTAGGCAAAACCATCGCGCGCGTTCACGTAGAATAGGCCGGTCAAAGGGCTGTAGCTGGGACTGGTCCAATTGATTCCGCCGGTCAGCGACGGATAGACCAGTGTCCCTTCGACACTCGGCTCGATCTGCTCGGCTGGCATCTTGACGGGCCGGCCTTTTGCGTCGAGACCCTTCGCCCAGGTTTGTTTCGCAAACGGTACGCCAGTAACGAATTCTCCGTTGGTGCGATCCAGTACATAGTAAAACGAATTGCGATTTGCCTGCGCGAGCAGCATGCGCGGCTTACCGTTAATCGTGGCATCAAACAGGATCGGCGGCTCGGCCGCATCCCAGTCATGTGTTTCGTGGGGTGTGAATTGGAAGTACCACTTCATCTTCCCCGAGTCCGCGTCCAGCGCCAGCATCGAACAGGTGAACAGATTGTCGCCCATTCGTCCTTCGCCATTCCAATCCGGTGCGGGATTACCCGTACCCCAATAGACCAAATTCAACTCGGGATCATAGGAGCCGGTGTTCCAGGTCGTGCCTCCGCCATTGGACCAACTTCCATTGGCCCATGTGTCGGCACCTGGATCGTTGTCGCTCCGGGGAACGGTATAGGTTTGCCAAAGCAGCTTCCCGTCCTGCGCATCGAAGCAACTGAGGAAACCATGAGCGCCAGCCTCGCCGCCGCCAACACCGACCACGATCTTTCCGTTGATCGCAAGCGGTGCTTGCGTGATGGCGTAGCCATCGGATTTATCCGCGACAATCGAATTCCAGCGGACCACGCCGCTTTTCGCATCGAGCGCTATCAGGTGGTCGTCAATCGTAGCGAGAAACACTTTGTCATCGAGTACCGCGACTCCCCGATTCGTGGGGAACAGGCCCACGGGAACGAAATCGCGGGGCACCGGCGGCACATAGTGCCAGAGCGGCTTTCCTGTCCGTGCATCGATAGCGGTGACGTTGCTCGGTGGCTCGGTCACGTACATAACGCCGTCCACGACAATGGGCGAAGACTCCATCACGCCGCCTCCGCGCAATTGATAGGCCCAGGTCACGCGCAGGCTGCTAACATTTTCAGGGGTAATCTGCTTTAGTCCCGAAAAGCGCTGCGAACCATAATTGCCACCATACATCAGCCAATTCTGCGGTTCCGAAGGTGCGTTCTTCAGGCGCTCATAGGGAACCTGCGCGGAGCTGGGCAGGCCAAAACACAGAACCAGCAAGCCAAGAATGTATGTGGCGGTCCTCATTGGCCCCCCTTGAGACTGGAGAGATATGCGACGAGATTGTCCAGATCGCTGGCCGAAAGATTGCTGTAACTGGGCATCACGCTTTTCCCCGGCTCTTGCTCGATTGTCTTCAGTTTCGTTTTGTCATACGTATAAAACCGTCCTCCTATATCACGGAGGGTGAGTTCAAACGTGTCCTCGTTCACGCGAATTCCGGTCATTTCTTGCCCGTCGTTCGTCACAACGTGCACCAGCAAATATCCTGTATTGCCGGCTCGTTCGGGCAGCGTCATGTCTGGTGGCGGATTTTTCCCCGGATCGAGCAAGAAGGCGTGCAGGTATTTGGGCGCCCGTGAGCGGCCAATCGTGGTCAGTTGCGGGCCGACCGAACCGCCCACCGTGCCGATGGTGTGGCACGTAGCACAGCCATTCGCCGCATAAACCGCCTTGCCCTTCACCGGATCGCCCGTCGCTGCCTCCGTGGACTCCGTTTCGCCGAGCGTGTGCAGGTACCCGATCACTTGCCGCACGCGTGCATCATTGATGGAGGAAATCGGCGGCATTCCGCCCCGCCCGTTGCGAATAATTCCGAAGACCGCTTGCTCGCCCAACCTCTGCACAACGCCGTGAAGATTCGGTCCCAGCTGGCCCGTTGCGTCGACGCCGTGGCAGCTGGCGCAGTTTGCAGCATAGAGCTGCTTGCCCGTCGCAATGTCCTCGAGCGTCCCTTGAGCGACAGGCGATGCTTGTGCAGTCGGTGGCGGTGGAGCTTGCGCGCGCGTTCGAAGAGTGATCGAGGCAAGCAGCACCAGTATGACCGGCAACCTCGCCGCACACGCCGACCTCGTTGAAATCATATGGCCCTCACTTGCATTTTGACGCGAGTTAGCAAACAACGGAGGAGCGAATCGTGTCAAGAGTCTTGCGGAAGGCGGGTGATGACGCTTTAGCTTTGCTGTAAGCCGACAGGCGACGTGGCACCATGTTAGCATCTCCTCATGCGTTACCTGCTTCTGGCCATCGCGGTTGTGCTTTTCTTCGCTTGGATTGCAGCCTATCTAGTTTTTCATATCGTGGGAGCCCTGATTCACCTCCTGGTAGTGGCTGCGCTGATTCTCCTTGTGGTTCACGTTTTCTCGCGGCGTAGTTCCGTGTAGCAAAGCAACCTATCAGTGGGCCCGCCCCTGGCATCCCGGGTGCCCGCAGCGGCAATCCACATCGGGAGTTTTCTTGATTGCGCTGCAGTATTTGCCTTCCGTGACCTGACATGAGCAATTTGGGTGCGCGCATTTCCTGGTGGCCATATGTCTCTCCTGTTCGCCAATGGCTTGAAGCATCTACTTCCAGCAGACAACGTAACGGTGTTTTGGGAGGCTATGAATAGGGCGAACCGTGTAAGAGAAGACGAGGCTCGGTAGTAGCGGTTGTCGGCCGATGCGCTTGCCTGCGGAGTGCGGAATCCGAGGCGAACTTAAACGCCTGCCTTTGAGAGATACAAACGAGACTGGCAAATGCTAAGCTAGAAAATTGCGACTCGCGCGGAGAGGTGTCTGAGCGGTCGAAAGAGCTCGCCTCGAAAGCGAGTGTAGGGGAAACTCTACCGTGGGTTCGAATCCCACCCTCTCCGCCATATCTCAGTGGCCGCGCTTCCCAAGTTACTGAGGCTAGATTCGCGTTGGCGCCTGCCCCGAACACTTGATCTCCGTACCCTTTTAGGGTACGCTTGACCCCAAAATGGGTACACCTCGTATTCTATCCGATACATTATTCGGGCGCACCCGAGGGGCTGTGCTCTCGGTTTTATACGGGCACGTCGGCGAAGCGTTCTATCTGCGCCAACTGGCCCGCCGCACCGATATCGCCCTCGGTCCTGTGCAGAGGGAGGTGCGACAACTGGTAGACGCCGGCCTTGTCAACAGAAAGATTGTTGGGACACAGACGCTTTACAGCGCTAATGAAAACAGCCCGGTGTTCGCAGAGATCAAGAGCCTGGTTACAAAGACGGTCGGAATGCACGACGTTCTATATGCCGCTCTCGATCCCTTGCGCAAGAATGTGAATCTCGCATTTGTCTATGGTTCGGTGGCACGGTCAAGCGAGACAGAACGCAGCGATGTTGATTTGATTGTTGTTGGTAGAGTCGATTTCGGCACCGTCGTAGGCAAACTCTCCGATGCGCAGAAAATTCTGAATCGTGAAATTAATCCGACAGTATATTCCGTAAAGGATTTCAGGGAAAAGGTTCACGGAAATTTCCTGAGGTCCATTCTCATCGACAAAAAATTATTCATCATCGGAGACGAGAATGTCCTTAGAGACCTGGGTCAAAAATAGTTGGCTCGAACGGCGCGATTCCGACGCCGCAGAGATTGCGCGGCTACTGACGCTCGCCGACGGGCGTCTCGAGGACTATCGGAAATCTATCGCGGCAAAATTGTCCACCGATGTGCAGTTGGGTTTGGCCTACGACGCAATCCGGATCTCAGCGACGGCAGCATTACGTGCTGCAGGATACCGGGTCGTAAGAGGAGGTAGCGAACACTACCGAACGATCGAGGCCCTGGAGTTTTCGATCGATCCACAAAAGAAAATCATTCCTACGCTGGATAAGCTGCGTAGAAAGCGAAATATCGGCTCATACGACGATTACGGGTTGGTCTCCCAAAGTGAGGCCGATACTTGCGGCAAGATGGCCCTTCATGTTCGAAAAGAAGTCGAAAGTTGGATTCGCAAGAGCCACGCGGACAAAATCACCTGACACAGACTATTTGAGGAAAAGTCGAGAACCAGTTACGGTCCCTGCCGACAACCCCGCCAGTGCGCACGGCTGGAACGGATCAAGAGTTCGCCACGAAAGACCTGGGTGTCTGAGATTTTGGGTAATTGCTCGGTACGAAGCCGTGAGGTATGGTCATGCTACATTTTTCGTCGCTGTGCTATATTTTCAGGGGGAATTAGCCTTCGTGGTCGCTCGATAAAATCGAGGGAAGAATGAAATTCGACTAAGTTCTTTGTTTCGACGTTCCGAACAAGGTCGTGCAAGGCCATGCAAGGCTCGGCATGCAATGGTTCGAATCCCACCCTCTCCGCCATGTTAATGCGTCGTTGATTCCGTTCCGCCAGATCTTCCGACTAACGTGTGTGAGTCTCGGGCTTGACATCTACTACTCTGTGG
>Ga0306921_10001226_pt1 | contig 24566 bp, 28 predicted proteins | sample sta12Cox44000080_FD_203760 | JGI IMG/M metagenome (GOLD analysis project Ga0306921, IMG submission 203760) | Lab enrichment of tropical soil microbial communities from Luquillo Experimental Forest, Puerto Rico - statoxic.12C.oxic.44.000.080 (v2)... | ecosystem: Environmental > Terrestrial >...
CAGCGTTAGTGTTTTCCCGTCAAAGACCATTGCGACGTTCGCAAGCCCGCCTGTGCGCGTCAAGTGAAGCTTATCGGGGCGATCAAGCGTCACGGTGCCGGAACTCGCTAACCCTATTTTTTGCTGTTCTGTGCTGACGAGTTCGAGGTTCACATCATAATCGAACGACATTGCCTTCTGTGCGCCGAGATAGTCGGACATGGCTTTAAGCAGTCTCTTGGCGTTCGCTTCATCGGCACGATAATTGCCTACAATAATCGCAACCATCCTGTTCTGTGCCTCGGCCTGTTCATCGGCAGTGGATATGTACGGTAGGCGCTCGCCGGTCCAGTGCAACCGAACCTGATGCGCCGGTACCTTGTAGGTATAAACAAGAGCCTCGAATACCGCTTCGGCGCGTCGTTGGGATAGGTGCTCATTAAACTCCGCAGAGCCAACGGTATCCGTCTTGCCAATGATCGTTGCGACGACGCCTGGGGTGCTTAATATCATTCCGGCCACGTCGCGTAGATGATCTTGGTCTTCAGGCGTTAACGCGTGGCTGCCAGTGGCAAAATAAACAAAATTGGCCGTTGACCCCGCGGGCAGCGGCAGGCTCGGCGTCTGTTGTGCTGTCGCGGCGTGAACTGCAAAAAAGCCCATAATCGCTGCCGCTGCAAGGCTATTCGTTACTCTCTGCTTCGCCATTGACTTCCCTTTCTCTGATCGTCGCCAAACCGCCTCAGGTAAGTTTCAGCGGGGCTCGCCGCGTGGTTGATGTTGCAGTATTTCGGCGAGGTCGAGCTGCCGATGGGTGTTGTTTACTGTACTGCAACAGTGACGGATGTGTCCCAGGTGATGTCAACCTGGTCGCCAACCTTAAGCTTCTCGAGCCCGGTCGGATCGACGACACGCCGGCTATACTTCCATCCGTTCGGACCAGTGAACGTGATCGACGATGCGTTCTTGTCGATACCGGTGATGGTCGCGGTCATCACTCTCTCCTGGGATGCCGTGCCCCCAGGTCGCTCCCCCTGCCCGGCGGTGGTGGTGCCGGTCGTCGTATTGACCGGAGCCTCGCCCGGCGGCTTCAGTCTCGCTGAGACGGTGTTGTTATACGTGATCGACACCTTGTCCCCGACCTTGAGTTCATCAAACCGCTTCGCGCCTGGGGGCACGTCGACCGTCTGGAACTCGCCATCGGGTGTCTTGATGTTCACCATGCGCTTTTGAAGATCGATGGTCTCCACGGTGCCCGAAAGGGTGGTGGTTTGCGTCGGGAGCGTTCTGGTCTGCGCCCAGCTGGGCAGAGAAAGAGCTAAGACCAACCCGGCCGCGGTGAGGATTGGGTTTACTCGTTTCATGTGATCTCTCCTCGGGGTTTGCCCCGCCCTTTGCGGGGAGATTCAATCTTAACCATATTCGATTGATTTAGGTCAACATTCTGAAGCTCTAGAGTGAGACACCCCCGACGGGAAGCCTGTCATTGACGACCGAGGGCTTGCGAGGCGGTACGACACGCAATGTCCGGTTACCACCCCGAGCGGACCCCCTTGGCCGTTTCGTGCATCCTAGAGATAAAATCTGACGCTTGGTACCTACCACTTGTTCGTATCCATGTTCAGGAACTCCTTGTGGTACAGGGCGAAGTGTGGGATGGCGGCAGCCGATATTGCCGCGATCCCGGTTTCGCTCACTTCGCTGTGGTCGGCCGATCCCCGGCGGGTGTGGTCGTGAGCCGCGCCCACTGTCGTACTTCGCGCGCGGTCTGCCGCTGCTCGCGCTTGGTCTCGAAGTGCCGGGACATTTCGAGATAGAAGTCGCTGAACGCCGGCAATTCGTTTGCGAGCGGAATATTGTGCCGCTTGACGAAGTCCCGCAGCCAGTCGATCTCCAGCGACACGCGGCTGGGTGTGGTCGTGTCCGCGCCCGTCTTCATGGTGTTGGTTTCCGCAGGTCGACGCGTTGTGCGGCGATAAGCAAGGTATCGAGAGCGTCCAAGTCGCTTGGATCGACGTCGTAAGGGTCGAAGCCGGCGAGCAGGTCGTCGGCCCGTCTAGCGCTCTCGTGCACGAGATCGTCGAAGGCATAAAGAGCCTGCCGGGCATTGCGCAGCGTTATGGCCACAGCCGTCCTGGCCTGTTGCAGATCTGCCACCGCGGCGCACCAGCGCCGGGTAAAGTTGTCCCTATCGTCGATCATGGCGCCGCCTCCTCGCTCGGCTCCTCGCCCTCGGCCGCTTCCGGCTCCCAGTCTTCATTCAAATAAATTTCCTCGACGCGGCCGACCATGTCGTCGAGATCGTCGGTGTCGAAAGCCGACTCGGCGAAATCCAGGTCGAGATTCTCGATCGCCTCGACCTCGACAAGACCTTCGAGCCCGACATTGCTGGTGGTGGTACCAGCCCTGCAGCGACTGCAGCTCCTCCAGTGCCCTGCGGACATCGTGTTTGGCGCCCTCCAACTGTTCGCTTGCCAATTTCAATTGGCCGACGGCGCCATTCCATTCGTCGACCCACTCGCGCACTGCTCCGGGACGTCCTTCGTCGTTTCTGCTACCTTCGGCATACCTACCTCCTCAATTGCAGCGGCACCATTGCCGCTGCGGGCGACCCTGGTGCAGCGCGAACTGTGCCAGGGAAATTCTTCATTGACCGAGCGGCCGTCTGCGGCTGTGGCGCGGAAAATTGCCGATGTCGCCGCCGCGCAGCAGCCGCTCGATCGCCGCCAGCCTCTTTAGAATCGGTACAAGAAGCTCGGCCTCGGCGCGCCGCACTTGCACGAGCAGCGTGATCTCGGCCGCCAGCCGCTCTTCCCATGCTCCTGGCACGGTCAGACCAGCAACGCCTTGCTCCAACCGGCCGATCGCGGCGAGCAGGGTGTCAAACCGCTCGCTGAGATGCAGCTGCAGACCGAGCACCGCTTTCACGGTTGGCGATGGCGGCCTGGCGCGGCGCAAGGCCGGCTGTGGCCGCCGTCCGCCCCTACGCCCGATCGGTCTGGCAGCACCGCCGTTAACCGGACCACGGCCGAGATCGAGGCCGGGGAACATCTCCAATGTGTCATTCATTGGGGACAGCCCGTGGGGGCAATAGACCGGGCGCAGTGAAGGGTTCGTGATCGATCACCAGCGGCGGCGGCCGTCCTATGTATGTCGTATGAACGGTGTAGCGGCGACCACTGCGGTCGCGGCGCCGCATGACGAACAGCAGATCACGGCAGGTTTTGTCGCGGCTGAAGGAGGTCGCCATGTACTGGCACAGATCGTAGTCTCGTCGGAATGCCGCCACCTCGGTTTCGGGCCGGTCGGGATCGCGCCGCACCGACCACATCGGCGCAGGCGGCGGTCGCAGTGCAGGCGGGTTAGGCATCGCTGGTGCGCCCCCTATGGGATAAGCTACGGTAAATTGCTGGAAGCGAGCACTGCAGCGCAGCTTCGGCCACTGCCCTGCAGAGCCCCACTCCCCAGCATTCAGAACGGGATGCCGTCGTCGACGATCGCGTCGTCAGGCGAAGGCTGCTCCTCCTCGGGAGGCTCCTCGGGGGTTTCCCGAGAGGCTGGGTCCGGTATTGCCAGGCGCTGCTGCAGTCGCTCCTGTGTGCTCAGTGCCGGGACTGCATTCGGGTTTGTCCGGGCCTCGTATTGCGGCGTCGAGGCGATCTTCTCCTGCAAAAAGCGTGGCAACTGTTCGTATTCTCCGAACCTTTCAGCAAAGTTGAAGATGACCACCCCGTTGATCGGCAGCTTGCGCGCCGGCGCGCCGGGCGGCGGCGGCATGATCGACGCGATGTTGGCGTACTCCTTGCCATTGCTGAGCACGTGCTTGACGCCGAGCAATGCGGTGGTGCCGACCCGCTCTTCGAGATCGAGCGCGCCGAAGTCGTCGGACGTGAAGGCGCGGCCGAACCAGCTTTCCATATCTTGGCGCAGGCTCGCCTTGGGCTCGGAGCTGATCGTGTAGGGCAGGGTGATGATGGTGAACGCAGTGCCGTTCGCCTGGCGCTGGTCGAGCAGCTCGAACCCGAAGCACAATTGCTCCTTCAACCCGAATTTGGTGTGCTGCGTGCCGAGATTGGCGAACAGATAGCACACCGCCGCATGGGGCCCGGCCGAGGGCAGTTCACGCGGCTTTAGAGACGGCATTCTGGTAGGCATGGCATCAACCTCCGTCAATTATTTGGCTTCACCCCAGTTGAGCCCAATGTTCACTTTGACCAAACCGTTCACCGCGGCTCCTGGGAAAGTTGCGGTGAAGGCTTCAACCATAGATTCTTCGAGAATTTGTTTGGCGAGTTCGGCGTCGTCTTCGTGCACTTCGAGCACGATCTCGTCGTGCACCGAGGCGACGAGACCGCCGCGCACGCGGGCCGCCAATAGCCGCATGTGCACCAGACGCAATGCCCGCAGCATTACATCGGCGCAGGCCCCCTGCACGGGTAAGTTGCAGCACTGCTGAAACGACAGGCCGTAGGGTTCCCATTCGGCCATGACGACGCGGCCGGCGCCAATGACGATGTAACCGCGCCGCTGGCATAGATCGGCGTGGTCACCGCGCCAGCGGTCGAGCTTTGGCAACGGTCTAAAGAAGCTGTAGAGTGCCTCCTTGGCCTGGCGCTCGGTCATGTCGACGTCAAACTGGGTGAAGGCGTATTCCCTGAGGCTTGCCCCGCCCATGCCGTAGATTCCGCCAAAGCCGATGCATTTGGCGTCGCCGCGCTGTTCTTTGGTGACATCGTCGAGCGCGATGCCGAGGATGCGAGCGGCGGTCTCGCGGTGCAGATCGCGGCCGTCCTCGTAGAGCCGGTCGAGCGCCGGCTCTTTGGCGATGCGGCCGGCGGCGCGGAACTCGACCTGGTCGTAGTCGGCGCAGATCAGCACATAGCCTGGTCGTGCGATAACGCAGCGCTTGAACTCCGGCGCGCGCTTGCCCGGCAAATTCTGCGGGTTGGGGGCGTTGGCGGAAAACCGTCCGCTCTTGGCGCCGGCAATATTGTAGGAGGCATGCAGCCGACCGGTTGCCGGGCTGATGTGCCGGAGCAGGTTCGGTCCGAAATTGGTGATCAGCTGTTCGAGCTTTTTGATCACCAGTATTTCGCGGGCACCGGGGACTTCGAGGCTCAACAGCCGCTTCAAATGCCCGGCCGCGGTCGACAATTTGCCGGTCGGCGTCTTCCACCAGGATTCGCGATCCTGGGGAGACAACTTCCGCGCCAGCCAGGCGATCACGTCGTCGGGTTTGGCTGGCGGCGGCGCTTTTTCGACGTCCTCGAAGGCCTGCCGCGCCTGTGCCAGCTGCTCGTCCCATAGCCTGGTCTGACGGGCGTGCTCGTCGCGGTTAAAACCGAGACCACGCAGTTCCATGTCGGCCACCGCCGGGACGGCGCCGCGCTGCAGCTCATAGGCACGCTTGCGGCCGGTCGCGGTGAGTTCCTCGAACATCCCCGGCCCCAGCTTGTAGGCGAGGATCGCGTCGCTGCAGCCATAGGCGAGCTGGCCCGGCGACAGGATCGGCGCCGACCAGTCGGAGCGCTGCAGATCTTTTGGCACGGTGATGCCGAGACGCGTCTTGACGGCGTTTTCGAGGCTGCGGCCTTCACCGTGGTAGCCCACCCCGTGTAAGAGCCCCATCGCTTGCATCGTGCAGTGCAGCTGACCGCGCTTGCCGCGCCGCCACGCCGGCTGCGGATGGTTGGCGTGATGCAGCAGGAACCGGCACTCCATGCCGGCGTTGTGGACGATGATGATCTGGCGCCGCAGCCAGTTCGCGTGCAGCACCAGTGCCAGGGCGGTGCTGCGGAACAGGAAGCATTCGGCACCGCCGGCATAGATCTGCATCGTCGCAATCGACGAGCGGTGCGGGTCGAGCGCGGTGCGGTCGCGCTGGTCGGTCTTCTGCCTCTCGGCGACGACGCCGTCCTGGTTGATCCGCACCCATTGCGGCGGCGTGTTGCTAGTCTCGATGTCGAGCCCGAGCGTGCCGTTGTGGTTTCTCATATCGGTGATCAGCGTGCGGACCGCAGCGCGGGCGTCGAGGCGGCTTTCGGCTAGTACCGGGCGGACCCCGAGCGCTTCGCTCAAGGCGAGCGCCGGAGCGTCGCGCCGTTCGCCGCCGAGAAACGCCCACATCCAGCCGCCCGGGGCCAGATAGTGGATCAGGCGGTCCTGCAGTGGCTCGGGCAGCAGTTCGAGACCGTCCATATCGACGGTGTAGCCACAGAGGCGGAAGCGGGCGTCGAGTGCGGTGCATTCGCAGACCAGTTGCACCAGCTCGGCAAGGGCCGTCTGGTCCGGCGACAATGGCAGAGCGGCGGCGCTCATGACGCCTCTCCATCAGCGCCGTCTGTGGAGGGTTTCGTTCCATGCTGCCCTGCGCGGAATGCAGCAAGTCGACAGCGATCTGAGCAGAAACGTTTCGGTCTGCCGCCTGCACCAGGTTTCGTTTCAGCTATCGCTTCACCGCAATAAGCACAGGCGGCAGCACCGTCGCCGGCGATGCCGAGGACTTCCTTGATGTAGCTCTTGGGTTGTCCGGTCCTCTGCGCGAGCCAGCGGAGCGATCGGTTCGGGTTATCGCGTCGCAGCTGGCGGATCGTCTCGGGCAGTACCCCGATGACGTACTCTTCGAGATCGATCTGCTGCGGCTCGGGAGGCGGCTTGCTCGGCTGCACCCTGGGACGGCGCTTGGTACGTGCCGGCTGCGCGGGCTCCGAGGCTAGGGTTTCGGCCGCTCCCGCTGCTTCGGCTGGGGTTTGCCCCTCCCCAGCGGCCCTCGCACACGGCTGGGGACGTATCTCCGCGTAGGGGAGGCTCGGCATCCGGGGCATCCGGGTCATCCGCTGCAATTTCACTGAAAGGCGCAGCATCCCTCGAAATTTCCTGCCCCGGATGTGACCCGGATGCGGCGGATGCAGGACCATCCGGGTCACATCCGGGGCAGGAAATTTCGGCCAAACCCGCGGCGCTCGCAGGTGTTGCGACGGATGTCCCGGATGCCCCGGATCGCGACCCCCCTTCCGCAAGGATACGGTAGCGCCTGCAGGCATCCACGAGCTGGTGCCATTCGTAGCCGCGGATATGTTTGCGGGTGCGCCCCTCACCGACATACCACTCCTGGCTGCCTGGCGGGTCGAGCAGGCCGTGCAGGTTGTCGCGCAGCCAGTAGGCGGTGATGGCGCGGCCATGGTTGGCCTCGCCGAGCCCGCTCTCCTCGTCGTCGTTCAGGGTATTGAGCAGATCGGGGATCGTCGCGATTCGCGTGTCGGGCCGGGCCGAGACGGCGGCCAGTGCAGCATCGTCGGGAGGATGCTTTCCGGCTTCGCTGGCTGCTTTCACCGTATCGTTGCGGGCCCGTGCATCAAAGGCGTCGCGCAATGCCGTCAGCAGCCGTTCGCGCAGATCGAGGCGACGCTCGACCTTGCGCACCTCCGCGATCCCGGCGCGCGCCCGCTGCGGCCAGTCCCCGCCAACAAGCTCAGTGAGGGCGAGCAGCGGCCGGAAGTTGTCGGCGCTGCGGCTGTACAATTCGGCCGGCATCTCCGGCTCGGGCAACGCATGAATCTTGGTGCAGCACGCAGCGATCTGGCGGTGGCAGTCGATCAGCACGTTGGACTGGCTCGGGCTCGCATGGTCGAGCCCCCGGCTCTCTTCCGGCAGCGCCGGTTTGAGCGCCAATAGGATCGCGCGGCCGTGCATTTCGCTGGTCATCGGCCCGATGCTCGACCACGCCAACGCCGCCCAGCATTTGTAGGTGGCGACATAACGCCCGCCGCCGGAGTTCTCCTCGGTGCGGTCGACAAACGCCTCGGCGCGGCGGTGGCAGGCCTTGATGACCGCGTGGATCTCGGAGCGCGGGTCGGTCAGGATCGTGTGCAGATCGCTGAGGCAGTAGGTGACTTGTTGCTCGTTGATCCGCCGGAACAATGTCGCCCCGGTGTAACTGCTGCGCAGCACCCCGCGGTAGGCGAGGGTGCTGACGCATTCGAGCAATGTGCTCTTGCCGCTTTCCGGCCCCTCCGACTGCACGCCGAGTTGCGGCATGATCGGCAGGCCGATTTCCTCGCTCTGCACGAGATGGCTGACCGCCGCCCACAGCACGGCGATGTCGAAATAGGGTTTGGGGGCGACAACGAATTTCGCCATCTCCACCGAGGCGGTGTCGAGCACTGTGGCGAGCTGTGGGTCGGGACCGTCCCAGGGCAGGTATTCCGGCAGTGCCGCCCAGCCGCCTGTGGTGACTTCATCCCCACCCGCCGGCTTGGCACGGCGCAGCGCCACTTCGCGATCGAGAACACCGACGCGGACGTCCTGCTCCTTGGCGATCCGCTTTCGCGCCTTCTCGTATTCGGTGCGCGGCAGTTGGGCGAGCCGCTCGGCCTGGCGGGCAAACGAGAACGGCGCCATGGCGGCGGTCTCGATGAGCCGTGTCTGCTCGGCTTCGCCGCCTTCTTCATGTTGGAGAATCACGTTGGCGTCGCCGAGCGGGCTCGCTTTGGTGCAACTGACCTTGGCGCCGGTATCCTTGAGTGCATCGATGACGCGCTGCAGGTCGTCGCGGGCGGGATGACCCTCGGGATCACTGTCCTGAAAGAAAATGATCCGTTCGCCCGAGCGCGCGGGGGTGAAGTTCACCCCGGTCAGAATGCCGGCGAGTGCGAGGATGCGCCAGCCCGGCCGCTTGACGCGCGCCAGGCTCAGCCCGTTTTCGAGACCTTCGCAGACAACCGTGTCGGTGATGATGTCGGTGTATCCGGGCTCACGATCGGCGATCACCATCACCGCGTCGGAGGCCTGCTCGAAATTGAGCCGGATGCGCGGCGGCTTGATCAGGCTCTTGGTAGCGAGCGGCGTTACATAAGTGACCAGATAGCCCGTTACGCGGCCGTGGCCGAGGCTCGTCAGCGGCGCCAAGATGGCGCCTTCTCCGGTGCGTACATGCGGATGCCACAGCAGCTCGATCGGCCACGGCCCCGGCAGGCCGCGCGACTCGAGATAGCGCCCGCCATCGTCGCTCTCGGTGAGCGGCGTCGCCTCGGCGAGCAGCTCACGCAACCATTCGGCGTAGGCGACGCGGCGGGTCTTGCTCTCCTCCGCAAAGCTCGTATCGAGCGGCCCGATGCCCTGATGCTCGGAACGGTCGAGAAAGGCCTTCAACCAGGCTGTCGCCTGCGCCTTGCTGTATTCGACACCATGGAAGCGCCGCTGCGCCGCCCGGATGAACCGAACGGTGTGGCTGGCCTGGTCGCCGAATATCTTTTCGGCGTGCCAGCGGATCGTGCCGGTGCCGTGATCGATGTGAAGACCACCCTGATGATGATAGTGGCGGGCGCCGTCCCCATCATTGAAGGCGATCTCGGCGGGGATCAAAGTCCCGGCGATGGGGATGTTCCACGACGGTGCGCGGCCGGCGTCCTCGGTGGAGAGCGTGATCACGCTGCGCCCTCCGACAGGAAAAGCTCGGGACAGGCGGCACGGAAAGCCTCCTGCAGTGCCGCCATGAAGTGCGCTCGGTCCTCGTCCGTGGTGAAGGTGACAGCGCAAAAGCGTGATGCCGGAAGATCGCCAGGCACCAGCGGCGAACCGTAAGTAAAGCTGGCGGGACCGTGCCGAAATACCGGCATGCGGCGGATCGTCAGGCCGGGCAAGTAGCTCAGCAACAAGGCGTCGAGCCAGCCGATCTGGCTGCCCCAATCACCGGGAACGGGCACGAACGTGACCGAGATAAGCGGCATAAATGGCTCCTTCCCCTATGGAGCCGACCCTCAAACCCTTGCCGCGGGAGGCTTTCCGCCTATATTGGCGGGTAGTTGTGTACCGTCAAAAACTTGGCGTTCTGCCCCTGCCGGCCTGGGTTAACTGGGCCGGTTCTTCATGCGGTATCCTCAGCAGTTACTGTAGTTTTACTCGCCGAAGACCGGCGGGACCGTCCCCGCGGCTCTGGCTGACGTGGAAACAGACTGGGTTGCGCCTCGTTGCGCTGGCGGGCGTTTAGCAAGCGGCGGGTCCGCGGTCCCACGACCCTGCCCTTTAGCAGCGCGGGCGCGCGCCGCGTTTCGGGCGCCGCGTGCGGTGCCCAGCGACTTCTTGTAGGCGGTGATGCGAGCCGCGCGTTCGACCGGGTCGAGATCCAGCCCGAGCCGTTGGCGCTCCAGATACTCGTGCCAGGTGGGCATGAGCACCAGCCGGTAGCCGCCGGAGACGACGGTGATGACCTCACCGGTCTCGAACAGACCGTACGACGAATTATGACCAAGGCCGGTAACCCTCTGAAACAAGGCGACCGGGGCCGTGTACAGCGGATAGTTAGCGGTGCCCGTGGCGATCGTGGTGCTGATCTTTGGCATCGACGGATACCCTATCCTTCAACGCGATAGCGCATCTTTGTATCAGGTCACATTCGATGTTTTCACGCAACAAAAAAATTAACCGCGCTCACGCCTCCTGGAGACGCGCCAAGCGGAGGTTGAGATCGAGCAGCAGAATGAGGGTTTCCGAGCGGTCGAAGCCTTCCGGAAGCAGGGTGTCAAGGTCGAGCCTGGCACGCTCGTCCGCTTCGGCAGTGAGCGGGTTGACGTGCAAAATGTCGGGCGGCGTATAGCCAGCCACTATCCAGTTCTTGCCGATCCCGGCCGTCGCACGGGCGATCACGGCGCCGATGTTCACCATGCGCTGCCCGGCATCGTCCACTGGCGGTCTCCCGGACACGTAGGCGTCTATGGCCGAGCGAAAGATCGCGGCAAAGGTTCCCAACACGCCGATCGTCAGGCCGCCGCGCGACAGCGGTTTCAGCAACGCGGCGATCTGTAGCTCGCGGAAGGGGAAACGGCGACGGGTGCCGCGCCCGGCCCGGCTCGCTGCAGTGGCGCGCAGCACCAGCCGGTCGGCCCAGAAGATCAATGTCCGCAGCGGGATGCCGGTCTTGCCTTCGAGCTCGCCGATGGCGAAGAACGGGCCAGGCGGTTCGGGCAGTCTGGCAAGGGCGCGCCGCCGGGCACGTTCTAGCTCGGGCGGTAGAGGCGGCGGTCGCGACCGTCTGGCCATCGCTTACCCCGCCCCATGACGGATAGCCGGGGTGCGGTCGGCGAGGGTGACGACATTGTCGTCCTCGGCGGGCACGCCCTTCGTACAGACATCGGCCCAGAGCTGCGCCAATTGGCGGCGCCGGGCCAATTGGTCGGTCCTCCGGTAGGCCTCGACCACTTTGTCGCTGACGATGTGCGCCAGCGCCAAATCACGTATTTCCATCGGGAAACCGCTCAGTTCCGCCCCCCAGGTCTCGAACGCGGCGCGAGCGCAGCCGTGCACGGTGACCGCCACCCCCGGACGCAACTTTTTCAGAAGATCGAGCATCGCGCGGGCCGACAGCTTCCCGGTGTGCTTGCCGGGGAAGACATAGCCGTCGTCGCTGCGACGGATCGTCCACATGCGGTCGAGGACCGCCAGCGCCTCGGTGCTGAGGGCGCAACGGTGCTCGCGGCCCCCCTTCATGCGCTCGGCCGGCACCGACCACATCCGGTCGGCACGGCTGATCTCGCTCCAGACGGCCCCCAGCACTTCCTTGCTCCGCGCACAGGTCAGGAGCGTGAACGAGAGCGCCGCTGCGGTGACGCTGTCGTCGCCCGCGAGCTCGGCGAACAGAGCGGCGAGCTCCCTGTAATGGAGTGTGCCAAAATGCTTCGGCTGGCGCTTCTCGCGCGCCGGCAGCAATAATTCCAAGTGGCCTTTCCAGCGGGCCGGGTTGGCGCCCGAGCGCAGCTTCTTGACCGTCGCCCAGTCGAGGATGTTCTCGATCCGGCCGCGCACCCGACTGGCGGTCTCGGGAATGGTCTTCCAGATCGGTTCGAGCACCGCCAAGATGTGCGCGTCGTCGATCGTCGCCACAGGCAATTTGCCGATCACCGGGTAGACATGCGTCTTGAGGCTGTGTTCCCAGTCCTGGCGGTGCTTGTCGCTGCGCCAGCCGTCTTCACGCAAGGCGATGTACTGCTCGGCGCAATATTGGAACGGTTTGCCGGCCGGGAGCGGGCGCCGGGCGCTCTGCAATTGGCGCCGTTCGGCCAGCGGGTCGAGACCGCGCCACAGCAATTGACGCTGGGCGAGCGCCAGCTTGCGGGCCTCGCCGAGCGAGTGGGTATAGAGCGCGCCGAGGCCCATCTCGTGCGTCTGCCCGGCGCGCTGGTAGCGGAACACCCAGGAACGGGTGAGCGCTTTCGATACCCGCAAATAGAGCCCGCCACCGTCGTTGTAATAGCCCGGCCTGGCGATCTGCCGGCACCGCGTCGTCGTCAATTTGTCTACTCGTTGCATCCCGTCGTCCTCGCAGGGGTGGCGTCCCGATCCCTGCCCGCACTTCATCCCATGGGGGTGATCAGGACATCAGGGATATGGTGGGATACAGAAGACACGTCAAGTTATTGACGCTGCCAAATATCTGTTAATGCGGGATATTATGGGATAGCGTCGACGTGGAACCAATATCAGCGGAGACTGCGGGTGCAAAACCAACGGTCGCGACCTTTCGGAGCACCGGCGCTCCGGTGATGCAATAGGGACTTTTCGACCAAACTGCGCTGGCATGCGAGAACCTGACCGGAGACGCTAGCTGATCGGGTTCTGTCTGAAATATTCGAAATCCTCCGGCCGCGCCTTCCAGTTCGGGTTGCTCGGCCACTCCTTAGTCCGGCCAGACATCTCCCCACCGTAGCGTACGCGGAACAGCAGGGTACGCTTACCGCCATTGGCATACTCGTGCAGCTCGCCTCGCGGGTGGACGACGAACGTCCCGGGCTCGAGCGCGACCGACTCGCTCGGGGTCCGCATCGTTCCGCCGCCTTCGAAGCAGAAATAAATCTCGGTTGCATCCGGGTGGCAGTGATAAGGGCTCGTCTGGCCCGGGTCCCAGCAGGCGATTGTGACGTCCCCGCCGGTCCTGCCGAGCACTCTTTCCACGTGCTTTTTGGGGTCGAATTGCTGTTCGGCCGTTAAGCTAAACGCATACATCGTTGTCTCCTTCGCTCCGCCCGAAGCCTAGACTGCGCCTGCGGCCGCTATCAAGCGGGGGCGTGTCGACGGGCTGGACGAAACAGCTGGGTAGGGCCTAGCCTCGTTCGAACCGTTCGAATGGAGGGAAAGATGACGCAGAGTATCCGCTTCCGGGCATTGCTGCAGCGGGATAGGATGATCGTTGCGCCCGGCGCGTACGACTGCATCACTGCCAAGCTGATCGAACAGGCCGGGTTCGCCGCCGTCTATATGACCGGCGCTGGTACGGCGGCGAGTTTGGGATACCCCGATTTCGGGCTCGTGACGATGTCGGAAATGGTAGCCAACGCCGGACGCCTTGTCGCTGCAGTCGAAGTCCCGGTCGTCGCCGATGCCGACACCGGCTACGGCAATGAGCTCAACGTGGTTCGCACGGTGCGCGAATTCGAGAGCCGCGGCGTCGCGGGAATCCACATCGAGGACCAAGTATTTCCGAAGAAATGCGGTCATCTCGAGGGCAAAGAGATCGTCCCGCGTGAGGATTATCTGGCAAAAATTCGAGCCGCGATCTCGGCCCGCCGCGACGGGAATTTCATGATTATCGCGCGCACCGACGCGCGCGCCGTGGCCGGCTTCGACGAGGCGATAGCCCGCGCTAACGCGGCGTTGGCTGCAGGCGCCGACATGGCGTTTGTCGAGGCGCCGCAGACCGAGGACGAAGTCGCAGCGGTGCCGCGTCTGGTCAATGGACCGTGTCTGCTCAACGTCGTGCGCGGCGGCAAAACGCCCGACATCGATCTGCGGCACGCCGAGACGCTCGGCTACAAGCTCGCGATCGTGCCGGGGCTGTTGCTCAAAAGCGTTGTCGGCATTTGCGACAAGATGCTGTCCGAGCTGAAGGCGACTCATCATCATCCCCCGCCGATCGAGGAGATGACGGTGCCGGAGATGTTCCGGCGCTTTGGCGCCGACGAATGGGACGCGCTACGCGAGCGTTTCCGCACCTCCGCGGCTGCTCGCGAGGCGGCGGAGTAGCCGTTGATGTCGCCGCGGTCCGCGCTCGCCCCTCACCCCCGGATCAAGTCCGGGGCAGGCTCTCCCGCTACGCGGGTCCCCTGGCGCACCGAAGATGCGCCGTCCTCGGGCGCTGGGTTTCCCGGCGCTAAGCCGACAGGCGAAGCTCCGCTTCGCGGAGAGGGCGGCAGGCGCACGCACGCGTACGTCGAGAGGGCTCCCCGCGTAGCTCCCACGCTTCCCTCGCCCGCAAGCGGGGGAGGGTTAGGGAGGAGGCGGGGAGAGGGCAAGAGGCAGCTCGCGGGTCGCATCCTTTATCGCGACGGGCTCATATTGGTCATCGACAAGCCTGCAGGGATCGCCGTGCATCCCGGTCCCGGCGGTGGACCGGATCTCGAAAGCGGCTTCGATGCGCTGCGCTTCGGCCTGCCGCATCCGCCTCGTCTTGCCCATCGGCTCGATCGCGATACCAGCGGCTGCCTCGTCCTCGGCCGGCATCCAAAGGCGCTGCGCCGCCTCGGCGCGCTGTTTTCCGGCGGGCTCGTCGAAAAGGTCTATTGGGCCGTGGTCGAGGGCCAGCCACCCGAGGCAAAGGGCCGGATCGAGACCGGGCTCGAGAAATTCACCCGCGGCACCGGCTGGCGCATGGTCGTCGATCCTGCTGGGCAGCGGGCGGTGACCGATTACCGGCTCCTCGGCGCCAATCGCGGCCGCGCCTGGCTCGAGCTGCGGCCGCGCACCGGCCGTACGCATCAGCTCCGCGTCCATTGTGCGACGGTTGGCTGCCCGGTCGTCGGCGATCAGACTTATGGGAATCCGCGGGGTGGTGAGGCGCTCCAGCTCTATGCCCGATCGGTCACGTTGCCGCTTTATCCCGCCCGCCCGCCGCTGGAGATCACCGCGCCGGTGCCGCCGCACATGCTCGCCGCGCTGACCCTGCTTGGCTATGATCCGACCAGCGCTTCGCCGGAGGCCGCCACGGCATGATCCCGCGCTACAGCCGCCCGCAAATGGCCAAGGTTTGGGAGCCGGAGAACTATTTCCGCATCCAGCTCGACATCGAGGTCTATGCCTGCGAGGCGCAGGAAAAGCTCGGCGTCATCCCCGAGGGCACGGCAAAGGCAGTGCGCGAGCGCGGCGCCTTCGACGTCGCGCGCATCCGCGACATCGAACGCGAGATTCATCACGAGACGATCGCGTTTCTGACCAACCTCGCCGAGCACGTCGGTCCCGAAGCGCGCTTTGTCCATCAGGGCATGACGTCGAGCGACGTGCTCGACACCTCCCTCTCGGTGCAGCTGACCCAGGCTGCCGAAATCCTGCTCGCCGACGTCGACGGGTTGCTCGCGGCACTGAGGCGGCGCGCCTTCGAGCACAAATACACGCCCACCATCGGCCGCAGCCATGGCGTCCATGCCGAGCCGACGACCTTCGGGCTCAAGCTCGCCGGTCATTATGCCGAGTTTGCCCGCAACCGGGCGCGGCTCGCCGCAGCGCGCCGGGAGATCGCGACCTGCGCAATCTCGGGCGCCGTCGGGACCTTCGCCAATATCGATCCCAGGGTCGAGGCCTATGTCGCGGAAAAGCTGGGTTTAGAGCCCGAGCCGATCTCCACTCAGGTGATCCCGCGCGACCGTCATGCCGAGTTCTTCGTGACGTTGGCGCTCGTTGGCGCGGCGGTCGAGCGGCTCGCCACCGAGATCCGCCATTTGCAGCGCACCGAATTGCGCGAAGCCGAGGAATATTTCGCCCCCGGCCAGAAGGGTTCCTCGGCGATGCCGCACAAGCGCAACCCCGTGCTCGCCGAGAATTTGACCGGGCTCGCCCGGCTGATCCGCTCGACCGTCGTGCCGGCGCTGGAGAACGTCGTGCTGTGGCACGAGCGCGACATCTCCCATTCCTCGGTCGAGCGGGTGATCGCCCCCGACGCGACGATCGCACTCGATTTCGCACTGGTGCGACTGACCGGGCTGATCGACCGGCTCGTCGTCTATCCGGAGCGGATGCGCGAGAACCTCGAATCCTCAGGCGGGCTCGTCGACTCCCAGCGCGTGCTGCTTGCGTTGACCCAGGCCGGCATGAGCCGTGAGGACGCCTACAGCGCGGTCCAGAGAAATGCGATGGCTGCGTGGGACGGCAAAGGCCGCTTCTCCAACCTGTTGAAGCAGGATTCTACGATCACGCGCCTGCTCGAACCGCAGACGATCGACGGGCTGTTCGATACCGCCTATCATCTAAAACACGTCGATACGATCTTTCGCCGGGTGTTCGACGAATAGCCCGTCACAGGAGGAAAGAGATGAGCCTGCTGCGCCGCCGCGATGGCCCCCGCATCAAATACGTTGCAGAGGACGCCGGGCCTTACGACACGATCAGCGTCGACAAGCTGACCCCGATCATCGGCGGCGAGATCGGCGGCGTCGACCTGGCGCAGCCGCTCGGCAACCGTACCCTCGACGAGATCCACCGCGCCCTCGCTGAAAACCTGGTGATCTTTTTCCGCGACCAGCACTTGAGCGAGGACCAGCACCTGGCCTTCGGGCGCCTCTTTGGCGATCTCCACCTCCACCCGGCGGCGCCGCATGGGCCGGGCCACCCGGAGCTGATGATTATCCACGCCGACAAGGATTCGCCCCGTGCCAACGGTGAGGGCTGGCACAGCGACGTGTCGTGCGATCCCGAGCCGCCGATGGGCAGCATCCTCTACATCCGCAAATGCCCGCCGCACGGCGGCGACACCTTGTTCGCCAGCATGTATGCCGCCTACGACGCGCTCTCGGACCGGATGAAGGGGTATCTCGACGGGCTGAAAGCAGTCCATGACGGCGAGCACTATCGCGGCCAGTACGCGAATTACGGCATCGCCGACAAACCCGAATATCCCCGCGCCGAGCATCCGGTGGTGCGCACCCACCCGGTGACCGGGCGCAAGGCTCTCTACGTCAACAAGGGCTTTACCCGCCGCATCCTCGGCATTCCTCTCGACGAGAGTGACGGCATCTTACGTTACCTTTACGATCACATGGCTAACCCGCTGTTCCAGTGCCGCTTCCGCTGGCAGGAGAACTCGATCGCGTTCTGGGACAACCGTTGCGTGCAGCACCATGCGATGTGGGATTACTGGCCACACACGCGCTCCGGCCACCGTGTGACGGTCAAGGGCGACCGACCCGTCTAGAAGTCTACTCCTTCATCAGCTGACGCTTTGCTTGCTCGGCGAAGTGGTCGAGCTCGAAGCGGATCCGTGCCGCGGTGAATGTCGGGTCCTTGGCGCCGAGATCGGCCGCCAATTTATCGACGACATTCCTATTTCCACCCGGCTGCAGCTGCGCCTGGACAACCCTTTCGGCATAGGCTTCCGCGGCATCCCCGAGAAGGCCCAAATGCTGTGCCGCCCATAATCCTGCGAGCCGATTGCGCCGAGCGGTGATCTTGAACTGAAGCTCCTGATCGTGCTTGAACCGGGCCTCGTGTTCTTTCTCGCGCGCGTCGAAGATGGTCATGGTCGTTTCGTCCCGACATCTGGCTCATCATAGATGGGCGGCGGGTCCCTAAGTTACCACAGGCGCGCGAAGGCGGTGCCGGAGGGTGAATGTGCACCTTGGTGATCTTCCGCCGTCCGGGGCATCGCTGGCCCGTGCTGATCGGCGCCAATCGCGACGAGATGATCGACCGTCCGTCGAAGCCACCCGGCCGGCACTGGGCCGATCGGCCGGAAGTGATCGCCGGGCTCGACATGCTCGCCGGCGGCTCCTGGCTCGGGATCAACGATTGGGGCGTTGCCGCTGCGGTGCTCAACCGCCACGGCTCGCTTGGGCCGTCGCCTGACCGGCGCTCACGCGGCGAGCTGGTATTGGAAGCGCTCGACCATGCCGATGCGACCGCCGCCGCGGAAGCGTTGTCATATCTCGACCCCGGGGCCTATCGTACTTTCAATCTGATCGTCGCCGATGAAAGCCGTGGGTTCTGGTTGCGCCATGCCGGCGGCCCGCGGATCGAGCTGAAGCCGCTGAAGGACGGGCTGTCGATGATCGCGGCAGGCGATCTCGACGATCTCGCCACGCGGCGTCTCGAGCTGGCGTTGCCAGCCTTCCGAGCGTGGCCGACGCCGGATCCCGATCACGATGACTGGTCTGGCTGGCAGTCCTTGCTCAGCAGCACTCGGGCGCCGCCGAACGAGCCGGTTACGGCCGCGATGCGCTTCCGTACTGACGGCTACGCCACCGTGTCGAGTGCGTTGATCGCCCTGCCGGCCCGCGGCGAGCCGGAACGCCGACCGGTATTCCGCTTTGCCGAATGGCTGCCGCACACCTCGTCCTGGCGTGATGTCATGGCGACGCCATGACGGGCGCTGTTCCCCATCCCGAGGTTCGCAAACATGAAAGTGCGTGTGCAGGTGATGCTGAGGCGGGAGGTGCTCGATCCGCAAGGCAAGGCGATCGGCAATGCGCTCGCAGCACTGGGCTTTGCCGGGATCGGCGAGGTCCGTCAAGGCAAGTTGATCGAGCTCGAACTTGCTGAACCCGATCCCGTCCGCACGCGTGAACAGGTCGAGGCGATGTGCCAGCAGCTCCTTGCCAACCCGGTCATCGAGGACTACACGATCGAGGTTATTGTCTCCGAATAGCCCGGATTTCTGATACGAGGCCCGACAACGTGGTACGCACCTTCGATCGCGTCCCCGTGTCAGACAAGGGATGAAACCAGGTCACCGTCGCGCGAGCAGTCTCGCTGTGCTAATTCCTTGCTCGGCAAATTCGTGAGGAAGCCATGATCCATCATCTTTCCATCGCCGCGCGCGATCCAAAGCATGTCGCCGGAGTTCTGGCCGAATTTATGGGTGGCGTCGCGGTTCCGTTTCCGCCCAATCCGGGAAGCTTCTTCGCGCTCCAGCTCGACGCGCACGGATCGGGTGTCGAGGTCTATCCGGCGGGGACGGAGCTACAGCCGGGCGGTGATAATGGCGGGAGTTTTGTAAAGAAGCCGGGAGCCGGGCGTGGTTACGGGCCGACCCATTTCGCGCTCAGCGTCGCCGCCGAAGCGGACGCGGTCGAGGCCATTGCACGCCGAGAAGGCTGGCAATGTTTCCGCTGCAACCGCGGCCCTTTCCATGTGATCGAGGTCTGGGTCGAGAACGAGTCGATGGTCGAAATCCTGCCACCCGATTTCGCGCGCGAATATTTAGCGTTTACCCACCCTGACAAGGTGGCGGCGGCAATGGCAGCGGCTGCTCCCGCGACGTCGCGCCACCGTCCGGCATAATCTTGTGCCGTCGCCGGGTTCAGCCGGCGGGCGGAGATACGAACGCAGGCGCCGGTTCGGCAGCCTCTGTTGAGTAAACAGATGTTGACTCGGTGATCTCGAGCGACACCTGGGACGTGGTCATTCTCGGATCCGGCATCGCGGGCCTTGCGGGGCGCTCGCTGCCCACGAACTGGGCTTGCGGCCGGTCGTCCTCGAAAAGGCGAGCACCTTGGGCGGCGGCGCGGTCAATTCCTACGGACTGATCTGGGTGGGCCAGAAACATCTCGCGCAGGCCGCCGGCTACAGCGACACGCGGGACGAGGTCGTCGCCTATATGCGGTTTCTCGGCGGTGGCAGCCTCGACGACGACCGAATGCGCACGTTCGTCGACGGTTCGCCGGAGGCGCTGAAATTTTTTGAAAGATGCGTCGTCGGTTTTCGCGTCGTCCGCGGCTTGACCGACCGTTATTACGGCAAGCCTCCAGGCTCCCACGCGGTCGGGCAGTCTCTTGAGGTCGACCTGATCTCGTAATGCGATCTCGACGACCGGCGCGCACGCCTCCCAGCGCCCGATGACGTGGCCGGTTTCGTGATCGCCGAAGAGGAGATCGCCTGGGGCGGCATCAACAGCTTTTCGCGCTGGGACCAGGACCTCGTCCGTGAGCGCCGAAGGCAGGACATGCGCGTCAAGGGGCTGGGCTTGATCTGCCATTTCCTCAAGGTGCTGCGTGCCCGCGGCGTGCCGGTGCTCACCGATCAGCACGTCGGAAGCCTTGCGGTCGAAAACCGCCGAGTGACCGGCGTCATAATGCGTTCGGGCGAAACGATCAGAGCACGCGGGGGCGTCATCCTCGCCACCGGCGGCTATGGTGCCAATCCGCAAATGAGCGGGGAATTCGAGCAGCTTCCCGGCTTTTCTCAGGAGGCGTCGGACTTGATGCCGGCATCTCTGACTGGCGACGGCCTCGTCCTCGGCGCAGAGATCGGCGGCATATTGCATAAGATCGAGAAAAGCCTGCGGGTGATGCTGGCCTACACCATTCCGCCGGAGATACCCGGCGGGAGGGCGACATGCGTCTATGCCGGGATTGTCGAACTCTGCAGCCCGCATACTATATTAGTGAACAGATACGGCCAGCGCTTTGCCGACGAAACATTCTTCCGAGGATTCGTGCCACAGCTTCGCTTGTTCGACCCGGTGCGGCACGAATATCCCAATCTGCCCGCCTGTCTGATTTTCGATGCGCAATATCTGAAGACGTATTCCTTCGCCAACCGGCCGATCGGTAGCGCGATGCCAACGACAGTGTCACGCGCCAGGAGTCTGCCGGAACTGGCGGCGAAGCTCGGGATCGATCGCGAGCAGCTGGAGATCTTGCCGAAGGGAGGTGTGCCACGGATCTCAGAACTGCTTGGTGATGCCGGCATAAAAGGTGCGCCGCGGAGCGAAGGCCGGTGAGAAGGCGCCGATCGATGTGCTGCTGCGCAGCAGATAGATCTCGTCGAACAGGTTGATCACGTCGAACCGGACCTTGATCGCGCCGACATGGGGCAGCTCGAATGTGTGCGAGACGCCGAGATTGGTCTGCGAGTAGGACGGCAATGTGCCGCCGTTGGGCGGGCCGCCGGGACGTGTCGTCCGAGTCCCGGTTCCGGCGAGCAAGTCGACGCTGAAACGTGTGAGAAGGGTCCCTTCTGGTAGGTCGTTGTCAGCTCGACCCCGCGATTGGCGACGCTGGCTGTGGTCGGTTTGAATCCCGTGCGTATCGATATAAGCCGGCAGAGGCTGGCCTTGGGTGTCCTTGGCGACGCCCTCGATCATGCCGGTAGGCGGGGCAGTTATCGCCGGGCGCGCGCCACCGAGCATCACGACGAAGCACAGAAGCGCGATGATGCCGGCAGCACAGCTCGAATACTGTCGATATCTTGCCCGTCCCCCGGTTGGTTTCGGGCACATCGGCAAGCAATCAGCGCATTGCTGTCACATCACCGACATCGCGGACCAGTCCGACGACATCATCATCTGCATTAGTCGGACAACGCCTGGGCGAGGAAGGGCAAGCTTTCGTCCATCCGGTAGTCGACAGCGGTATGGTTGTCGGAGAACTCCTCGTAGCGATGCGCAATGCCAAGCTCGTTTAGCCGCCGCACGAACCTGCGGGCACCGTAGAGCAGATTGAACTGATCATTCACGCCACAGTCGATGTAGAGCGCCTTCAGCCGGCGGAGATTGTCCGCCTGGGTTTCGACCGCGACGACCGGATCTTGCCGCAACCAATTCGCCCAGCGCTCGTCGATGACCTCGCAAGTATCTGACGTGACCGGCAATCGCATCCCGAGGAACTGCGTCGGGTCGGGATCGTAGCTCGCCGCCATCGCCAGAGAGTTGATGACCTTGCCGGAGCCGTCTGAACTCTTGCGGGCTGCTTCGAGCTGTTGCCACCAGCGCTCGATCGAGTTCTCGACGCCGGCCAGTGCACGCAATACCGCCGGCATGTCGGGCAGATAGCACACCTCGAAGCCCATATCGCCGGACTGACAGGCTGCTGCCGCCCAGATGTCGGAGTGGCGCAGCGCGTGGGTGATCGCGCCATACCCGCCGGAACTCTTGCCGAACACGCCGCGTCGCCCAGCGCCGCCACAGCCGAAGCGCTGTTCGATCGCCGGCATCATTTCGTGCAGCAGGAAGTCCTCCCAAGCACCCATCGAAGCCGAGTTGATGTATTGGTTGCCGCCGAGCCGGGTAAAGCAATCGGGAAAGGCGGCGACGACCGGGGGCATGCGCTGTTCCCCGATCAGCCGGTCGAGACGTTCCGGCAGGTTCTCCCTGAAGCCGGCCCAGTTGGTATGAGACAGGCCGCTGCCGGTAAAGCCCACAAGATCGACCAGCAATGGCAATCCTTGTCCGTCATGCCCGGCCGGGATGTACACATCGACAACACGCACTGTCGGATCCCCCAGCAAATTGCTTTTGAGAGCTTCGCTCTCGACAGTGGTTCGGATGACAGTACCGGTCGGGCCGAAAAACTTGCGCATGCGTTCCACCTTGGTCTCAGTTGATGCAGTCAATTCCAGCGTAGCGCCGCTGCCGGATGCTCGTCGGGCAACCGGTCACCGCAACCGAACAGCTTCTGACGGTATGTGCCGGGGGCATAATCGCGTTTGTAGACGCCGCGCTCCTGTAGGATCGGCAGCACCAGGTCAATGAAACTCTCCAAACACTCCGGAACAACGGTGCGGGAGAGATTGAAGCCGTCGACATCGGCTTCGTTCACCCAGGCGGTCAGTTGGTCCGCGACCTGCTCAGGCGAGCCGACGAGGGGCGGCTGGCGGCTGCCGAGCACAAACCGGTCGATCAGCTGGCGCTTGGACCAGCCTGCCCCCAGAGAAGCGGTGATAGCCTCTACATTGGAGCGGATCGCTTGGGTGGAACCCGCCTCGATCGGCTCGTCCATGCCGTAGCGGCCGAAATCAATGCCAAGCGAGGCAGCGGCATGTGCGAGGGCGCCTTCGACACTGGCGTGGCGCCTGTATTCGGCCAGAAGCTCGCGGGCGGCCTTCTCGGTATGACCCGTCACCACGCTCGCACCAACAAAGACCAGCATTGGCCGCGGCGCGGCACGCGCGCGTAAATCGGCGACAATGCGGCGCACATTCTCTTTGGTGCTGGCATTGACGAACACGCACTCAGCGTGGCGGGCGGCAAATATGCGGCCACGGTCAGAGGCGCCAGCCTGGTACAGCACCGGTGTGCGCTGCGGCGAAGGCTCCCACAGCGGGAGGGCATCGACATGAAACTGCTTGCCGTGGTGGTGCACAAGGCGCACCCGTCGCGGATCGGTGTAGACGCCCCGTCGGCGATCACGCTTCACCGCGTCGTCCGCCCAACCGCCCTCCCACAGCGCGTAGACCACCTGCAGGTATTCGTCCGCCAGCTCATACCGGTCGTCATGCTCCATCTGCGCATCGAAACCCATCGCGCGCGCCGCGCTGTCCAGGTAGCCGGTGACGATGTTCCAGCCGATCCGGCCGCGTGTCAGATGATCCAATGTCGCCATGCGGCGGGCGAACAGGAAGGGCGGTTCGTACGCAAGGTTACACGTCACGCCGAAGCCGAGATGCGTGGTCGCGTAGGCCATCGCCGGCACCAGCGCCATCGGATCGAGTAGCGGGATCTGCACGCCGCCTCGCAACGAGGCGTCCGCATTTCCCCCGTAAACATCGTAAGCACCGAGCACGTCAGCGATGAACAGGCCGTCGAACAGGCCGCGCTCCAGCATGCGCGCGAGGCGCACCCAATGGTCGAGCGCGGTATAGTCTGACGAATGGTCACGCGGATGGGTCCACATCCCGTGCTGGATATGGCCGACGCACGCCATATCGAAAGCGTTGAGCCGGATGGGTCGGCATGCGGTCATTGCCAACGACAATATGCGACGGGACACACTGAAAAAAGGCCGACTTCCATGACTGGCAGTCTCAAGCGAGCGTTCGGGGTCGGAGGCGTGGATGTCGGCCTTGGTTTGCGGCCGAAGAACATCGGCGCACGCGTCAAACGCGTCGAAGATCAGCGGTTGCTGACCGGCCAGGGAGCATTCACGGCCGATCGCATCGCACCGGGAGCGCTGCACGCCGCGTTCCGGCGCAGCGATCACGCGCATGCCCTGATCTCGGGTATCGGCACTTCGGCGGCCGCCGAGATGCCGGGTGTCTTCGCCATCTGCACCGCGCAAGATCTGCATGATTTGGTCGAGCCGGTGCGCGCGTCGTCTCGGCTGAAGGATTATCACGCGACGGAGCTCTACCCTTTGGCGCGCGACAAGGTCCGCTATGTCGGTGAGCCGGTTGTCGCCGTTTTGGCCGAAAACCGATACCTCGCCGAGGACGCGCTCGCTCTAATCGAGATCACTTACGAGCCGCTCGAAACGGTGATCGATCCCGAGATGGCTGTCGGGGAGGATGCGCCGCTGCTGCACGAGGAGGCAGGGACGAACATGCTGGCGGCGCGGGCTTTTGCACGCGGCGATGTTGAAGTGGAAATGGCGGCGGCTCCGATTCGGGTCGGCGGGCGGCTCGCGTATAGTTAACAGCGGTGCCCGGCTAGGGCCGACCTCAACCCCCGTAAGGGGCAGTGAGTGTTTGATTTACCACGATGTCCGATGCATCGCCTCGAGGGGGGTCGCGCGAGATTACCTCAATCTGCAAGCAGAGATACCAATGGTTAATCGCCGCCAGCTTGAGCTGGATATCTAAGCCACAGAGGCAGTCGGCGCGACGACCGCCCTCGATCCAGGCACCGATCGCGTCGCGGTCCTGGTTCGCAGTCAATTTCATCGCGATCAGGCGACCGA
>Ga0306921_10001227_pt1 | contig 24564 bp, 25 predicted proteins | sample sta12Cox44000080_FD_203760 | JGI IMG/M metagenome (GOLD analysis project Ga0306921, IMG submission 203760) | Lab enrichment of tropical soil microbial communities from Luquillo Experimental Forest, Puerto Rico - statoxic.12C.oxic.44.000.080 (v2)... | ecosystem: Environmental > Terrestrial >...
GCCGCCGCGCAGGCGAACGAAAAACCGCACGTGGTACCCGGACCTCGAAATCCTCCGGCCTAGTTTTTCGGGAAAACGTCGCGAAGTTTGCGCCCCAACAAACAGAGAATCGAAAGACGACCCAATAGTCAAAATTTAACAGGAAGACCTTCGATGCCGATCGAGTTCGACGATCTGGTGGACGAGGTGATGAGGAGCCAGCCGAAGACGATCCGCATTTTTCTCGACTTCAAAATGGGCTGTGTCGGCTGCCCGATCGCCTGCTTCCACACCGTTGATGACGCCTGTGTCGAACATGGCATCGATCGCAACGCATTCATGAAGGCCCTCCGCGATATTGCAGGACAAGGAAAACGGGGTAAACCATGCAAAGAATTTTGACACGGTGCTCGCGAGACCGGCGGAGCATGGCGCCGCAAATCGATCTGGGTGGAACCGATCAGGGATTAGCTGCCATTCATAAGGCAGTCTATAAAACTTCGGGCACGAAGCCCATCACGGTACCCACAAGAGGTGATCTGGATATTTCGGCCAGGATACCTGTCTTCAGTGGACTGCAATCCGAGGCGCTGGGGGTTCTGCTCGCGCAAGCGAGCGTGATCAAGCTCCGCCCCGGTCATGTGTTGTTCCGACAAGGGGAACCGGCGCTTGCGTTCTTCATCATTGTGGAGGGCTGGATAAAGCTCTATCGGGTTACCCCGGCCGGCGACGAGGCCGTTCTCAATGTGCTGACTACGGGAGAAAGCCTCGCCGAGGCGGTAACGTTCGCTTCTGGCCGCCACCCCGCGACGGCCTGCGCCGTGACGCGGGCGCGTGTCGTCATGATTCCTGCCGACCATGTGATGAACTGCATTCGGGAAATGCCTGAAATTGCGTTCGCCATGATCGCATCGACTTCGCAGCACCTGCACCGGATGATTCAACGCATTGAACAGCTCACCGCCCAGAGCGCTACGCAGCGCGTGGCTGATTTCCTCGCTGCGCTCGCTCCCTGTTCAAAAGGACCCTGCACGATCGAGCTTCCCTATGACAAATCGGTCATCGCGGGCAGGCTGGGGCTGAAGCCGGAATCCCTGTCGCGAATCTTCGCCAAGCTCAGGCCGATCGGGGTCGATGTCCGCGCCTCCCGTGTTGTGGTCAGCGAAATAGCACAGCTTCGGGGTCTGGTTACCGGCGATCGTACCCGCCCCCGCGGTCATGCGAAAATCAAATCAGCGAAGCCTTGTCTTGCCTCAACGCCGCCGCCGTCCGGCCCGAGCGCGAGGCGAAGCCGGTTTCTAGCGCAAGTATGATCTGATCTTCGGCAGCACGCGCTCATTCCACGCGGTCACGCCAAATTGGTGCTCGACGACCTTGTCGTCGGTGACGACGACCCAGAGCGGTACGCCGTCGATTCGACTGATCCCATCTCTGAAGGGACGAATGTCTTTCGGCCAGTTTTCGTCTTTTAAAACGTCTTCAAGATGCGGCGACTTGACCTCGCGATAGGTAATGCGTCCGGATTCGGCTGATGCAAGAAAAGCCGCCCCCTCTCCGTGGCGCCAGGCTCGGCAGGGCGCGCAATCTTCGGCGCCGACATAGAGAAGCATGACGTTCATATGTCCTCTGTTTCGTGGTTGATGTGTACCCCACGCGATCGCAGCGATGGTCGCGACCGCAACTATCGCGCCAAGTTGCGCAGACCGTTGCCGGTACTGCAAACCGGGACGCTGGCGAGAAATTTCGGCCGGCTGTTGCATCACGTCCAATATTTCTGATGCGCCGTTCCGCATCCTTAACCACGGTCAAGGAGGTCAGGGTAGCGAAGCGTAAATCTGCTCGCTGCTAACAACGCCGGGAGTGCGCCGATGCCCCCCACCGAACTGAATGCGCCGCAACAGGACAGTGCGGCACGTGTGCCAACGATGCAGCGGATTCTCGATAATCCGTTTCTGCTGCTGTTTCTTGGCATCACCCTTCCCACCGTTCTCTACGTGATCTGGGGGGTGATGGAAGTCGCATCGATTCCGTTGGGCAAGTGAATTCGCAAAATCCTGGCAAGCGTATCCCGACGCGCTAGGCTTAACGCAAGGGGAAACCGAAATGGCCGTCACACCGCCCGAACAACGCATCTGGTGGAATGAGCCGATCGAACGGGTTGAACTGGTCTGGATCGTCATCGCGTTCCTCTGGGGCCTGTTCATGTTCGTGTTCATGATCGCCTGGCATTTCATTGGCCAGCAGAACCTGAGCAAGGAAGCGTATCGTGTGAATCCCTCCACCTACGAGGAAAAGGTTGAGGCCTTCGCCAAAAAGTATCAAGTCCGCGAGGAACAGGGGATTCCGGTCATCAAGCCGCAGTCCGGCAGCGACGTCTACCTGCTTGCGCGACTTTGGCAATGGTGGCCGATCCTCGAACTGGAGAAGGGCGTCAGTTATCGGATTCATCTCTCGTCGATCGATTGGCAGCACGGCTTCTCACTGCAGCCCATCAACATCAACATTCAGGTTCATCCGGGATACGAACACATCATCTCACTGACGCCGACCCAAAGCGGTGAGTTTGGAATCGTCTGCAACGAGTTTTGCGGGATCGGTCATCACACGATGACCGGAAAGATCTACGTCACGGAGCAGAAGCGCGCGGAGGCCGAGCAGCGCCCGGTCGAGGGGAGGTAGGGTCATGACCGCAGAAACCGTCATCGGCGCCATTCCGGCCAAGACTGAATCCCGTATTTGCCAGTACACCGGCCTGAAAGTCGATGCAGCGGCACAGGCCTTGATCAAGGCGAACGCCGTCGCCGCGGTAATCTTCCTCGCGGTTGGCGGCCTCATGGGACTGCTAGTGGCGTTAACGCGCTGGCCGGCGGTGCATCTGCTTCCAGCCGAGTGGTTCTATCTAGTGCTGACCGGACACGGCGCCAATGTGCTTCTGTTCTGGATCATCTTCTTCGAAATCGCGGTGCTCTATTTTGCTTCCGCAATCCTGCTCAACTCGCGGCTGGCGGCGCCCAAGCTCGCCTGGTTGGGATTCGTGCTGATGGTCGTAGGCGCGATCGCGACCAACGTGGCGGTGCTGCAGGGCGATTCGAGCGTGATGTTCACGTCTTATCCGCCGATGCAGGCCAAGCCGCACTTTTACCTTGGCCTCGTCCTGTTTGCGGTCGGCGCCTTGATCGGCTGCGGGATTTTTTTCGCCACGCTTGTCATTGCGAAGGAAGAAAGAACCTATGACGGCTCCATTCCGCTTGTGACCTTCGGCGCGCTGACGGCTGCCATCATAGCGGTGTTCACCATCGCCACGGGTGCCATCATTCTGATCCCGACCTGGCTGTGGTCGCTCGGCCTGATCTCCAACATCGATCCCCTGATGTACAAGGTCGTGTGGTGGGCGATGGGTCATTCCTCGCAACAGATCAACGTCTCGGCGCACGTCTCCATCTGGTATCTGATCGCTGCCCTCCTGGTAGGTGCCAAGCCGTTGAGCGAGAAGGTTAGCCGCACCGCGTTTTTGATGTACATCCTGTTTCTTCAACTCGCGTCCGCTCATCACTTGCTTGCCGAGCCAGGTCTGGACGCAAGTTGGAAGATCGTCAACACCAGCTACATGATGTACCTGGCGGTGATGGGTTCGATGATTCATGGACTGACCGTGCCGGGCGCGATCGAGGCGGCGCAGCGGCGAAACGGCTATAATCGCGGTGTTTTCGAATGGCTTCGCAAGGCACCATGGGGTCACCCGGCATTTTCAGGAATGTTCCTGTCGCTGATCTTCTTTGGTTTCATCGGCGGCATTTCCGGCGTGGTGCTCGGGACCGAGCAGCTGAACCTGCTGATGCACAACACGATCTACGTGCCCGGCCACTTCCACGGTACCGTGGTTGCGGGAACGACGCTGGCCTTCATGGCGGCAACTTATCTGGTCTTGCCGCTGGTCTTCCAACGCGAAATCATCTGGCCGAAGCTGGCAAAAATCCAACCCTATCTTTTCGGAATCGGCGCTGCCGGCATTTCGCTGTTCATGATGGGGGCAGGTACCCTGGGGGTGGCGCGCCGGCACTGGGACATCACATTCAGTGACGCCAACCTTTCGTTCGCCTATTCGGCCGGCGCGTTCCTGATGATGGGCCTGAACGGGATCTTTGCCATCATCGCGGCAATTGGCGGCATTCTCTTTGTGCTCGTCGTGGTCGGCACCGTGTTCTTCGGCGAGAAGATCAAGGGCGGCCACAAGCTGACGTTCCCGCTAAATCCCGGCGGCGGAGCGACCGTGTCCCACTACGGCAGCGAAGGTACGATCAAGCTGCCCGGCACGATCATCCTGATCGCGATCTTTTTCGTCTGCTTCGTGCTCTACTATTTCATTAACTGGAAATACCTGTCGGAACTCTGGCTGTTCCATTGATTGGCAATGACTTGCAGGGAGAAGGCCGGATGCGCGCGACAATCGGGATGGCAATCTCGCTCTTGAAGCTCAGGATCGGCGTCGCCATCGCGGCGAGCGCGCTGGCCGGCGTTGCAGTCGCCGACGGCCCCGGACTCCTCTGGTGGCAGCCGCTTGGTTTGGCGTTGGCGATTCTCGGGGCTTCCGGTGCGGCCGGAGCGTTCAACCACTATTACGAGCGGGATCTCGACCGCCTCATGCAGCGAACATGCAGGCGCCCGTTCGCGAGCGGAGCTTTTGTGGCGAGCCCGTGGTGGCCGCTGGCCTTTTTCGCGTTGCTGGCGTTCTCACTTGGCCTCGCCTCGCTCTGCGGCGGCCGTGTTGCGGCAAGCTACGTTTTTCTCGGCGCATTCACCTATGGCATCGTCTATACGGTTTGGCTAAAACGCCGCAGCACCTGGAACATCGTGGTGGGGGGACTCGCCGGAAGTTTCGCCGTGCTCGCCGGAGCGGCCGCAGTCGATCCGGCGCCGCAGGTCGTGCCGACCGTGCTGGCAATCGTGCTGTTTTTGTGGACGCCGCCGCATTTCTGGAGCCTCGCTGCAGCCAAAGACCAGGATTATGCGAGAGCGAAGGTTCCGATGCTGCCCGTCGTTGTCACGGCGCACGCCTGGACCATGGCAATTCTCTCGCACGCGATTGCGCTGACGGCGATCTCGCTCGTGCCGCTCTGGTTTGGCGAGGGGCCGCTCTATGGACTTGGCGCCGGTCTAGGCGGCGGTTATTTCGTTTGGAAGAGTTTCAGGCTTTATCGCGAGCCGTCCAAGGCCAATGCGATGGCCAACTTCCTCGCTTCGCTGGTGCAACTTGCGCTGCTCGTAACGGGGGCGCTGCTTGCGAGCGTGGTCGGGTGGTATGCGTCATGATCCGCGGTGGCCTCGCCGCGAAGTGGGCAGTCGCGTTTGCGCTGCTGTCCGTCGCTTCGGCCGCGGCTGAACCAACGTCGACCAAACTTGAGCCCGCCGCGGCGATGGCGTCGGGGGAGAGGGCGCTTGGACGCACATTAGGCAACTATACGCTGACGGACACCAGGGGAGTGCCGTTCACTCTCCAGGACTATCGCGGCAAGCCCCTCGTCATCAGCCTTGTCTACTCAGCCTGCAGTTCCATTTGCCCGGTCACAACTCAGCATCTGATCGACGCCGTGACAGAGGCGAGGCGAGTGTTCGGGCCAAATCGCTTTGCTGTGCTTACGGTCGGATTCGACGCACGCAACGATACCGTGCCGAGGATGGTGCAGTTCGCGTCGGCCCAGGGCATTAAACTGCCGAATTGGCGTGTTGCCAGCGGCGATGTCGCGAGCATCGAGGCCCTGCTGAACGATCTCGGCTTCAGCTACCGCGCCGTCGCTGGCGGCTTCGACCACCCGATGCAAACCACAATCGTTGATCGCGACGGCAGGATCTACCGCCACGTCTACGGCGACGATTTTCCGCTTCCGATATTCATGGAGCCGATGAAAGACGCGATCTATGGCACTGTCACGCCGTTTAGCTGGGGCGGAATGATCGATCGCATGCAGTTCATCTGTACCGCCTACGATCCCGCTTCGCGCCGTTATCGTACCGATTTCGGTCCCGTGTTTGGAGCCGTGATCGCAGCTTTCTCCCTGTTCGCCATGGCCGGATTTATCCTGCGTGAATGGATTCGTGCGGCCAGGGCAAGAGCGACCTGACCGGAACAAACGGGGGATGACGTGATCGGCGCAATCCGCAAGGCGCTCCGCATCGGCTTTGCACTGATCGAGGAGCCGTTCGATCGGTTGTTTGGTCCGGCACTCAATCCGCTGGCGCAACTGGGTGCGCTCGGCTTTTTCTTTTTTTGGATCGTCGCAGTCAGCGGCATCTACCTTTTCATCTTCTTCGACACCGGCGTCGAGCGGGCCTACCAGTCGGTCGAATACCTGACACGGGAGCAATGGTTCCACGCCGGCGTGATGCGGAGTTTTCACCGCTACGCCTCCGACCTGATGGTTGTGATGGTTGTCGTGCATCTGCTGCGCGAATTTGCTTATGATCATTATCGCGGTGTCCGGTGGTACTCGTGGTTTACTGGCCTGCCGATCATCTGGCTGCTCTACGCTTCCGGCATCACCGGCTATTGGCTGGTCTGGGACAAACTCGCGCAATATGTCGCGATCGTCTCGTCGGAGCTGTTGGATTGGCTGCCCTTCTTCGGCGAGCCGATCGCCCGCAACTTCATTTCCACCGGCACGCTCACCAGCCGCTTCTTTTCGCTGATGGTGTTCATGCATGTAGCGGTGCCGCTGTTCCTGCTGTTCATCATGTGGGTGCACATCCTGCGGATCTCGCGGCCGAAGGTGAATCCGCCGCGTATGCTAGCGCTGCTGTCCCTCATCGCGCTGCTGGCCGTCTCGATCTGGAAACCGGCGATCTCGCAGGGACCAGCCGTGCTGACGAAGGTACCGGCCCAGGTCGGCCTCGACTGGTTCTATCTGCCGCTCTATCCGCTCACCAGCATCTGGAGCAACGGTACGGTATGGGCACTGCTGGGCGCCTTTTCGCTGATGATCGGACTGATGCCTTGGCTGCCGCCGCTTAGGCGGGCAAAGCCCGCCGAAATAGATCTCGCGCATTGCAACGGCTGCGCGCGTTGCGCGGAGGATTGTCCCTACGAGGCGATACGCATGGTCGGACGCACCGACGGCATGCCGTTTCCGACTCAGGCGCAGGTCAATCCATCCCTCTGCGTATCTTGCGGTATCTGCGTCGGTGCATGTCCGTCCTCGACGCCATTCCGTCGCACGCAGGATCTGCGAACCGGGATCGACCTGCCGGAGTTCTCGCTGAAAGAGCTGCGTGAGAAGGTCGTCGAGGTCGCGGGCGGGCTCACCGGGTCGGGGCGCGTGCTGGTGCTGGCTTGCGAGTATGGCGCTGCGGCCGGGCGGCTCGAGGGAACGGTGATCTTGCCGTGTGTCGCCATGGCACCGCCGTCGTTGATCGACTTCGTGTTGAGCCGGGATCTCGCGGACGGCGTGGCAGTTGCCGGTTGCGCGGAAAGCGCCTGTTACAACCGCCTGGGGATCAAGTGGACGGAACAACGCTTCGCGGGAGAACGCGATCCCTATCTGCGTGCACGTGTTCCCCGCGAGCGGATTACCACGATTTGGGCTTCGGCACTTACCGCCAAGAAAGCGGAAGCGGTAATTTCCGCCTTCGCCGCACGCCTTGCTACGCTACTGCCCAAACGATTGCGGTCGCCACTGCCGGTCAGCGAATCTTCGCGGCCGGCGAAGGCTCGTGAACCGGCTAAATTGAGGGAAGAGCCATGAGTCTGGCGTTGCGACTGGCGGCTCAGTTCGCGATGATCGCGGTGCTCTTCGCGGCGGTCGCGTGGTTCTCCGACCACCCGGCCTATCGGCAGATTCCGGAAAGTACAGCCGTCATGATGCTGACTTTCGTTCACGGCGCCGACCGCCGCGGCGAGTGCCGCAGACTCACTCCAGAGGAGATCGCGAAGCTGCCGCCCAACATGCGTCGGGTGCAAGATTGTCCGCGGGTGCGCCGCCCGATCTATGTCGAACTCGACGTCGATGGACGCAATCTATATCGGGCAAACCTGCCGCCGACAGGAATTGCAGGGGACGGTCCGTCGCGAGTTTATCAACGCTTCGTGCTGCCGGCAGGGAAGTACGACGTTGCCGTGCGCATGCGTGATACTGCCCGTACGGCGGGCTTCGATCATGAGCGGCGTGATTCAATCGACCTTACGCCGGACCAGCTATTTGTGATCGATTATCGACCGGAGAGCGGCGATTTCATCTTTCGCTGAGGACGACAATCATGAGCCTGTTGCATTGGGAAGACCGCTACAGCGTCGGCGTAGCCGCGGTCGATCACGAGCACAAGGAGCTGATCGGGCTAATCAATCGACTCTACGCTGAGGCGATCGCCCAAGTGTCGAAAGAGGCCGTCATCAACTTCTTCGGCGATGTGTTCAAGGCCATATCATCCCATTTCGCGCTCGAAGAGCGTCTCATGCGTGAGCGTAGATACGATCAGCTGATCCAGCACAAGAATGACCATGAACGCTTACTCGACGAGATTCGCGACCTCATGGAGGATTTCGAAGCCTGCGATCGGTTCGACGAAAAACTCCTGGCGCGGCGGCTCGATGCCTGGTTTTCCCGCCATTTCGAGAGCTATGACGCTCGGCTGCACAGTGTCCTTGGAGATCACTAGCGAATTGACGTTAAGTTCGACGGCTTTTTGGCAATTTTTGGCGTTCACGCGTGAAGCGGCCAAGTAAGGCACATGCCCTTGCGCTTCTGCGATGTGTCTGGCTCGGAAGGTGGAGGGTCGGAGGAATAGCGGATGTTCGTTCGCGTTCCGGGAATGTCTGCTCTTTGGTCCGAAGCGAACCTTGGTCAATTCAGCGGCGAGGTCCGTTAATTGACGGCAAAACCAAAGATGCCCCCAATGCGTTCCGCCAAAGGGGCAAAAAACGACTTTTCGCTGCCTTTAATCCGCAAGGCCTCTGCCGAATGTCTTGCAAGCGATCGTGAACAGACATTCCGGGTCGGGGCGGAGAAGCTGACCCTTGAGCGGCAAAAGATGACCGCATATTCGAGGGCCGACAGTGCCTATGGTCTTGAAAGCGCCAAGCGCAGCGCTCGTCGAAAATGTCACTTTTCGTCCGGTTTCGGCAAGTAGCGTGAGCCTTCCTTGCCAAGAAAATCGAGCATGGCTTGAGCCGGAGGCAACAGGACCTTGTCCGCGCGGCGGATCGCGTGCCATTGCCGCATGACGGGCAAACCCTTCACCCTGAGCGTGATAAGGCGGCGTTCGTCCAGTTCGTAAAAGACAGTGTGCTGCGATATGAAGGCGATGCCGAGTCCTGCCATCACCGCCTGCTTGATGGTCTCATTGCTGTCCATCTCCATGCCGATCTTTGGCGTAAGACCGTTCTTCTGGAAGAATTGTTCCATCAGCATCCGGGTGCCGGAACCGCGTTCGCGTGTGATGAAGGTCTCGCCAGCAAGTTCGGAGACCGCGACCGACCGCCGCTTCGCCAGGTGATGGTCGGCCGCCGCGACAATGATCTGCGGGTGCTTGCCCAGCAGCCTCATTTCGACGTCGAGGTCGGGAGGCGGTTGCCCCATCACCGCGATATCCAGCTCATAACCGCGCAAGGCGTTGCGGATGTCTTCGCGATTGCCGATCCTCAGAGTCACGTCGACCTTGGGAAATCGCTGTGAAAACGCGGCGATCGCGAACGGCACGAAATATTTCGCGGTACTGACAGCGCCGATCGATACGCGCCCGCCAGTTCGACCGGCGATCATGTCAAGCGATTGTTCGCAGTCGAGCAAGGCCGCTTCGATCCGTTCAACGAGAGTCAGCACGTGACTGCCGGCGTCCGTCAACGACATTCCGTCGCCCGTCCGTTGAATCAGTGGCAAGCCAGCGAGCGTCTGCAGGTTGCGGAGCTGGAGTGTTACCGCTGGCTGGGTGAGGTTGAGACGGCTGGCTGCCGAGGTGATCGAACCCGCCGAGTGGACGGCCGATAGCGCGCGAAGCTGACGAATCGTAAGATCCCGCGAAAAATGCCACGCCATGAAGCCTCCATAAGAAATACTTTGGGCAATCCAAAGATATTAAAATTTCCATAATTGGGCAATTCGCGCGTTGATACGCAGCGACTCCCGATATGGGGTCGCGCGGATGAAACCCCGTCCAAGAGGGTGTGGTAAGAAGGGAGTCGCCCGTGGATGATCGCCTGAATATTAGTCTGGACGAGCCGGCGCTCGACGCCCGGCGCGCCGCAGTCGCGGAGGTCGTCGAAGCCGTATCAGGTGCGGCAAAAAAACTCTCGCGGGTGATTGCGGCGGGCCCCCTTGTTGGCATCACGGGGGTTCAGGGAGGCACAAATCCGGACGGCGACGCGCAGAAGGACATCGATATTGCCGCCGACCGGCTGATGCGCGATGCGTTACGCGCATCGCCTGTCGCGGCCGTTCTTTCGGAAGAAGCGGAATTGCCCGAAGTCCTCGACGAAGCCGCGCTACTTTGCGTCGCGATCGATCCGCTGGACGGCTCGGCAAATCTGGAAAACAACATTTCGGTCGGCACGATCTTTTCGATCCGTCCGAAGGTGAGGGACGTCTTATCCACCTTCTTCGAGCCAGGCACCGCCCAATGCGCAGCCGGCTTCTTCATCTACGGGCCGCAGACCTCACTGGTGCTTGCAGTCGACGGACGCGTCGATTTCTTCATCCTTAACCCGGCTTCGGACGAATTCGTTCTGGTCAATCGCGGCGTCCACATTCCGCCGGACACGCCGGAATTTGCGATCAACGCCTCCAATCGTCGCCACTGGAGCAGCCCGGTGCGCGCCTATATCGACGAATGCGTTGCCGGAGTGAACGGTGAGCGTGGTCGGGATTTCAACATGCGCTGGATAGGTTCGCTGGTCGCAGAGGCGTATCGAATCCTCGTTCGCGGTGGCGTTTTTCTGTACCCGGCCGACGCGCGGCCCGGCTACTGCGAGGGACGCCTGCGTCTGGTCTATGAGGCGCATCCGATCGCGCTGATTATGGAATGGGCAGGTGGCGCTGCGAGCAGTGGCCGCGCCCGCATCCTCGAACTATCGGCGCGGACGCCGCATCAGCGCGTGCCGCTGATCATGGGATCTCCACGCGCCGTGCGTGACATTGACGTGGTTCACGAGGGCATCCCACCGCTGTTCGAGAGCGGCGATGCACCACTGTTCGCGCGTCGCGGCCTGTTTCGTTGAGAGGCCGACATGTCGCGCCGGCATCCCATCATATCGATCACGGGCTCCTCAGGAGCTGGCACTACGTCGGTGAAGAAGACATTCGAAAACATTTTCCGGAGAGAAAACGTCAAGGCGGCCTATATCGAGGGCGACGCCTTCCATCGTTACAACCGCACCGAAATGCGCGAGAAGATGATGGAGAAGGCCGAGCGGGGAAACAAACACTTTAGCCATTTCAGCCCTGAGACCAATTTATTCGAGGAGCTGGAAAAGCTTTTCCGCGACTACAGCGAGTCTGGGACGGGAACAACACGCCACTACGCACACGACGAAGAAGAGGCGCAGCTATATGGCGTGGCGCCCGGCACCTTTACGGGCTGGGAATCGCTGCCGGTGGATTCGGACCTTCTCTTTTACGAAGGGCTGCATGGTGCCGTCGTCACGGACAAGGTGAACGTGGCCCAGTACGCCGATCTGAAGATCGGCGTGGTCCCGGTCATCAACCTGGAATGGATTCAAAAACTGCATCGCGACCGCCAGGCCCGTGGCTATTCGACCGAGGCGGTGACGGACACGATCCTGCGCCGCATGCCCGACTACGTGAACTACATCTGCCCGCAGTTCACCGAAACCGACATCAATTTCCAGCGTGTGCCGACGGTTGATACGTCGAATCCCTTCATTGCGAGATGGATTCCGACGCCGGACGAATCGATGGTCGTGATCAGACTCAGGAATCCCCGCGGGATCGATTTTCCTTATCTGCTGTCAATGATCCCGCACAGTTTCATGTCTCGCGCCAACTCGATCGTGATCCATGGCGCCAAGCTCGATCTCGCGATGCAACTCATTCTCACTCCATTGATCCTGCAATTGATGGAACGAAAGAGGCGAACGATATGAACGTACTTGCGCGCCCGTTCGACCGCAACGAAGTCGGCCACGCCGAAATGGCCAACGCTATTCGCTTTCTCGCCATCGACGCAGTCGAGCAGGCGAAGTCGGGACATCCGGGGATGCCGATGGGTATGGCGGACGCGGCGACAGTACTGTTCTCGCGTTTCCTGAAATTCGACGCAAGCGATCCCACTTGGCCCGACCGAGACCGCTTCGTGCTCTCTGCGGGCCATGGCTCGATGTTGCTCTATGCGCTGCTTTATCTCACCGGCTACGAGGCGATGACGCTCGATCAGTTAAAGGCCTTCCGGCAGTGGGGTTCGATGACCCCGGGTCATCCCGAATATGGCCATACGCCGGGCGTCGAAACCACAACGGGTCCGCTCGGGCAGGGCATCGCAACCGCCGTCGGCATGGCGCTTGCCGAGCGCTTGATGAATGCGCGATTTGGCGATGACCTTGTTGATCACTGCACCTATGTGATCGCCGGCGACGGCTGCCTGATGGAAGGCATCAGCCACGAAGCCATTTCGCTCGCCGGTCACCTGCGGCTGAACCGGCTCATTGTGCTGTTTGACGATAATCAGATTTCGATTGACGGTGCGACATCACTCTCATGTTCGGACGATCAGCTTGCCCGGTTTCGGGCCAGTGGCTGGAGCGTCGGTCGCATCGATGGCCACGACCCCCAGGCTATCGCTGCGGCTATCGGAGAGGCGCGGGAAAGCGACCGCCCCTCGCTGATCGCGTGTCGCACCGTCATTGGTTTTGGTGCGCCCAACCGCCAGGGTACCGAGAAGATCCATGGGGCGCCCCTTGGCGCTGAAGAGATCCAAAAGACGCGCGCTGTGCTGGACTGGCCGCATCCGCCTTTCGAGGTCCCGGACGCCGTGCTTGCAGAGTGGCGCCAGATCGGAGCCCGCGGTCAGGTAGGGCGCCGAGCATGGATCGAGCGGTCCCGACGCGTCTGCGAAAAGGGAAGGTCTCCGTTTCACGATGCGCTGAACAGGAAGTTGCCTTCCACCTACGCCAGCGCGATGGCCGGCCTCAAGAAACGGTTTACCAGCGAACGTCCGAAGCTCGCAACACGGCAGGCGTCGCAGCAGGTGATCGACGTGATCGCCGACGCGTTGCCAAATCTTCTTGGCGGATCGGCCGACCTTACCCACTCCAATCTTACCCTTGCGAAAACCCAGTCGCCGGTTCGCCGGGACCATTTTGAAGGGAAGTACATCCACTACGGCGTTCGTGAGCACGCCATGGCTGCCGCGATGAACGGCATCGCGCTTCATGACGGCTTTATCCCCTATGGCGGAACGTTCCTTTCCTTTGCCGATTATAGTCGCCCGGCAATCCGGCTGGCAGCGTTGATGGGCATCCGTGTGATCCACGTCATGACGCACGATTCGATCGGCCTGGGCGAGGACGGCCCGACCCATCAGCCGGTCGAACATTTGGCGTCTCTCCGGGCGATTCCCAACCTTTTGGTATTTCGTCCGGCCGACGCGGTCGAAACCGCGGAAGCCTGGGATTGTGCGTTGAAGGCCGAGACCTCGCCATCGATTCTTTGTCTGTCGCGGCAGGCCTTACCTGCATTCCGCGACAGCGCAACCGAGATCAATCAGGTTGGGCTCGGCGCTTACGTAATTGTCGAACCCAGCGGACCGCGCGACGTCACTCTGATTGCCACCGGTTCGGAGGTGTCTGTGGCGCTCGAGGCCGCTGAATTGCTAGCTGATGACGGCGTGCGAGCCGCGGTGGTGTCGGCACCGTGTTTCGAGTTGTTCGGGCAACAGTCGCGTGACTACCTGAAAAAAGTACTTGGCAAGGCTCCGCGCGTCGGCGTGGAGGCGGCCGTCGAAGGTGATTGGGGGCGTTGGCTCGGTGATCACGGTGAATTCGTCGGCATGAGCGGCTTTGGCGCGTCGGCGCCGGCGAGCGTGCTCTATCGCGAATTCGGAATCACACCGGTGGCGGTTGCGGCGGCGGCTAGACGCGCGATCCGGCGATCGATGGAAGGGAGATAGAGATGGCTCGGATAACACTGAGGCAATTGCTGGATCATGCCGCCGAGCGCGGATACGGGGTGCCGGCCTTCAACATCAACAACATGGAGCAGGGGCTCGCCATCATGGAAGCGGCTGCAGCCGTCGACGCGCCCGTCATCATGCAGGCTTCGCGCGGCGCGCGCTCCTACGCCAACGATATCATGTTAGCCAAGATGATCGATGCGCTTGAAGAGATGTATCCGCATATTCCGCTTTGCCTGCATCAGGACCACGGCAACGAGGAATCGACCTGCGCGACCGCGATCAAGCACGGCTTTACTTCGGTAATGATGGATGGCTCGCTCAAGGCCGATGCCAAGACTCCCGCCGACTATGCCTACAACGTCGATATCACCCGGCGGGTGGTCGAGATAGCGCACTGGATCGGTGCGTCGGTAGAGGGCGAACTCGGCGTGCTTGGGTCGCTCGAGCATGGTGGCGGTGAGCAGGAGGACGGCCACGGCGTCGAAGGCCAAGTGAGCCGCGAGCAGCTGCTCACCGATCCCGATCAGGCTATTGACTTCGTGCGCGCCACCAAGGTCGATGCGCTCGCGATCGCCATGGGGACCTCACACGGCGCCTACAAGTTCACGCGGAAGCCTGACGGGGAGATCCTTGCGATGCAGGTCGTCGAGGAGATTCACGCACGACTGCCCAATACGCATCTGGTGATGCATGGCTCGTCCTCGGTGCCGCAGCCGCTACAGGAAATGTTCAATCAGTTCGGCGGCGAAATGCCGCAAACGTTCGGCGTTCCGATCGAAGAGATCGTTCGCGGCATCAAGCATGGCGTGCGCAAGGTCAATATCGATACCGACTGCCGCCTGGCGATGACTGCAATGTTTCGCAAGGTGGCAACCCAGGCGAGAAGTGAATTCGACCCACGCAAATTCTTAAAGCCCGCGATGGACGCAATGCGCGATCTTTGTCGTGATCGCTTCGAGCAATTCGGTACGGCGGGCAACGCGTCCAGGATCAAGGTGATCCCGCTGTCGGAAATGGCGAAGCGCTATCGCTCAGGCGCGCTGGACCCACAAATCGGGGAAATAACTGCCGCGGCGTGAGCCGACGGCACGAGAGCCAACGGAGGATGACATGAACGATCAGTCAATGACGATCCGCGGCAAGGAGCGGTACCGGTCAGGCGTGATGGAATACAAGCGGATGGGCTATTATGAGCCCAACTATGAGCCCAAGGACACGGATATCATCGCGCTGTTTCGCGTCACGCCGCAGGACGGCGTCGACCCGACCGAGGCCTGCGCGGCGGTCGCGGGAGAATCGTCAACGGCGACCTGGACCGTAGTGTGGACCGATCGGCTGACCGCCGCCGAAAAATATCGCGCGAAGTGCTACCGCGTCGATCCCGTGCCGCATTCGCCCGGCAGCTACTTCGCCTACATCGCCTACGATCTCGACCTGTTCGAGCCCGGATCGATCGCAAATCTCACGGCCTCGATCATCGGCAACGTCTTCGGCTTCAAGCCGCTGAAGGCGCTGCGGTTGGAGGACATGCGGCTTCCCGTCGCCTACGTGAAGACATTCCAGGGGCCTGCCACCGGCATCGTCGTGGAGCGCGAGCGGCTCGACAAATTTGGCCGTCCGTTGCTCGGCGCAACCGTCAAGCCGAAGCTTGGTCTTTCCGGGCGCAATTACGGCCGCGTTGTCTACGAGGCGTTGAAGGGCGGTCTCGATTTCACCAAGGACGACGAGAACATCAATTCGCAGCCTTTCATGCACTGGCGGGAGCGGTTTCTTTACTGCATGGAGGCCGTCAACAGAGCTCAGGCGGCGACCGGCGAGATCAAGGGAACCTATCTCAACGTCACCGCGGCGACGATGGAGGATATGTACGAGCGAGCGGAATTTGCGCGCGACCTCGGCTCCGTTATCGTCATGATCGACCTCGTGATCGGCTACACCGCCATTCAATCAATGGCGAAATGGGCGAGGCGCAACGACATGATCCTGCATCTGCACCGCGCCGGCCATTCCACCTACACCCGGCAGCGCGCGCATGGCGTCTCATTTCGCGTCATCGCCAAATGGATGCGGCTTGCAGGCGTCGATCACATTCACGCCGGAACGGTCGTGGGCAAGCTGGAAGGGGACCCGAATACGACGCGCGGCTACTACGATATCTGCCGCGAGGACGTTAATCCCACCAAGCTTGAGCATGGCGTATTCTTCGACCAGCACTGGGCAAGCCTCAACAGGATGATGCCGGTGGCTTCCGGCGGCATCCACGCCGGCCAGATGCATCAGCTGCTCGATCTGCTCGGCGAGGACGTGGTGCTGCAGTTCGGAGGCGGCACGATCGGACATCCGCGCGGCATCCAGGCGGGCGCCACCGCCAACCGCGTGGCGCTGGAAGCCATGATCCTCGCCCGCAACGAGGGCCGCGACTATGTCCATGAAGGCCCAGAGATCCTCGCCAAGGCAGCTCAGACCTGCACGCCGCTGCGCGAGGCACTCGAAGTCTGGAAGGACGTTACCTTCAACTATGAATCCACGGACTCGCCGGATTTCGTTCCGAGTCCGAGTGTCGCGGTTTGAGGAGTATGATCATGCGCATAACCCAGGGCTGTTTTTCCTTCCTGCCTGACCTGACCGACGAGCAGATTTCGGCGCAGGTTCAATACTGCCTCGAAAAAGGATGGGCGGTGAACCTCGAATTCACGGACGATCCGCATCCTCGCAACACCTATTGGGAGATGTGGGGCTTGCCCATGTTCGATCTTCGCGACGCGGCCGGAATCATGAAGGAGCTTGCCGAATGCCGTCGCGTCTACGGCGACCGCTATATCCGCATCTCCGGCTTCGATTCGAGCCATGGGTGGGAATCGGTGCGGATATCCTTCATCGTTAATCGACCGCAGGAGGAGCCAGGCTTCCGGCTCGACCGGCAGGAGGCCGCCGGTCGCAACGTTCGCTATTCCACTCACGCCTATGCCGCTGCGAGGCCCGAAGGCGAACGATACGGCTGACCATGACTAGGCAAGCCGCTCAAACCGAGACCACCGACGTGGTGCCCCTTGACGCCATCGATCTCCGCGAAGAGTTCGAGGCAGTCGATATCGCCTCAGTGCTTGCCCAGCTCGACGAGGAATTGATCGGCCTGGTACCGGTGAAGACAAGGATTCGCGAGATCGCGTCGCTCCTTCTGGTCGAACGCATCCGGCAGAAAATGGCGCTCGCGACCACGTTTCCGACACTGCATATGTCCTTCACCGGCAATCCCGGCACCGGTAAAACCACGGTGGCCATGAAGATGGCCGGTATCCTGCATCGGCTCGGTTTTGTCCGCCGCGGTCACGTGATCAGCGTGACGCGCGACGATCTGGTCGGTCAATATATCGGTCATACTGCGCCGAAGACGAAGGAAATTCTTAAAAAGGCGATGGGCGGCGTGTTGTTCATCGACGAGGCATATTACCTTTATCGACCAGAGAACGAACGGGATTACGGGCAGGAGGCGATCGAGATCCTGCTCCAGATCATGGAATCGCAGCGTGAGGATCTGGTTGTGATCCTCGCCGGTTATGGCGAACGCATGGAGAAATTCTTCCAGAGCAATCCCGGGTTTCGCTCCCGCATTGCCCATCACGTCGATTTTCCCGATTATTCCGATGACGAACTACTTGCCATCGCGGATCTGATGCTCGAGGCGCAGAACTACCGCTTTTCGTCCGAGGCTCGTAGCGCATTCATCCGCTATATCGCTGCGCGCAAAACGCAGCCATTGTTTTCCAACGCACGCTCGATTCGAAACGCCCTTGATCGTGTGCGCCTTCGCCAGGCAAACCGCATCGTTTCGAATCTCGACCGTATCTTGACGAGCGAGGACGTGATGTCGATCGAGGCCGAAGACGTGCTCGCCAGCCGGGTGTTCGCGGCAGCGGCCGGCACGGCCGGGAGCAGTGGATGAACGGGAGCAGTGGATGAATCTCCCACTGGCTGCGTCGGCCATCGATATTGCCCGCGCAAGACAAATGCTGGAATGCGCCGGCGCGTTGATCTTCGACGTCGACGGCACGCTGGCCGAGACTGAAGAGGTTCATCGGCGGGCGTTTAACGACGCCTTTCTCAAGATGGGACTCGATTGGCGGTGGGGCCGTACCATTTACAAGGAATTACTGAAGATTGCCGGTGGAAAGGAGCGCATCCGCGCCTTCGACCGGTCGCGCCGAGGCCCGTCTTTTCTTTCCGATCACGAGGTCATCGAACTCCATCAAATCAAGACCTCGCGTTATGCCGAGCTTATGGCGAACAGCGATTATCCGCTGCGGCCAGGCGTAGAGGCTCTTCTCGTATCCGCGCGCCGGCGTGGCCAGCGCCTGGCAATCGCCACCACGACATCCCTCGACAATATCGACGCCTTGCTGGCGGCCGCACTCGGGAAGCATTGGCCTGATCGGTTCGATGCCATCGTTGCCGGCGACGAGGTCCCGCGGAAAAAACCCGCGCCGGATGTGTATCTTGAAGTGCTGAGGAGATTGGCCATGCCGGCGTCTTGTTGTATTGCCATTGAAGACTCTCACAACGGCCTTGTTGCTGCTTCGCTGGCCGGCATTCCGGTGGTAATCACCCGGAGCGTCTATTTCGATGATGAAGATTTTTCGGAAGCGCTGCTCGTTATCAAGGATCTCGCGGAATTGTCCTTGCAAGGCGTCCGGCCAATCGAAGATGTTTGCCTTGCGCGTAGCAATTCCCAACCGATAAGCACACCATTCGCCAGAGACGGGTAGCCCATCTCGATAGTCTTGGCGCGGAACCGCAACATCTCATCATAGTCGGCGTGAGACGTTTCACGCGAGTTAGATTGCAGCCCCATCTTCTCAAACGGGTTCCCTGCTGGACCAGATTCGGATGCGAACGCCCGATAATCGGAGCGATTCAGTTTTTCCACTGACTGAGGCGATGTTGCGCGTCTGCTGAGCCGAGCTGGGCAGCCTTTTGGTACCAGATGCGCGCCATCGCGGGATCGGGAAGGATGTTGCGGGCATTTTCGGTTCGAAGCACATCAGGATCATAGGTCTGCGCCAGCATCAGCGCCGCAGTCGGCTCTTGGGCTTCAGCTGCACGTTCGAGCAACAATCGAGCAGGTGAAATGTCACCTGCCGCGACCAGGATTTTCGCCCGGTTTATCAGTGTTGCGAGTTCGTCGGGATCGAGCTTTCTTGCAGGCGGAGCTACGACTGGCTCTCCGGCGGCCGGAGAGCTGCTTCGCAACGCAGTGTGATCGGGTTCCTGTTTCAGCTCCGCCGTCTTGGCTTCAGCGACCTTTCTGAGCTGCGCCCCTTCGTCGCCCGCTTTGCTCAACAGCGCCGCCATCATATCGAAGTCGCGACGGGCCGTCGCCAATTCGCTCGCCAGCGCGGCGCTGCGATCGCGTTCCTGCTGCAGCTCCGCCGCATTGGCGTCAGCGAGCTTTCTGAGCTGCGCCCCTTCTTCGCCCGCTTTGCTCAACAGCGCCGCCATCATATCGAAGTCGCGACGGGCCGTCGTCAGTTCGCTCGCCAGCGCGGCGCTGTGATCGCGTTCCTGCTGCAGCTCCGCCGCATTGGCGTCAGCGAGCTTTCTGAACTCCGTCCCTTCTTCGCCCGCCTTGCTCGACAGCGCCGTCGTATCGGTGTCGCGGCGGACGCTCGCCAGTTCGCTCGCCAGCGCGGCGCTGTGATCGCGTTCCTGCTGCAGCTCCGTCGCCTTGGCGTCAGCGTCCTTTCTAAGCTGCGACACTTCGTAAGTGACCTCGGCGCGGAAATACATGCCGGTGAACGCTGCTGCGACGAGGCTTGCGCCGAGCAAGCTGGCTGCAAATCGCCACCGCGCCTGGGAGACGCGCTTGGCTTCAACCGGCGTGGTCTGCGTCCCGACTACAGTCACGGGGCTAGCCGCAACCGAACGGGACGTTAGGACCTCGCCGGCAGTCGCTCGTTGTTCTGCGGCCTGCCTCAAGAAGAAGGAGAAATCGAGCCCTTGCTGAAGGTGATTCTCCCCCTGTGTCGGATACCAATGCGTCGGCGTGATCTTGGTTGGCTCGCCGTTTTCACCGACCCATCCACCCGCCTCGGACGACCAGCGGGCGACACCATGGTTGCCCGCCGGATCTTCCTCGAGGATGACCAATTTTCCGTCCCGCGGTGCGGACTCAATCGTACGGCGCATGAAACGTCTATCTGAAGGTGCTATCGGGCCATTTCTTCTTCACTTCACCAATACAGAGCTAAGCGTCAGAAAAAAAGGGGATTTTCCGCCCCAAATCTGCTATCTAGGGTCGAGGGGACATGGATCTGCCGCCCGAACCGGCACTTTCAACGAAACCATTTTCCAGGGCCAGCGAACTGGGCCCGCGAGTTCATGCGACCAGCATCGGGGCGATCATTCCCATTTCGCCGGGCCACAACGATGCGCTCTGATGCAGCAAATTCCGACAGGAAAAGTCGCGCAGCTAACGGGTGCTACGGTTTGCCCACCACTCCCGGCAGTCATAGGGAACATCCGGGTTGCCTAGTCGTAGACTCGCTGCTCCCCGGAACCGGCGAAAGCAAACGCCAGGTTTTGATGTGCCTGTCTTCCCTGATGCAGATTGTGGCGACGTGGGTTCAGGAGAAAAGCCAGATGATCGCGAGCGCCAGCGGGAGTCCGATACCCAACGAACCGCCGATGATCAGCGCAATCGCCAAAAGCAGACCTAGCCCAGCCCGCAACTCACGCCACGACATGCCGCTGCTCCTTCAAGCTCATTGCCCGCGAATCATTTGAAGTCGTGTTCAGGCAGGCTGCGCGTAAATAAGTCCGCTTGATGACACTCGGCTGGCATCATCAGCTTCGATTCCAACGGGCGTATCGCTTTTCGGGCGCGCCGTTTGCCGATCGTGGACATTACTCTACTGCCTTCTCAGAACGACCGAGGTTGCGATTTGCCGGTCCGGAATTGTCCAATACTTCTTCAATAGCGCTTTTGCCTCCTCGGGTTCAACAACGCCGAAGCCGTGGCGTCTGTAAAAATCGATGGCCCAGTTCGCGGCAGCCCAGGTGCCGACCAAAATGGGCCGCGACGTGCGGGAACACAATTCCGTCAGCAGGTATCCGCCGATGCCCCTCCGTTGATGCACTGGCAACACGTAAGCGTGCCGTATCAGATCGACGTCCAGGACCTGCTGAATACCCATCACCCCGGCGAGAGCGGCATCCAAGTCGGCGCCCCAGAACTCAACGCCGGCCGCTATCTCGGCGGTGAGCTCATCCATGCCCATATAGGGCTCGTGCCAGCGGTCGGCCGGGATCACGCCACTATATCTCTGGGCAGCCAGGTTGATGATCCGCAGCATCGCGGCATGCTCGTCATCTCGGCAGCGTCTTATCGTCGGCATGCGTCGCTCCGACTTTCAGGCTATGGGATCGAGGCCGAGGGAGAGTGGTGGTCCGAAATTCTCTTAGCATCTCTCGGCCCATTATTCTTGATGGAAAGCCGCTTGCGCTCAACGGGGAATTTTGAGACGATTTGCGCGACTGAACTTCGAACGATCTCGAAGAGCCAATTCACTTCCAAAGTGAATACGAGGGTTCGATTTCTTTCACCCGCTCCAGCCGCTCGCAAGCTCACCGCGTCAAGTTCGAACAAAGAAAACCTCACAGGACAAAATATGGCCGAAGCGGACCTCGACGTTCTCATTCGGTCGATCGGCAAGAAGCAACACAAGAGCCTGATGGACGCCGCTAAAAAGCGGCATGCCCGGTTGATGGCGTTGGCCGCAAAGGCCAAGAACAAAAAGGCAAAGGATCGCTTCAGGCAGTCAGCCAAGACCACACTGGCGCTTGCGAGCGCCGCGGCAAGGCGGTTGCAGATCACGGCGGAGAACGCGGCCGACAGCTATGCGCGGGCGATGAAAAGGGTCGCGGAGGAGATCAAGGCGGCGCAAGAAAAGCCGGCAGAGACTCCCAGGAAAAAGAGCTGACGGCGACCGCGCTCCCTGCAAGATCGCTCGCCTCTTTGCTTGAGTTGGGCTATCTCCGCTTCTCTGATATTTCAGTCGACGGCAGAAGGCACGTTGAGATGGCACATCAACCGCACCAGAAGGTCATCATCACCTGCGCGATCACGGGCAATCTGACGCGCCCCGAACAATCGCCATATCTGCCCGTCACGCCGCAGCAGATCGCCGACAGCGCCCTGGAAGCGGCTGAAGCGGGCGCCTCGATCGCCCATATTCACGTGCGCGATCCCCAAACCGGCCGGCCCTCGATGGCAATCGACCTCTATCGCGATGTGATGGACCGCATCCGCGCGCGTAACAATCGCCTGATCATCAATTTGACCACGGGGCCGGGCGGGCGCTTCGTGCCGTCAGAGGAAGATCCGAAAATCGCGGGCCCGGGCACCACGCTGATGCTGCCGGAGAAGCGGGTCGAACATATCGAATTGCTGCGGCCCGAGATCTGCACGCTCGACCTCAACACCATGAACTCGGCCGGACAGGTCGTGATCAATACGCCTCCCAACGTGCGCAGGATGGCATCTCGTATGCGCGCGGCCGGCGTGCTACCGGAGCTGGAGCTGTTCGATTCCGGCGACATCCATCTGGCAGGCGACCTGATCGCGGAGGGAACGTTGCGGGGGCCGCCCTTGTGCACACTGGTGCTTGGCGTAAAATACGGCTTCGATCCCTCGCCGGAGACCATGCTCTACGCGCGCAACCTGTTGCCGGAAGGATCGATCTGGGCCGGCTTTGGCATCGGCCGTTCCGAATTCCCCATGGTCGCGCAATCCTACCTGCTCGGCGGCCACGTGCGGGTGGGGCTCGAGGACAACCTCTATATGGCAAAAGGCGTTTTGGCCAAGAGCAATGCGGAACTGGTGGCGCACGCGGTCCAAATTTTGAAGAGTCTGGGCGCGGCGATTGCGACACCGATCGAGACGCGCGAAATGCTTTCCCTCTCCTGAAAAATCCAAGGGGCGGCGCGCATGGCGCCGCCCTTCAAGTCGTTCGCTGGCGATATCCGGCTAACGCCTAGCCATCATGGTCGTGACCCTGGTCGTCGTGGTCGCCGAAGTGGAACATGTCCATGAGGTCGCCGATCGCCGGCATGTTGCGCGGCACGTAGCGATTGTCGTCCTCGTCCATGAGGGGATTCGGCAGATTGTCGCGGCTGCGCGAGCTCAACGGCTTCAGTCCCCAATTGCGCTCGATGAATTTGGTGATCGAGACGTGGTCGTAATAGGTGTGGACCACGCGGCCGCCGCGCGAGAACGGCGAGATCACCAGAAGCGGCACGCGCGGGCCGTCGCCGAAGAAGTCGACCGGCTGGATGAAGCCCGAGTCGTAGAAGCCGCCGCTTTCATCCCAGGTGACGATGATCGCGGTCTCGGCAAACAACTCCGGCTTGGCGCGGACCTGGTCGACGATGTTGTCGAGCAGCGCCTCGAACAGGTCGAGTTTGGACGATTGCGGGTGTCCGTCGACAAGGCCGCTCGGCTTGACGAACGCGACCGAAGGCAGGTTGTCCTTGTTGACGTCGGCAAAGAAGTCGACGATGTCCTTGGTGTGCTGCGCGATCAGGGTCTTGTTGCCGTAGATCGACGCCGCGTACTGCATCGGGTTGCAGATCGGGCAGAACGCGTTGGACTGGCCGGCCACGGCCGCATTGAAGCCGCCGCCGTAATAGACCCATGAGACGTTCTTGGCGATCAGCGCATCGCCAATGGTCGGCAGGTTCTGCGGCGGAATGAAGAAGAAGTCGCTCCCGTCTGCGGCCTGCTTGGGCGACAACGGATTCGCCGGCGTACCGTCGGCGTGATAGCCGGGGAAGAAGTTGTTGATCGCGTAGAAGGTGTTTTGCGCGCAGCTCGTCGGCGACGTCTTGTAGGGCAGTGTCGCCAGGTAGCTGGTGATCGCGGGGACGCCGGGCTGGGTCGGGTCGGCGCAATTGACATATTCGCCAAGGGCCGCGCCCACGTCGTTCTTGTAGACGTTGTTGGTGGGGATTGGCACTTGCACCGGATCCGGGTTTGCAACAAGCGAAATCTGCACCGAGGGCGGCAGTCCGAGGATTGCGCCGGGGACCGGCGGCGGCGGTTCAGGCGTGAAGTCGAGCGGCGCAACCGCACCACCGTTCCTGAGGAAGTTATTGTTGAAGAAGTAGACGTCGCCGGTGCCGATCATGATGTGATTGGCGCCGGTGCCGCCCATCACCGCTTGATGGTAGTTGTCAGAGATCGTGTATTCGAGCGCGAGCTTCTTCAGAACCGGCGCATCGCCCTGGTTCATGTTGAAGAAGGCCATTGAGGTACCCATGCCTTCTTCGGTAAGTCCGGCGAAGGTGGTGATCACAAAGGGCAGGAGGTCGCGCAGGCAGCCGCTCGGATTGTCGGGCGTCGCGTGCCGGACGCTGCAATCAGATTGCTGCCACATCTGGTAAAAGCGGTGGATTGTGTCTTCGGTGTAGGCGTCGTAA
>Ga0306921_10001228_pt1 | contig 24556 bp, 17 predicted proteins | sample sta12Cox44000080_FD_203760 | JGI IMG/M metagenome (GOLD analysis project Ga0306921, IMG submission 203760) | Lab enrichment of tropical soil microbial communities from Luquillo Experimental Forest, Puerto Rico - statoxic.12C.oxic.44.000.080 (v2)... | ecosystem: Environmental > Terrestrial >...
TACACGGAGAAACGAGCGCGTGTAATTCCTTTCAAATCAAGAAGAAAAAATGGTGCCGGCGGGGGGAATCGAACCCACGGCCTAGGGATTATGAGACCCTCGCTCTGCCACTGAGCTACGCCGGCACGAGGCAATTTTTGATCGTACGAAGTATGTGCAGAGAGTGTCAAGCGGACCAGCGGTAGTTCGACGAGCAACGCGAGACCAACCTTAGAACAGTCGAGAAGGGCCCGAAATCGGTCACATAACCTCTAGTACTTTCGTACCAGAAGAGCGGGACTCCCGTACTGTTGCTGCTGGGTGTCACGGAACTGTACTTTCGGGCTGGTAAGTGGCAGTCGAACCCAGCGCCATTCGAAGAAATGGCGAAAAAGGGCGAAGGCTTCCGTTTACATTTTCTTTACAGGCCCTCACTGTGCCGTACTTGACACTATCCGAATAGGGGATAGAGTGTCTCCGTCCGTTACTTCCCGCTCACGGAGGCACCATGTCACGCAAACTGGCGGCACTTGTTCTAGTTCTAGGTATTCTAGTATGCTCAATGGGCCTGAAGACTGCTCTTAGCAGTGGCAACGCCGGCAGTGCGATAATGATTGCGAACGGCCCGGCGCCGGCTCCGGAACCGCCGCCGAAAAAACTGAGGTAACCTGGTTCAAATTGGACGCGGACGCTTAAGTTCGCGGGCCAGAAGGACCAGGAAAGAAAGAAAGCGATGCCTGGTCCCATAGCGCTGGCGATTTGGTCGATAGGCATACTCCTAGAGATCGCATTCGTAGTGTGTTCGATCGCCCGCAGATCTTTCTTCCGTTACATATTTCTGAATGCCTATTTTCTGCTCGGGCTTGGTTCGGACGCGGGACGCTACTTCTTTCTAAGCAGGTTTGGAAGGGGCTCTGACGAATATCGCTACGCGTATTTCTATACCGATGCTCTCCTCACGCTGGCACTCTATCTGGCCCTCATCAGCCTTTATGCGTGCGTATTCGGCGAGCTCCGTTTCAACAAATATGTGCGGTTTGGCGCGGTGCTTCTGCTGCTCGGAACCGCTCTGTTTTCTTACGGGGTCGTCGTGCAGTCCGAGAGCAAGCTGGCGACGACATTTGCCTACGAGCTATCGCAGAACCTCTATTTTGTCGGTCTAATCCTTACCTACATTCTCTGGGGTGCAGTGCTGAAGTTGCGCGAGACGCGAACCAGAATCGTGCAATTTGTTTTGTCGCTGGGGCTCTATTTTAGCGCTTATGCAGCCTGTTATGCGCTTGGGAATCTGAGCAATCAGTATTCGGTTGTACAGTACCTGTCGGGCGCAATCGGTTGCCTTTTGCCGCTGGCGTGGACCGTAACCATGTGGCGCCACGCGGAAGATTCGCGGCTTGAGCCGGCGCGGCTACTGGCGGTGGCTCGATGATGGCGGCGCTCATCTTCGCGGTTTCCGTGGTTACTTTGTTGATGTTTTTTGTGTCTTATTGCCGCTCGCTCACGGCCGCGTCGTCTCGCTATGCGCTGTCCAAGGAAGTGCGCGACGTAACGGGGATTAATGCGTTCGCCTCGGGTCAGGACTTTGGCCGCGTGATGCAGCTTCTGCAACTGTGCCCGGAACGGCCCGAGGATCGGCTTGGCCTTCGCGCGGTTGGGTACTATTTTGGAATTCTGAACTTCTTGCAGAAGACGGTGGCGCGTCTTACCCCTTCCGTGCAGTCCTGGGCGGAGCAGGAAAGGGCCGGTTGCGCCAACTACGCTGTGGTAGCCCTCGATCGGCGCATCGCCTTCAGCCGCGAAATCCTGGCGCAGCAAGGCGAGCTGTAACCTTAGCGACGCTGTCTTTTTCCGCACACTCCTCACTTCCCTTTGTTTGACATTCCGCAAGAAGTGTTATGCTAACGGAGTCTCCTCCTCACCGGAGTGGGAGCGTCCGCAGCGCAAAACGCACCGGTGAATACAATCTGCTCTCAGTGTGGCTCCGTGCTCGCTTCGGGTGAGCGCGGCTGTTGTTTCTGTGATTCCACAGAAGTGCTTTCATCGCAAGAAGCGCCCGGAAGCGCGCGAGCAAGCCTCGCCGCGCACCGCCGTGTCAACGAAGCGTGGCGCGGCGAGCTGAATCAGCGGCTCCAGGCGTATCGAGCGAAGCGGCGAAGGTCCGCACCGAACGAAGCGCAACACGCTCTACCGTTCGATGATCGCGTTCCCTCTCCACCCGGAAATGTGGCCGTTCAGGTGGAAGGTCGCGGCGTGCCGGAACGCGCACCCGCCGACGATTTTGCTTTCACGGTCGCCATCGGCCGGACTGGCCATCAGGAGGAAGGGCAAGACCCGAGCCTGCTCATTGATGTTTCCGTCCCGCCGGAGAGCGGGGAACAGCCGGCTCAACCGAACGTCGAGCCTGTGGCCTCGGTTCATACCGGATTGTTTCCCGTTGCCTCGCTCGATGACCGTCGCCGCGCCTTGCTGATCGATGCGGCTTGTCTGGCATTCGCCTACGGCGGTTTCCTCGCTCTCTTCGGCTCCCTGGGCGGACACTTTGCTTTCAACAAACTCAGCGCCGCGGTCTGCTTTTTCTCGTTCGCTTTCGTCTACCTTCAGTACTTCGGCCTGTTCACCATTTTCGGGGGCAGCACGCCGGGAATGATGATTGGCGGGCTTCAGGTGGCTAGCTTCAGCGGTGATGTTCCGACGCCCGGTCAATATATGCTGCGCGCGCTCGGCTATCTGCTCTCCGCTGGCACCTGCTTCCTGGGTTTCCTTTGGGTGTTTTGGGACGAAGACGGCTTGACCTGGCACGACCGCATGTCGAACACCTACTTGGCTCCCATCGAAACGTTCGTCGAGAGCGACTTTTCTCATTCCGCGGCTGCACGCTAAATCCGGGTTAGCGAAAAAACGAAACTGCGGGTTGGGCCGCGGCCGAGTTCGGTGAGGACAAAGCGGGGAAACGGGTTCAATCTCGCAACGGCTGTTTCTTCACAATTTTTTCGTCCGAAGCGATCTTACCGTCGCGGATAAAAATGACGCGATGGGCATGTTGGGCAATGTCCATCTCGTGAGTCACCAGGATGATCGTGTTTCCCTGGCGGTACAGATTCTCGAACAGCCCCATAATCTCTTCGCCTGTTTTGGAGTCGAGGTTGCCCGTGGGCTCGTCTGCCAGCACGATCGAGGGGTCATTCACTAGCGCTCGCGCAATCGCCACACGCTGGCGCTGCCCTCCGGAAAGTTCGTTGGGTTTGTGATGCATCCGATCGCCCAGATCCACGCGCTCGAGCGCGTGGGTAGCCTTCTGCACGCGTTCCTCGGCGGGCGTGCCGTTGTAGATCAAAGGTAGTTCGACGTTGTGAAGCGCCGTTGCCCGCGGAAGCAGATTAAACGTCTGGAAAACGAAGCCGATTTCCTTGTTTCGAATGTAAGCCAGCTCGTCATCGTCCAGATCGCTCACCAGGCGGCCCGCCAGCCAATAACGTCCGGAAGTCGGAGAGTCGAGGCACCCGATCAGATTCATCAGCGTCGATTTACCCGACCCCGAAGGGCCCATGATCGCGACGTATTCGCCCTTGCGGATTTCGAGGTCGATGCCTTGCAGCGCGTGCACCTGCTCCGCTCCCATCTCGTAGGTCTTGATCAAGCCCTCGGTACGAATCACGATTCCTGCGTCCACAAGGTCCTGGCGGAACGATTCAGAGGTGGTCGTCTCGGCGGGCATGCTGTTCTCCCTGTTGTCGCATTCGCTTACTGCGTCTCTTCGATCTTCTTCGGCGCGGAATTATCGACCTTGACCGCGGCTTCGGGTTTCAGCGTGCGTAGTGCCTTGTAGCTCCCTACGACGATTTCTTCTCCATCCTGCAGCCCCCTGGTGATCTCGATATCCGTGACTCCGGAGATCCCGGTTTCCACCGGCCGGAAAACCGCTTTCTTGCCGCTCACCACGAAGACTCCCTGTACTTCGTCCTTCTTCGGGTCTCCAGCCGCTGGAGGGGGTGGTGCCGCCAGGGTTACGTTGCCGCCTTTCTTCGAGTTCTTGGCGGCCTCTTCCAGGTCCTTGCGCGACCTCACCGCCAGAGCCTGAATCGGGATCGCGATCACGCTTTTCTTCTCGGCCGTCTTGATCTTCGCGGTGGTCGACAGACCCGGGCGCAAGTTTTCGGGCGGATTCTCGAGCCTCACGACGACCTTGAAGTCCTTTGCTTCCTGATTGCTCGTCGTGGTTTGTGTGGTTGCCAACCCTGAACTCCGCAAAACGGCCTGCGAGCCAATGTCGGTGACCTTACCTTTAAACACTTTTCCAGGAACCGCATCGATCGTCACATCCGCTTCCTGGCCGATTTTCACGTTCACGATGTCTGTTTCGTCTACCTTCACTTCCGATGTTACCGTCGACATATCGGAAAGCGTCATCAGAAAACTTCCCGTGGCGTTCTGGATGCCCGGCACGACGTACTCTCCCAACCGCACCGGTAAATAACTCACAATGCCATTAATGGGCGAATAGTAAGTCGTCTTCGAGAGAACGTCTTTTTGACGCACCAGCACCGCTTGGCTCTGGCCCAGTTGCGAGCGCACCTGTTCGAGCTGCGCTTTCTGGGCCAGCATGCGGGCCCTTGCGGCGTCGACCGAGGCGCCCGCGGCGTCATACGTGGTTTTGCGCTGATCAAAATCCTGCTTTGGAATTAATCCATCCTTATACAATCCCTGGCCGCGGTCATAGTCGAGCTTGGCCTTTTCGAGGTTTGCCTGCTGAACCGACAAATCGGATTGCGCGGCTTTGTAGCTCGCTTCCGCCGACTCCACGCCAGCGTTAAGCGCGTTCATTGCCGCTGACTGCGCCTGAACGTCGGCGCTCGCTTGCACATTGTCCTGGAGAGCGAGGCGGTCGCCCTTCTTGATGTGCTCGCCTTCCTTTACCAAAATATCGGTGATGCGCCCAAAACCTTGCGCGGTAATGTTGGTGAAAGTGGTGGGCTTGACTTCACCCGAAGCCGTTACGAGGGAAAGCAAAGAATCTTGCTTGGCTACCTTGGCCGTTTGCACGGTCACCACACCCTTGTTGGCCTGGTTCACGCTGAACCAGACGATCCCGCCGACCACGGCTGCAGCGGCGAGACCGCTACCGACCTTCTGCGACGTCTTCATGCGATTCCTCTCACTTTTTGTTGCAGACCACCTGCACAGGAGACTTGCTATGCCGTTTTGCGCCTAAAGCTAATACGACCTGCTAGGCTCAAATGTTTCGCAGGAGAAACCGATTCAGGGAGCGCCGTGGCGGCCGGGCGGCAAGCCCTTCGAAATCCTCTGGATGGTGCAAATCCCTAAGTCCCTATTGTAGGTCTAACGCACAGGAAAGAAAAGGGTTGCTATAGCCCACGCGAGCGACGGCTGCACCACGACCACTCCAATCCTGATTAGACGCGAGAGCGCCCGATTTGGTCGTCTCGTGGGTGCCGGAAACTGTATGGATTTCGGGCCTTTTTTCAACCAACCGAGCAGGAATTTTCGCGCGGCGGAAAAAAAACGGAAGGGGAGCCCTCACGAGCTCCCCTTCCGTGTTCGGGGTGGTTGCGTGGTTAGAAAACTACGCGGAAGCCGAACTGAAGTTGGCGCATGCCAATGGGCGCACCTGGTGCGGCATCAGCTTCAATGTCAGTGATCTGGCCAGCCGCAGTGTTGCCGAGGCAGTCTACGCACTGGTTGCTCGGAAGGGCCAGAACGGGATGGTTGAAGACATTATAAGCATCGAAGCGGAATTGAAACGTAACTCTTTCCGTGATGGTGAAGTTTTTCAGCAACGACATATCATCGTAGAACGCATGCGGACCGCGAAGCGAATCGAATCCAGCGTTGCCGATTTGGCCGCAACTGGGAAGAGCCAAAGGACCTGAGGTCGGGCGCGCAAAGCTACACGAGTCCACTCCATTGTTGGCGGCGGAGAGTTGACTGCCGTAGGAAAGGGGTGCTGCCGGGGCGAACCAGTAGGTCCCGCACTCCCCACCGGTCCCACAACCAGAGGTTATTCGCTGCTTACCCGTGTTTATGGACTTGCCCGAAACAAGATTGGGTCGACACGGGCCGGCATCGGTGATCGTGCCGCACTCCGCGATGGTGGGAGTCCATGGTAGTCCGGTGCCATACGTGAGCGTGTTGCTGATCTGCCAACCACCGACCAATAAGTTCTGAACCCGTCCGGCGTCGGTCATAAACCTCTTACCCCGGCCGAAAGGCAACTCGTAAATGACGTTAGCCACAAACACCTGGTTGCGATTGTACGGGTTGGGACCGTAAGCGAACTTCCTGTTCACGGAGTAATAAGTGTTGTCATAGGAGTTTGCATGGGAGAAGGTGTAATGCGCTAGAAACGAGAGACCATTGCTGATCCGCTTCTCGCCCTTTATCTGCAAAGCGTTGTAATGGTTGTCTGCGTCATTACCGTAATAGGTCGTGTCCACCGCGCAGCAGGGGGGCGTCGGGTGGACAACACCCATGGAGTCCGTGTAGGTCGAGCCTGGATAAGTGAACGCTGGCACCCCGCCGAGGAAAAGGCGGCGGCGATTCGCAGGCGGCTGCGCCGGAGCAAATCCTGCCAGAGTGCACACCCCCGCCGCCGTGCAAGTCACGAGATTGGTGCCTGGGCCTACCGCCACCTCATTGCTGTTGTACGAGGGCCCTGTGCCAGCAAAAACGTGAGTGCCTTTGTTGCCGATGTAACTAACAGTGATATTCATGGTGGAAGTGAGTTGGCGCTGCAGGCTGGCATTCCACTGGTCAATAGTGGGTAAACGCTGAACGGTTGGGCGAGCCGCCCCTTGCGTCGTTCCATCGATGCCGTCGACGGGCAACGTCCCGGCCGGAGTAATGGCTCCTAAGATCGGTGCAAAGTTAAAAGGTTGCGGGCCTTGCGAAAGAGTGAAAATAGCGCTGCGGTTGTTTGTTGCAGCAGGATTGAAGGTGTTAGCCGAGAGGTCTTGCCGCGCGAGAACCGGAAGATTCTGGGTGACCACGTGGCCGAAGTTTGAGCCGAACACGCCAATATCGAAGCTTCGTCCATAGCCGAGACGAATGACTGTCTTCGGGTCGAACTGATAAGCGACGCTGACACGCGGCGCGAACGCCTTGAGGGTGTTGTTGATGTTGCCATTCGAGGCGATGGGACCGTAGCCGGCGACTCTGATCACGCCCTGTACTAGGTTCGCAAAGCCACCGTTTCCCTTAGCGTTGACGGTTTCGGGGAAATAGATTTCCCAGCGCAGACCATAGGTGAAGGTGAGTTTTGGGCTGACACGCCAAGAGTCTTGCCCATAGAAGAACCACCGCTTCTGGCGTTCGGCAGCGTCCAAAGCGGTGCTAACGTAACGCTGAAAAGAGGTAACGTCGCCAAGAAGGAACGTGGCTAGCGCCAGACCATTGGCTCCCGCGTTGGAAGTGCCGCCGGCATCAAAAGCCAAGATCCCAGCACGGTTCTGGTCGCTCGGCAAGCGAAGGTTCATCGCATAGCGGATGTCGGCGCCAAATTTGATCGTATGGTTGCCTTGAACACGCGTCCAGTTGTTTACCCACTGGAACTGCTGTTCACTCTCGGTCAGTGGGCAGTTGCAGCGGGCAGGATTCAAACCGTCACCGAAGGAGTAGGGATTCTGGTTGTTACCCAAGACGCCATTACCCGTGAACTGAAAGGCAGAGAGGCCGCCGGTAATAGGTGGACCCTGAATGCCAGGGCCCGTGTTTAGACCGGGAAACCCGGCTGCCGTCATTGGCGTCGCGTTTTGGTCGGGGTACGCGGTTTTCGGATTGTATTTAAAATATCCGAAACGAAAGTCGGTAAGCCACTTTGTGCCGATCGCCTTGGTGAACCCGCTGGCCAAGCTGTAGTTGTGAACGGTCGAACTGCCAGCCAAACCGCCCGGGCCAAAGCCAAATCCCCCGAGAGCCCCAAGGCCACCTTGGCCAGACAACGAAAAGTAATCGAGACTGAAGCGCCCAAATATCTGGTAGTTGCGCGGGGCACTGTAATCAATACGTACGTCAAATGAATTTTGCTTAAACGGACCAGCTCCACTGGCGACGTAGTTGTTATTGATCCCAGTTGCTGTTGGCTTTGGGAACTCTGCAAGGACGTTGCCCACATTCTGGCCAATCATGCTAATGGGAATCATGTTGTTGGCAAAGGGCGTGCGCCCTGATCCGTCCAAAGGGTTGCTACCCAGTGTACTCGGATTATAAACCTGTCCGCTAGGGACGCCACCGACCGGGGGTCCATAGGCATTCAGGTACTCGCTCAGGTCGCAGAATCCTGGGGTGGGGCTCGTGGCGTTCGTGGCCGGGTTGCAGGTTTGGACCACTTCCGGGGTCGGAATCGTGTAGAGGTTGGTGATGCCCTGCTGCTGGTTAGTGCCCTGATAGTCGCCAAAAAAGAAAAGTTTATCCTTCAGAATAGGTCCACCGATAGTACCGCCATACTGCTTCCAAGTCGCCGGAGCTAGTGGAACGCCGGGCTTGTTCGTGAACGGGTCCCGCGCTTGCTGAGCACTGTCGCGGTAATAGTAAAAACCGCTGCCGTGGAATTCGTTGGAGCCAGATTTTGTCTGAACTCTGATTACGCCGGCAATGGCCTTGCCAGATTCTGCGTCGTAGTCTTGCAGAGCAATTTTTGTTTCCGCAATAGCGTCGAGGTTGGGATTCACGACGATGATCCCAAGGATAGGGTCCTGATTATCGGTTCCGTCGAGCTCAAAGTTCGTGCCAGAGAAGTGCTGCCCGTTCACCTGGATCTGGCCGCCTCCCTGAGGATTTTCGGTCGCAGCGTGGTTGAAGCCCGGCAACTTCTGGGTGCCAGGTGAGAGCAATTCAAAACTCGTGAAATTGCGATTGAGAACCGGCAGATCTTCGATATATTTTTGGCTGAATTGAATGTCGACATCGGCACGATCGGTTATTAGCTGGGGCACTTCGCCCGTGACTTCGACGGATTGAGTAACGTCGCCGACTTGCAGTTGGGCGTCAACGTGTGACGCCACGTCGGCGCTGACTTCCACCGACGGAACATCATATGCCTTAAACCCTTGGGCTTCCACACGAATGCTGTATTGGTCCGGAATCAAATGCGTGACGGAGTAATTTCCGCTTTCATTCGTAGTCGTATCGTATGCGAAGCTCTTCTTTACCGAAGTGACCGTAACCTTCGCGCCCACCACGGCCGCGCCTTGTGAGTCCGTAACGGTCCCAATAATACTCCCGAAGACGGCTTGAGCGGAAGCTCTCGAAGCAGTTAGTCCGAAGATGAAAAAGCACGCGAGCAGAAACGCCGGAGACTTGCGCCTTCCCATTTCACTCCTCCTAAAAACCGGATGTTCAGCAGCAACAGCACCCCAACGGCAACGCGACTTCAGGTACGGCCTGAATAAGGCTGGGTACACCAGTCAAGAAAAGCGAAAGAGGCTACCAATGAAGAAACCGCCAAAGACACATCCCCAGCTGCGGCGCAGAAGCCCCCAGCCTTTCCTCGGCCACTCGCCTCGAACAGGTGCCGACGCAGTTCCCCAGCACCGGGGAACTCAACAACTGCACCGAAAGTTCCCCGAACAGCGAAAGACGGTCCTCGAGCGGAAAACGTGGTCCACACTATTAATCTTTTTCGAAGGTGCGTGCAAGTTTCCGCAGGTTTGATACGGTTACATGAAATAACGCGCAGGCTTGCAAGGGTATGGACGAGTTGATACGCTCCTGTTACATCGAAGTAACCGGAGTAGTCGTGTCAGAAAACGCCCAGCTGCAGGCTGCCGTGGAGAGGTTGGTCGCAAGCCACGCTCTGCACGGTTCCGAATCCCTATGCAAACTCCTCCGCTATCTGGCAAAAAGAGCCCAAGAGCAACCCGGAGTCCAGGTCAAGGAGTACCAGATAGCGACTGAGGTCTTTGGCAGGCAGGCAGATTTTGATCCGCAGTTGGATTCCTTTGTCCGAGTTCAAGCCGGACGGCTGAGAACGAAGCTAGCAGAGTACTACGGCTCGGAGGGCACCGCCGAGCGCCTTGTTGTGGAGCTGCCGAAGGGAAGCTACGCCCTAACGCTTCATGAGCGCCCTTCACTCGCGGGACCGAACGGGGCTGCCAGTGCTGAGACGGCGACCGCGCTCAACAAGGTAGGTACGCCCTCCACAAAGCAACCGCTCGTTCTGATCTTGAGCGCGACCTTAATGGCGGCGCTTCTTCTCATCGCCTGGCTCGTCGCGACCCGCAAAGATCCAGACGCGGTCCATCGCGGCGGAGCCACCGCGGCGCCTGCCGCCTTCCGCGTGTTCTGGGAAGGATTCGCGAGGGAAGAGCAAGAGCCCTGGGTGATCTTCAGCAATGCTGCATTCGTGGGGCGCCCGGACACAGGAATGCGGTATTACAATGCGGCCCGGGACCAGAATGCGCAAATCCTGGACTACTACACGGGTGTTGGGGAAGTGCTGGCAGTTCACAATCTGGATAGTCTGTTTGGCACATTACAGCGGTCCGTTCGTGTGAAGCGCGGGAGCCTGTTCTCGCTCGATGACGCAAAAAACAACGACCTGATTTTCATCGGGTCTCCCTCAGAAAATCTGACGCTTCTCGAGGTGCCCAGCATCACTGAGTTCGCATTTGAGCGGATCGGAAAAGGGACCCGAGCGGGCAACGTAGCTATTGTGAATGTCCACCCCCAAGGCAACGAGGCTCGTGAGTTTCTCGCCAGTCCCTCAAATGTTCCCCTGACGGAGGATTACGCAATCGTGGCCCTCGAAAAGGGACTCAACCCACAGCACTCCGAATTGATTCTCGCCGGAACGACAACATTGGGCACTCAGGCCGCGGTCGAATACGTGACCAGGGAAAATTATCTCAACGATTTGCTGCAAAGGCTGAAGGTCAGCAACCCAGGCGAGTTGAAACCATTCGAGGCGGTCATTCGCGTCAAGGTCGCGCGAGGAGTTCCGGTGGAATCCTCGATTGTGGCTCTCCGTGTGCCAAGCCGACGATCAAGTGGAAATTGAGTTTGCTTCTCGACAAGCGCGGGCTGTCCAGGATTTTGAAGGGCCGCCCCCTTCCAGAAAGTTTTGTGCCGGCCTTCCCGCTGCTCTTTGAAAATTTAGCCGATACTGCTGATTTGTAACTCCCCGGGAATCAACACCAATAAACTGATACAACACACACAACGAACTTCGGACCTATCCTCTGCAGAATGAACACTTGTAAAAAATGGGGTGGGAGACAAATAGTTTCGACCTCCCTTTCCTTCACGGCGACGGAACCAGCTTGGGGTCCAGCGACGCGGCCTTCTCGAACTCTTGCCGCGCTTCTTCCTTCTTCCCTTGTTGTTGCAACGCGAGTCCCAGCTCGAAATGAGCCGGTGCGTAGTCCGGCGTCGCGGCAAGAGCCGTTCGGAATTGCGCAATCGCATTGTCCAGGTCGCCGGTCGCGCGAAGACGCTTTCCCGAGTTGGTAGCAAAAACAGCCGCCTGCAGGTCGGTGTTACGCTTCGCAACCTCGGCACCGGCGCGTGATTCAGCGGCGGCGCCTTCGGTGTCACCGAGCTGGCGCAGCACTGTCGCTAGCGTCGTGTGTGCTCCAGCGAAATCGGGCTGTAAGTGGATCGCTTCTCGCAAAGCCGCCGCAGCTTCGTCGAGCTTTCCTTGCTGTTTCAGTACCGCGCCCAGCGTGTAATGGGCCTCGGCATAATCCGGTTTGGCGCGAATTGCGTTGTGCAACTCCGCGGCGGCGTTCTCTAGGTCGCCCATTTGCCAGAGAGTGACCCCGAGGGTGTAAGGCGGATCGGGCTCGGACGGGTCGAGCGCTTCCGCTTTGCGAAGCTCTGCAACTGCTTCCGGCAATTTGTCCTGGAGTTTGAGAGCGAGGCCGAGGTTGTAGTGAAGCGATTGGTTTCGCGGCTCGCGCGCCAGGGCGGATTGAAATTCCGCGACCGCCGCGGTGAAATCGGCCTTTTGAAGATAGGCAGCGCCAAGATTTCCCTGGTAGGAAACGTCGTTTGGACGCAAGCGAAGCGCTTGCTTAAACGCCGCAATCGCGCCGTCCCCGTCTCCGGTTTGCAAGAGCGCCAGTCCCAGATTGTTTTGCCCGTCGGGGTCCGCGGGCGCGAGCCTGATGACTTCGCGAAAAGCCGCCGCGGCTTCCTGCGGCTGGCCGGCTCGCTGCAAAAGCAGGCCCAGTTGATTTTGCGGTTGCGGTTGCTCGGCATTCAGGCGCACCGAAGACTGGAGCGCCGAAATTGCTCCGGCGGAATCCCCCGAATCGCGGCGCGCAAGCCCGAGGTAGTAAAACGCTGGAGCCGACTGAGGATCAAGCTGTGTCGCGCTCTCCAGTTGCGTCGCAGCCTCCCGGAATCTTTTCGCCTCGTAGTAGATCACGCCCAGGTGCAGGTGCGAAGCCGCAAAATCCGGTTTGAGCTTGATGCTGGTCAGGAATTCCCCGGCGGCTTCGGAGGAATCATTCTCGGTGGCATAAACCGAGCCCAGCGCGTCGTGTAAGTCGTAGCGGTTCGGCGCGATCTCCAAGGCTTTCTGAAGCGCATCTTTCGAGCCGGCAATGTCGCCCGACACATCGAGCGCGCGTGCCAGTGCATACTGGGCGCCGGCAGATTGCGGAGCCAACCTTACGGCCTCCTGCGCTTCGGCGAGCGCGCCCTTCGTCTCTCCCGCCTGGAGAAGCGCGGTCGACAGAGTCCTATGGGCCTCTGCCGAGCCGGGGCTCAAATGTACCGCCGCGCGCAAGTGGGGAAGAGCGGATTTCGTTTCACCCTGGGAAAAAAGAATCAGGCCCAGAAGGTTCTGGGCCTTGGCATCGTTTGGATTGCGCTTTACGATCTCTTCGAATGCTTCGCGAGCTTCCACAAGGTCTCCACGTTTTAAGGCCGCGACGCCATCCGAGTAAAGCGAATCAGCCTGTGTGGGAGTCGTTTCTTGCCGAGCGCAGCGGGCTGCAGGCGCAAGCACAGCTAGGGCGCAATACGGCGGAACGGCCACGCAGATCCGAAGCAAAACAGAGCGCGACCACAACCCGAAATTGTTGCAGCTATCAAACAGTGTGGCCTCCGGCCTGCCAAACGCACCGGTTTACATACTAGCATCGCCGATGACGTTGAGCGCTCTCGCGACGAGTCGATGCAAATTTGGGTTGCACACCGAAGACAACGGCTCGGTTGCGCTCCATCCGAGACCGGAGCAGACTACAACTCTCGCGAACCGATGAACGGGTGTGCGGGCGGAACGGAGGCAGAAAAGGAGGATTACGGAAAACAGAATTGGACGAGTCGACCGCAGCTTGTACGAAGCCGGCTCGCTTCCGACCCGCTGAATACCGACGCAGCGCTGAACCTTGGCGTGATTGAGGCCCAGAGCGGATCGGTTGAAATAGCGAGAATTCTTTGGCAAGGGGCGTTCGACCGCGTGCCCTGGCGAAGTTCGGTGGGCATGAATCTCGCTCGCCTCTCGTGCAATTTAGCCAAGCGCCAGGATGCACAAGCCTATCTCCGCCGGGTGCTGCAGTTCAGTTCGGACCTGGCCGATGCTCGCGAGATGCTGCATCAACTCGAGACCGAACCTGACTTCTGTGGATCATCGCGCTGAATGCGCCCGAAAACGAGCTCACCGAATGGAGCAAACCCTATTGCTTTTCCGTGGACGATAGGTGGCGTTCCACTTCCTGAAGATTCTCGAGCGCCAGAGCGTTCTTGGGATCGAGTTCGACCGCTCTTTTCAGGTGTTCTCTGGCCGCGGAAAGCTGTCCGGTCTCTGCAAGAGCGGCGCCCCAGTTTGCTTCGGCCATGGAATCGGAAGGTTCAAGGCGCGCCACGATTCCAAATTCACGAATGGCCTCCGGGAAACGGCCAAGAGAAGCGAAAGCGTTTCCAAGATTGTAGTGCGCGGGAGCGTAGTTGGGTTGCGACTGGGCGGCGGATTCGAGCGGCTGAAGAGCTTCATTCGGGTGGCCAGCTGCAAGCAACGCGCCGCCAAAGGAGTTGTTCGCAATGGCGTCCCGTGGCCGCAATCGAACGGCGGCCTGGTAGTGAAGTAGAGCTTCCTGAACTTCTCCGCGCGCCTGCAGCATGGCCGCCAGATTATACTGCGCTGCAAAATCGGCGGGATTTCCTACAATGTCGTGCCGGGCGAGCGACTCTTGCAGCGACCGGCGGGCCTCCTCCTGCTGCTCCGGAGTGCCCCGCGGCAGCACCTGCAGCCACAGATGCGCCATTTCGTCCGTCGTGCGGTTGCCGCCCTCGACGCGCTGCGGCGGGTGGAAGGGATTGGCAGGGTTCGCTTCGCTGTTGTCGTACACGTACTGCATGGAAACGACCGTGCCCTTCGGCAGAAACACCGGATCGGCGTAATAGAAAACAGCTTGCCAGTTCAAATCCCAGCGCGGAATGAAGATCAAAGCCTGTGAAGCGCCGTCGGGCAGCACGGCCGACGCGCGGAGTTCTTTGCCGAGATAGTGGGCGTGAGGATAAATTGCGAGCAAATTCACATCGGCGGTGATCGCAAATTCGTCGTTTACCACAAAATGGGCCGCACCCGGGGGAATATCGAGTGCAAGGTCATTTTGCAGTTCGAGGAGCATGGGAAATTTCGTAGCCGGCTCATCGGTAAAGTACAGGCCAAGACTGGGCTCGATCGTTTCGGGTTTACCGGACGGTTGCAGATGCGTATTCAGCACTAAATCGTCGCCCGGATCCAATCGGAGGGCCATTCCTGGCGGTTCCTCGTGAGGCACCGAGCCCGGTTTCCAGAAAAAAAAGTGACTGTCCGGATCGAAGGTCTCCGATTCAATCCGCAATTCCATGCCAGGAAAGCCGTCCCCGGGATTCTGCTCCTGGGGTCGTGATGAGTGCCGACGATCGACCAAAATATTTGCATGGTGCACGACGCGTTTTTCCCCCGGATGGATTTCGATAGCCTTGACCCAACGCGTGCCTTTCTCTTGCGTCGGGAAAATGAAATTCCAATAGTTGTCCGAGCCGCCGGCAGAAAGAACGTACGGTTTGCGCGCGTGAAGGATGAGGTCGGGCTTGCCAAGTTGCCATCCGGAGGCGAACGTCGGCGCGGTCGGTAGGTCTTTCACCTCACCGCGCGGCGCGCCTTGCTCCGACCATAGACGGAGAAGCTTGATCTGCTCATCTGACAGCCGCAGTTCTCCTTGAAATTTCAGGTTACCCGGTGCCGGCAGCCACGGAGGCATGAGGTGCCGCTCCGTGACATAAGCGATTTGCCTCGCGAACTTCGCCGCGTCTTCGTAGCTGAGTAACGGAAAAGGGCCGGCTTCCCCCGGATGGTGGCACGGCGCACAGTTGTGAAAGAGGATCGGTGCGATGTCGCGGTTGAAGGTAACCTGTTCGGATCTCGCGGCCCGGTTGTCCCTCGGCCGGTGATCGCGCTCATGCGCGGCGAGGCAAACAGTCACCACGAGTAGAGCGGTTAAAGAAATGGGCAGCGAACTCCGCCCGCGGCTCATGGTCCGTCCGGAAGAAAGCAGCCTATGGCAGGTTGGGCGGAAACAGCGACCGGCTTGCCGGCGACGGCTGCTTCGACGGCGCTCGAAAGCTCGTGGGTAGTCGCCGCGGGCCGAGACCGGCCGAATTCCGTGTACCAGTCGTCAATGCGCCCGTGGTACAAGAGGTGTCCGTTCGGCGAGAAAACCGCCGCTTCCGGCGTAACGCGCGTTTCACTGGCTCGCGCCAGTGTACGATCCGGGTCGCGCAACGCCGCCAGCTTATAGCCGTATTCCTTCAGGTGATTCCGAATCTGTTCCGTAGTCTCAGCGCGCACCGGATATACCAGAAAAAACTCAGCACCCTTGTCATACCGCGAGCTCATTTCCTGAATTGCCGGGGCATAGCGATTGGAAATGGGACAGTCGGTACGAACAAATAGAAACACAACTACCTTGCCTGTCGCGATGCGGAAGGGGTTCACGGCATTTCCATCAAGGTCCACGACCCCTTTGGCTGTAAATTGAGCGCGACCATGGAGCGGAGCGAGAACAGCTAGCACGGTCGGGGCCGCCAGCAGAAGTAGAACTTGCCGCCGATGTCTGCGCCAAGCAAACATTGGCCGAGTATAGCACCATGCAAATGCTTTCGATTGGGACAGGCTGTGTCCTTGAAAATGCGCTAGACTCTCGGCGCGGAACGGCAGTGAGGGAGATCGTGCGGCATTCGCGACGTGACTTTCTTGCGATCGCTGGTACCTGCGGGGCAATGCGCCTTGCGATCACGCCACTCTCTGCGTCTGCTATCGCCCGTCGCGCTCAGCAGTCAATCGCGGCTCGGCTGGCCGCCGATCCGTTGCGCCCACAATTTCATCTGTTGCCTGCCCGCAACTGGATGAACGATCCCGACGGACCAGTCTATTGGAATGGCCGCTACCACATGTTTTTCCAGTACAACCCCAACGGGGCAGTCTGGGGCGATATGCATTGGGCACATTCTGTGAGCCCGGACATGGTGCACTGGAAACACCTGCCCGTAGCGCTTGCCCCTACGCCCGGCGGTCCGGATCAGGACGGTTGCTTCTCAGGCAGCGCCGTACTCCAAGGCACAACCGTCGCGATTTTGTACACCGGTGTGAAGTCCGTTGCACCTGCTGACGCTACGCTTCGCGACGGTAAACATAATTTTCTGGAGACGCAGTGCCTGGCAACCTGCCGCGATCCACTTCTCTTGACGTGGACCAAACTTCCTGTTCCCGTCCTTTCACCCCCGCGCGATTCGAAACTGACCGGCTTTCGCGACCCGTGCCTCTGGCAGGAAGGTCAGCGGTGGTACATGGGTGTCGGCTCCGGGCAACGTGGGGAAGGCGGCCGCGTGCTGCTGTATACCTCGACCGATCTCCGCACCTGGGACTATCTTCACCCTCTGGCATCCGGAAAATCGAACGGCAAACCTACGTCTGACCCGGTGGACTCTCGAGACATGTGGGAGTGCCCGGACTTTTTCCCTCTGGGAAAGAAGCATGCCTTGCTGTATTCAACCGAACGAAGGGTCTATTGGGAAATCGGCGAATACGACCGCAAAGAACGCGTGTTCTACCCGGAAAAACGGGGTTTCCTCGACGCTGGAGCGTTCTATGCCCCGAAAAGCCAGCTCGACGCGAAACAGCGCCGGATTTTGTGGGGTTGGATTCCAGAGATGCGGCCGGAAGCGGAGTTCAGGGCAAGCGGCTGGGCAGGTTGTATGTCCCTGCCTCGCGTTCTCTCTCTCGGAGCTGACGACGCCTTGACGATGCAGTTTCTTCCTGAGTTGTCCGAGCTTCGAAGCAAGGGATTCGTCATGCCTGGCCGGGACCAGGGAAAGGAACCGCGACGCGACGCTTTGCGGAACCTTGCGCTGCCGGAAGCCGCATGTGACATTGAACTGCAAATCCGCAGAGAAAAACTGGATCTGATGCTTTCAGACGGTGAGAATCCGATTCTCTCGCTGTCGTTCGACCCTGGCCGATCGGGCGCGGAGCTGAAGCTCGGGACGAAAAGCGCCTGCGTCACAGCCGTCAGTGGCGGCGAGCATAAGCTCCGAATTCTGCTGGACGCCTCTGTTGCCGAGTGTATCGTCGACGACCTCGTGGTCGTGACGGAGCGCTGCTACACCGCCCCAACGGCCCGCGTGCTCGTGAACATTGAGGAACGCGACCTTGATGCGATTACGGCTTTGCACGTTTGGGAAATAAAGCCGATCTCGAAAGACCGCCTCAGTTCTTGAAGACGTGCTATCGTCTCAGGAATATTCGCCGAGAAAGTTAAACATCGCGTTAGGCAACAAATTCCACGGAGGGGTCGCCATGTCGTTTGCATTGCGCGTCGGCCGGATGATGCTTGCCCTGTTTCTTGCCGTGGAACTTCCCGCCGTTTCTATCCGCGCAGGCCAGTCGAAGACCCCGGCAGCAGAAGAATCCGGGAAGGTTGAAGGACTGCAGCCGATCCTCGGCTATATCTCAAACGGCTGGGACACGCTGACGCGCTCGATGACCGAATGCTCCACGATCGTCGATACCAAACTCGCCGGCAAATCCATCCTTTATGTACCTCGAGACTTTCCGATTAGCGAAAAGCTGCGCGCTTTGGAATCGCGCTGCAACATAGAAGTACGGCCGCTGCCGAAAGTCATCCACAAACTCGGCGAGGTCGACACGAATACCTTCAGTCCGCACGGGCTGTTGTACTTGGAATATCCCTACGTTGTCCCCGGCGGGCGTTTTAATGAGATGTACGGTTGGGACAGTTATTTCATCATCCGCGGGCTGGTTCGGGCCGGGAAGTTCGAACTCGCGCGCGGCATGATCGAAAATTTCTTTTTCGAAATTGAACACTACGGCGCGCTGCTGAACGCGAACCGGACTTACTACCTGAGCCGCTCGCAGCCGCCCTTTCTTACCTCGATGATCGTGGCGGTTTATGACGCCCAAAAAAAACAGGGAAAAAAGGATCGTGCCTGGCTGGAGCGCGCGTACGCATATGCCGTGCGCGATCATAATATGTGGGTCGCGGCGCCGCTGCTGGCCGGCGACACCGGGTTGTCACGGTATTTCGATTTCGGTGACGGCCCGGCACCCGAAAGCTTGAAAGATGAAACGGACCACTACCAGAAGGTCGCCGAATATTTCCTGCAGCACTATGACATCGGCACTCGATTCCTGGTGGATCGCCAACTGGGCGAATCCGCAGATGACTCGGTCGGCGCACCTTACTCGCTGAAGCTCTGCAATCTTCCAATCGCCATCGAAACGCAGCGGTGCGAAACGGTGAAAGAAATTTCGCTGAGCCGCGATTATTACAAAGGCGACCGGTCGATGCGCGAATCGGGCTTCGACATCTCGTTTCGTTTTTCTCCGTTTGGCGCCGAAACGCACCATTTCGCGCCGGTCTGTCTGAACAGCCTTCTATATAAAAGCGAGAAAGACCTGGAGGTGATGAGCCGCGAATTGGGGCGAACCAAGGAGGCGGATGACTGGAAGAATAAAGCGAGCGCCAGGCAGAAAGAAGTCGTGGATAGGCTGTGGGACGCCGAGCGCGGCGAGTTCTTCGACTACCAAGTCCCCGAAAGAAAACGCTCGGCTTACGAATATGCCTCCACGTTCTATCCGCTCTGGGCCGGCCTCGCCACGAAGGAGGAGGCTGCGGCAGTGGCGAAAAATCTCGACCACTTCGAACGGCCCGGCGGGCTGCTCACGAGTCCTTACGAAACCGGCGCGCAGTGGGACGCGCCCTATGCCTGGGCGCCGCTGCAGTTGATCGCGGTAGAGGGCCTGCGCCGATACGGGTTTGAGGATCAGGCGAACCGGCTTTCCTACGAGTTTCTCAGCAATGTGGCGGATAATTTTCGCCGTGACGGCACGATCCGCGAAAAATATGACGCCGTGCATCGCAGCGCCGAGGCCGCTGTAAAGAGCGGCTACTCGATAAATGTAATCGGCTTCGGCTGGACGAACGGAGTGTTTCTGGAATTCCTGCACCAGTTGCCGAAAATGGAAGTGGAAAAGCTGGGAGCGGAGCAAGCCGCACGGAAGTGAATGGGCCGGGAAAGGGCGACGCTCAGGGCTTTGTGGTGTCGCGCATCTGCAACTGCTCAGCCTGTTTGAGCTCTCGCTCGGCGTCGTCCGCGCGGCCCAGTTGTCGATAGGCCTGGCCTAGCAACTGGTGCGGCATGGCGTTGTTCGGATCCATGCTGATGGCCCGCTGCAGCGCGCGTATGGCCAATTCCGTCTCGCCTTTTTTCTCTAGGACTTTTCCCATCAAAATAAACGGGCCGGTGGAAGTAGCATCCAGCCAGATCGAGCGTTGAAGCAATTTCTCGGCTTCGTCGAACTTCTGGGTGCGCAGGTAGGTGTCAGCGAGCTTGTAATACACGGCCGCGAAGCCGGGATTAAGTGTGAGTTCCTGCTCGAATTGTGCGGTTGCTTCAGGGATTTTGGACTGGTAGAGATACAGTTCGCCAAGCAGAAAGTGCGCCATCGGCAGTTTCGGATCGAGCGCAATTGCTTTCTGTCCATATTCCTCGGCAACGGGGCCAAAGTCTAACCGCAGCAGCATGCGTCCGCAGAATAAATAGGCGGGCGCTGAATCTGGTGGCACTCCGAACATCCTTGCGAACGCTGACCGCGCCTCGGGATATTTTTTTGTCTGGATGTAGGCGACTCCCAGAATGTAGGAGGCGTCGACGTTGGCCTCCGGATACCACGCTTGCACTTTCTCGAGATAAGGAATCGCCTCGCTTGACTTGCCTGCGAGGTAAAGCGAAAGGCCAGTCAACTGGATTGCTTCTTCGTCCTTAGGGTTTTCCTTTTGCGCCGCCCTCAGGCTGAGGAGTGCGTTTACGTAATCGCCCTTCCGGTAATAGGCCACGCCGAGCTCGTGGGAAAGGCCTGCGGGTTGTGGATTGTGCTGGCGAAGCGCCTCGAGTTCTGTAATCGCCTCGTCGTATTTGCCCAACTTCAGCAGTGTGCGCGCAGAAGCGAATGGAGAAACGGAGTCGGTTGGGCCCGAAGCCGGATTTTGCGGCGCGCCGCCAGCTTGCGCGGGCGCAGCCGCAAGAACGAACACAAGAAGTGCGCATTGACTCAAGATCATAGGAAAAATGCAGCGAAGGACCATAGCGACCTGCCTTTTCGAAATCTTCACGATTAAAACATAATTCTCGGTTTGCGGTGCCACGCCGAGCCTTCTACCTTGGAAAACTGCAAACGCGGTAGACTCGTTTGGTGCCTATCGGAAAGCGACGGGAAACGCTGCTGCGGACCTCGACTGGATTGTCGCCCTCTGCGGATTGGCGGACTCTCAGAAGTTGCGCTAGGATTCTCGCTCCTTTCCTGATGCTGTTTGGATTACTTTCCTGTATCCGTTTGTGGTCTCAAGATCCGGCTGCTCCCGGCTCTCGAAAGCCAGTCGCATACTTCACCGACGAGGCTGCTAAGGCCGGCCTGACAATGAAGAATGTCTTTGGCGGGGTCGATACGAAGAAATACATCATCGAAACGACTGGAACGGGCGTCGCCATTTTCGACTACGACAACGACGGCTGGCCTGACGTTTTTGTCGTCAACGGAACAACACTTGATCCCCTGCCGGACCGCGAGCAGCCAACCAGCCACCTGTATCACAACAACCGCGATGGCACTTTTGCTGACGTCACGGAAAAGGTGGGTCTGCGGCATACCGGCTGGGGACAAGGTGTGTGTGTCGGCGACTACGACAACGACGGTTTCGAAGATCTCTTTGTCACGTACTACGGAAAAAACGTCCTTTATCACAACAACGGCGATGGGACCTTCACCGACGTGAGTGCCAAAGCAGGTGTGGCGGGCACGGGCAAGGCCTGGGGCTCGGGATGTGCATTCGTGGATTACGATCGCGACGGCCAGCTCGACCTGTTCGTCGCGACTTATGTCGACTTCGATGTTAACAGTGCTCCGAAACCAGGCGAACGACCCGATTGTCTATGGAAGGGGGTGCCCGTGATGTGCGGTCCGCGAGGGCTACCCTGGAGCACGAACCTGCTGTATCACAATCGGGGCAACGGAACGTTTGAGAATGTCACCGCAAAGTCGCACATCGACAAAACGAACGGCCATTACTCGCTAAGCGTGTCCACTCTGGACTTTGACGAAGATGGATGGCCCGATATCTATGTGGCTTGCGACAGCATGCCGAGCATTCTGTACCGCAACAATCACGACGGAACGTTCACCGATGTGGCCGTTGTCGCCGGGGCTGCGTTCAGCGAAGACGGAAAAGAGCAAGCGGGCATGGGAACCACGGTGGGCGACTTTGATGGAGATGGCCACCTCGATATCTTTAAGACGAATTTCTCGGACGACACTTCCACGCTCTACCGCAACCGGGGGGACGGCTCGTTTGAAGACGCGACATTTTCGGCTGGACTCGGCTTGCACACGCAGTATCTCGGCTGGGGCACCATGTTTTTTGATTTTGACAACGATGGCTGGCCGGACTTGTTGCTGGTCAACGGCCACGTCTATCCGGAAGTGGACCGGCAACATCTTGGCAGCGATTTCGAAGAGCCGCGCATCCTCTACCGCAATCTTGGAAACGGGAAATTCGACGACATTTCAGCGACCGCCGGCGCTGGTATCACCACGCGCAGTTCCTCACGCGGCTTGGCAGTCGGCGATTTATGGAATGATGGCAAACTTTCCGCCGTTGTGAGCAACATGAATGCGCCACCGAGCTTGCTGGTGAACCAGGTGCGGACCCCAAACCACTGGATCGGCGTCCAAACCGAAGGCGTAAGGTCGAATCGCGACGGCATTGGCGCGCGGATTCGAGTGAAGACAGGAGCGCGAACCCTGGTGGATGAGGTCCGCAGCGGATCCAGCTACAACTCAAATAACGATCGACGCGTACACTTCGGCCTCGGTTCGGCGGCGAAAGTGGCTTGGATTGAAATTCGTTGGCCGAGCGGATTCACCGAGATATTCGAAAGTCCAAACCCTGACCGAATTGTGGTCCTCAAAGAAGGCGCGGGCAAACCGATCACGCCGCCGGAAAAAAGCAAATAGCGCCAAGTGCTTCTCACTTCGCCGAGAGCGTATCTGCAGTGGCCACGCCAACATACTTGTCAGCCCCGCCGTAATAGAGCAGGTAGCGATCCTTATCGGCAACGAGTCCTTCCACAAACACCACGTTGGGAACCTGCCCTACCCTTTCCCATTCGAGTTCCGGTGCAAAAAGCGGCGCCTCGGAACGGTAAAGGACCTTGCGGGGGTCTTGCCGGTCAAAGACCGCGAGGCCTGTGCGATAAACCAGCTTGTCATCGGCCCCGTTGTAAACCAAGACGATCCCATCCGTCGTGAGGACGGGCGGCGGCCCGGGCTCGACGACTCGCGAATCGAACTTTCCGGGCCGTTTGGGCAACACCGGCGTCTCGGTCGCTTCGGTCCAATGAATCAGGTCATTTGAATAGGAAAGCCCCATCTGGTCGGTGCGATCGGCTGCGGTTCCGAGCCAATACATCCAGTATTTTCCATCGATCTTCTCTTTCAGTATCGCGCCGGACTTTGTCCAGCCCGCATTCCAGTTGCCTTTATAGGCCGGCAATAGAATGCCCTTGCGTTCCCAGTGCAGGAGATCGCGGGAAACAGCGAGACAGAGCTGTGCGTCCTTCTTGTTGTAGCCGGTGTAAGTAAGGTAGTGGACGCCGCCGATTTCAACCAGGCGGGGATCTTCAACACCTCCCTCTGCTTCGTAATTGGTCTCCGGGACCAGAACAGGCTCAGCCCGCTTCATGAAATGAATTCCATCGGTGCTCTCTGCATAGCCAATGCGCGACGTGCCCTTCGTGTCCTGGGCGCGGTAGAGCATGATGACTTTTCCATCGCGCCGAATCACTGCCGGATTGAACGTACCCGCGGATTCCCAGCCTGACCTTGTCGGCGTCAGAACCGGGTCATTCGAGAGTCGGCGGAATGTCGACGAGCCAGCAGCCAGGAGCGCTATCGACATGCCAAATCGAAGAGCAACGACCAAGCCTGCAAAGAATGGACGCTTCGAAGGAATCATGGTGCACCGCCTCGCCAACGAACTCATTTTCTTGGCGCTGAATTCCTTTCGTTTGTGAAAGAAACGTTACGCACCATGCCTTCCCCCTCTTTCACATACACTAACTGGTTCACGCCGACATCTTTCAATGCGTCCATTGTCCCGCTGGGCCAGCGGATTTCGAGCAGGTCCACTTTCAGCGCATTCCCGACGCCGAAGTGTATGCGGAGATCGTTCTGCGAGAAATAGCCGCCGCCGCTGCGCACCTCGTCAATCTGCTGATGGGGCTTCGTTTCACCCGGCATTTGAACGACGCATCGCAGGCGGGCGCCAATTCCGGTGCGGTTGGATTTTGTGCCGATGGTGCGTACCTTGATCCAGTTGTTTTTCAATGAGGAATCACAACGGATGAGTTGTGGCGCGTCGTTCACGCAATTCACGACGAAATCAAGGTCACCGTCGTTGTCGAAATCGCCGAACGCGCAACCTCGCGACGCCGAAGGGGCCGAAATTCCCGGCCCGACGGCTTCGGAGATGTCCTCGAACTTCCCGTTTCGCAAATTCCTGTACAGCAGTTTGCGCTGCGCGTAGCCAGCTTCCGTCCGGAGTTGCTCGACCTCCGGATAAACATGGCCGTTGCAGATGAGTATGTCCGGCCAGCCATCGTTGTCGAAGTCGAAGAAGCCGCAGCCCCAGCCGAGATACTGCGTGTGCTTGCCGAGTCCGGCGGGGAAAGTGGCGTCTTCGAAGGCCGCGCCGCCCAGGTTGTGATACAGCGAAGGCGTGTCACCCGCAAAATTTGTTTTCACGATGTCCAGATTTCCGTCAAGGTCGTAGTCTCCCGCGGAAACTCCCATGCCTGCTTGGGGCTTGCCATCGGCGCTCAGAGCGCATCCGGCTTCCAGGGCGATGTCCTGAAATTTTCCGTTTTTCTGATTCTGATAGAGCGCGCTTGGGGCCGAGTCGTTTGCGACATAAATGTCCGGCCAGCCATCGTTATCGAAATCGCCAGTCAGCACGCCAAGGCCGTAAGTTCCATTGGCCTGGAGAATTCCCGAGCT
>Ga0306921_10001230_pt1 | contig 24541 bp, 21 predicted proteins | sample sta12Cox44000080_FD_203760 | JGI IMG/M metagenome (GOLD analysis project Ga0306921, IMG submission 203760) | Lab enrichment of tropical soil microbial communities from Luquillo Experimental Forest, Puerto Rico - statoxic.12C.oxic.44.000.080 (v2)... | ecosystem: Environmental > Terrestrial >...
CGCGACCACGCTGGCGCGCGAGCCGCGCGACAATCCTGTCGCCAAAGTGTAGAGCACGCCGGTGCCGGGCGAGACGACGACGATCAGGGTGGTGATCAGGAACTCGATGGTCATAGATCCGCTCCGATGGCCTGCGAGACCGACGTGAGGCCATCCCGCTGAAGCAGAACGGCCAGCTCGTCCTTGATGCGCCGCACCAGCGGCGGGCCCTCGTAGACTAGCATCGAATAGAGCTGCACCAAGGTGGCGCCGGCACGGATCTTGGCATAGGCGTCGGCGCCCGAGCCGACGCCGCCGCAGCCGATCAGCGGGAACTGGCGTTCGACGCGGCGGGCGGTGCGGCGCAGCACCTCGGTCGCGAGCTGGGTGAGCGGCGCCCCCGACAGGCCACCCGCCTCGTGGCTCTTGGCTGAGCGCAACGACGCCGGCCGGGCGAGCGTGGTGTTGCCGACGATGATGCCGTCGATCCTGAGGTCGCGGCTGACGGCGACGATGTCGTCGAGGTCGTCGTTCGTGGCGTCAGGCGCGATCTTCACCACCAGCGGCACCGGTGTCGTGGCGATCGCGTCCTGCACGCGCTTCAGGAGGTCGGCGAGCTGGGTGCGGCCTTGCAGGTTGCGCAGGCCGGGCGTGTTGGGCGAGGAGACGTTGCACACCAGATAGTCGGCGTGGGCCGCGAGCGCTGCGGCACAGATCACGTAGTCGGCCGCGCGGTCGGTGCTGTCCTTGTTGGCCCCGACATTGACGCCGACGAAGCCGGTGCGTGCTCGCTGCTTCAGCCGCGCCAGGGCGACGTCGAGACCTTCGCCGGGAAAGCCCATACGGTTGATGACGCCGCGATCCTCGGCAAGGCGAAAAAGCCGCGGCAGCGGATTGCCAGGCTGCGGCTTGGGCGTGACGCTGCCGATCTCGACCAGGCCGAAGCCGAGGCGGAGCAGGGCGTCGGTCGCCTCGGCATTCTTGTCGAAGCCCGCAGCGAGCCCGATCGGGTTGGCGAGGCGGCGGCCCCACACCTCGACACCGAGCGATGGCGGATCGGCCCGGCGGTCGGACGGTGTCAGGCCGCTCTTCAGGGCTTTGAGCGCGAGGCCGTGCGCGGCTTCCGCGTCGAGGCGGGAGAGAAAGAAGTCGGCAAGCGCATACCAGACGGCCATGGCCGTCTGGTTAGCACTGGTTCGCTGTGGAGCGCAGCCGGTCTAGAACCTTCCGCTGCCCCTATTGCTGCCTCTCGGCGGCAGCGCCGGCGAGTTGTTGAAGATGACGGTGAACAGCTCGCGGAAGAGCTGCTGGACCGCCGGATCGTTGGGGTTGGATGCGTTCGTCCAGGCCGTGGTCTGCGACAGCGCGATCTCGTTGCGGCAGTAGATGGCATACAGGTACATGCGGCCGGGCGTGCCGGGCCGGAATCGGAGGTTGCCGGTCGCGCAGACGCCGTAGGCCTCGAGATCGTTGGCCGGGTCGGCGATCAGGTACAGCCGGTACCAGGGTCGCGGCATCTCGGGCGGCTGGGTGTAGGTGAAGGTGAGGTTGGGCTGCGGCTTGGCGACCTGCATCTGCGGCAGCATCTGGCGCGCCGCGTCGTCATAGCTCATCTGCGGGAAGGGATTGCCGGCCAGGACCACCTGAAACGGCTTGCCGTCTGAAATCCAGAAGAACTCGCGGTAGTCGTACTGCACTGCATAGTAGGTCCCACCGAGCGTCGCCGCCCAGGTCATGGTCGGGATGGCGACGACGGCGAGAAGGGCGACCGCGATCTTCTTCATCCTACCCATTGGCTTCCTCCGCAGGCTGCTTGTCGGATGCACCATACGCTCGCGACAAGGTCACCTCACGTCACAAAGTCGCGTGTCAGCCAGCCGTAAGGTCTAGACGTCCAAGTCGCGGGCAAACTTGGCGTTCTCCTGGATGAATTCGTAGCGCTTCTCGGGTTTGCGCCCCATCAGGTTCTCGACAAGTTTCTCGGTCTTCATGCCCTCGCGACGTTGCTCGGCATCGACGGTGGTCGGCACATCGACCTTCAGCAGCACGCGCTTGCCGGGGTCCATCGTGGTCTCGCGCAGATGAACCGACTGCATCTCGCCCAGCCCCTTGAAGCGGCTGACCTCGACTTTGCCCGCGCCGTTGAAGGCGGTGCGCAGCAGCTCGTCCTTCTGGGCGTCGTCGAGCGCGTACTCGGTCTTGCCGCCTTTGCTCAGCCGATAGAGCGGCGGCTGGGCGAGGAAGAGGTGGCCGTTCTCGATCAGCTTCGGCATCTCGCGATAGAAGAAGGTCATCAGGAGCGAGGCGATGTGCGCACCGTCGACATCGGCGTCGGTCATGATGATGACCCGCTCGTAGCGCAGACGTTCGTCGCTGTAGTGGGCGCCGGTGCCGCAGCCCAGCGCCTGGATCAGGTCCTGCACTTCCTGGTTCTCGCGCAGCTTGTCGGCCGAGGCGCTGGCCACGTTCAGGATCTTGCCGCGCAACGGCAGGATGGCCTGGGTCTCGCGGTTGCGTGCGGCCTTGGCCGAGCCGCCGGCCGAATCGCCCTCGACCAGGAATATCTCGGTGCCGGCCGACGCCGAGCTCGAGCAGTCGGCGAGCTTGCCGGGCAGGCGGAGCTTGCGGGTTGCGGTCTTGCGCTGCTGCTCGCGGTCCTGGCGGCGGCGCAGGCGCTCGTCGGCCTTGGCGACCACGTGCTCGAGCAGCACGTTGCCGGCTTCCTTGTCGCCGGTCAGCCAGTGCTCGAAATTGTCGCCAACCACGGTCTCGACCAGCTTGGTCGCCTCGACGCTGACCAGCTTCTCCTTGGTCTGCCCCTGGAACTGCGGCTGCTCGATGAAGATCGAGACCAGACCGGCCGCGCCGTCGAAGATGTCGTCGGCGGTGATCACGCCGCCCTTGCGGTTGCCGGTCAGCTCGGCGTAGCGCTTCAGCCCGCGCACCAGGGCACTGCGGAAGCCTGACTCATGAGTGCCGCCCTCGGCCGTCGGCACGGTGTTGCAGTAGGAGCGGACGAAGCCTTCCTCGTCATTGGGCCACCACACCGCCCATTCGACCTTGCCGCCTTTGGTGCCGTTGGTCTCGCTCTTGGCTTCGCCGGCGAAAGGCTGCGGCACGACGGTCGGCCGCTCGCCGATCTCCGACGTCAGGTAGTCTTTTAGCCCGCCCTCGAAGTGGAACGACTCCTCGGCCGGGATCGTCGAGTTCTTGGGCAACAGCTTGGGGTCGCACTTCCAGCGGATCTCGACGCCGCGGAAGAGATACGATTTCGAGCGCGCCATGGCGTAGAGCCGCTCCGGCTTGAACTCGTGCTTGCCGAAGATGTCCGGATCGGGATGGAAGGTGATGGTGGTGCCGCGCCGGTTGGGCGCCGCGCCATTGGCCTTCAGCTTGGTCTTGGGCTTGCCGCGCGAGAAGGTCTGGGTCCACGACTGGCGGTCGCGTGCCACTTCGACGACCAGCTCGTCCGATAGAGCATTGACCACCGACACGCCGACGCCATGCAGGCCGCCCGAGGTCGCATAGACCTTGCTGTTGAACTTGCCGCCCGAATGCAGCGTCGTGAGGATGATCTCGAGCGCCGACTTGGGCTTGTACTTGGGATGCGGATCGACCGGAATGCCGCGGCCATTGTCGCGGATCAGCACCTTGTTGCCGGCCATCAGCTCGACATGGATGGTGTCGGCGTGGCCCGACACCGCCTCGTCCATGGCGTTGTCGAGCACCTCGGCGATGAGATGGTGCATCGCCCGCTCGTCGGTGCCGCCGATATACATGCCGGGGCGCTTGCGGACGGGCTCGAGCCCTTCCAGCACCTCAATGTCGCGGGCGGTGTAGGAGTTGTCCTTGGTCGCTGCGGAGCGCTTGCCGCCCGAGCGTTCGAACAGGTCGCCGTTCTTTGCCATGTCAGCTTCTTGTCGTTCTGCGGCCCGAGCGAGGGGGTCGTTGATGGCCGCTTATGTATCGATATGATAGTGAAACCGCGGGAAAGCAACAACATCCGGCAGGGATAGATGGCGGCAAGGCCGCGCGACCCGATCGTCAGGACCGTGCCGCAGCCGGCCGACATGAACGGCAACGGCGACATTTTCGGCGGCTGGGTACTGTCGCAGATGGACGTGGCGGGCGGTGCCCTGGCGGCGCGCGTTGCCAAGGGCCGGGTGGCGACGGTCGCCATTACCGCCATGACCTTCGTGCAGCCGATCAAGGTCGGCGACATGGTGTCGATCTACGGCACGGTCGCCAAGATCGGCCGCACCTCGGTCACCATCGACCTCGAGACCATCGTCCAGCGCCGCCACGAATCGACCGAGATCCAGGTGACGCACGGCACTTTCGTGTTCGTCGCCATCGACGATGACGGCAAGCCGCGGCCGGTGCCGGCGGCATGAAAGCGGCCATCGCCTTGGCTCTTGCTGGCTTCCTGATGCCGCTGGCGGCATCGGCCCATCCGCACATGTGGATCTCGCAGACCGTGCGGACCATCGCCAAGGACGGCAAGTACACCCACGTCGAGATCGAATGGCGCTTCGATCCCGAAACCAGCGAGGAAGAGATCCCGGCGATCGACGAAGACAAGGACGGCAAGATCTCGCCCAAGGAGCTCGAGCTGCTGGCGCGGGATACCATGGAGAGCCTAGAGAAGTTCGGCTTTCAGACCTGGCTGAACACCGGTGGCGAGGACTTTCAGCCCAGCAAAGCTGCCGTGTTCACCGCCCGCATTGAGAGCCCCGCGACCTTCACGCCGCCCGACTGGGACCGCGAGGCGGGCGACGGCCAGAAGATGCCCGACAACAAGCGCCAGGAATTGCCCGCCGAGCGCCGCGCGGGTCCGCCGCGCAATCTCGTCTACACCTTCAGATTCGCGCTGCCACAGCCCACCAAGGCGTTCACCATCACGACCTACGAGCGCGAGGACTTCATGCGATTCGAGGTCGACAAGGCGACGCTGCCGGCGGGCTGTGCACTCGACAAGCATCCTACCCGCAAGTCGGAGTTCGTGCCCGGCCATCCGGTGTTCGCTGACAGAGTGTCGTGCAAGTTGCCTTGAGGCAGGAGAATCCCATGCCGTACCTCGTTGCCGCCGATTTGCCGGCCACTTCCGCCGGCGCCCGCTTCCGCGCGTTGCTCGAACGGCCGGGCATCCTGCAGATGCCCGGCACGCACAATGGCCTCGCCGCGCTGCAGGCCAAGAAGGCCGGCTTCGATGCGCTCTATCTCTCGGGCGCCGGCATGTCGGCCTCGATGGGCCTGCCCGACCTGGGCGTCATCACCGTCGACGAGGTGTGTTTCTTCATTCGCCAGATCGCGCGCGCCTCGGGCCTGCCGGTGCTGGTCGACGGCGACACCGGCTACGGCGAGGCGCTGAACGTGATGCACATGGTGCGCGCCTTCGAGGAGGCGGGCGCCGGCGCGGTCCACATCGAGGACCAGCTGCTGCCCAAGAAGTGCGGCCACCTCAACGACAAGAAGCTCGCCGATCCGCACGATATGGCGGCCAAGGTCCATGCTGCCGCCAAGGCGCGGCGCGACCTCGTCATCATCGCCCGCACCGATGCCGCAGCCAGCGAAGGCATCGACGGTGCCGTGGGGCGCGCCAAGCGCTACATCGAGGCCGGCGCCGACGCGATCTTCCCGGAGGCGCTGGTCAACGCCGAGATGTTCCGCGCCTTCGCCAAGGCAATGCCGGGCGTGAAGCTTTTGGCCAACATGACCGAGTTCGGCCGCACGCCGTTCTTCACCGCCAGCGAATTCGAGGCGATGGGCTATCGCATGGTGATCTGGCCGGTCTCGGCCTTCCGCGTCGCCAACAAGGCGCAGGCCAGGCTCTACGCGGCGCTGAAGCGCGACGGCGGGGCACAGAACATGATCGGCGACATGCAGACCCGCGCCGAGCTCTACGAGACCATCGGCTATCACCAGTACGAGGCGCTCGACGCCTCGATCGTCGCCACTGTCGTGCCGCAGGGCATGCCGCAGCGTTCCTAGAGGCCGAGGCTCGAGAGGTCGGGCCCGCGGCGATGGAAGTCGGTCGCGTCCTGGAACGCCTTGCCGAGCTTCAGCACGTCGCGCTCGCGGTAGGGCTTGCCGACGATCTGGATGCCGAGCGGCAGGCCGTGCGAGAAGCCTGAGGGCATCGAGAGACCGCAGAGGCCGAGATAGTTGCCTGGTCGCGTCAGGTAACCCGGGATGGGCGAGGCCTCCTCGACGTCCGACAACGGGATCGCGGGCACCGCAACGGTCGGCGCGAGGATGGCGTCGTAGGGATGCATCCATTCATTGAATTCGGCGCGGCGCTGGCCCATACGACGCAGCTCCTCGGCATAGGCGCCCGTGGCGAAGCCCTTGCCCAGCAGCGCGCGGCCGCGCACACCGGGGCCGATCGGCTTCTTCTCGTCCTCAATCCAGGCACGATGGAGCGAGAACATTTCCGAGGTCGAGATGATGCCGGCTGCCTGGGCCATGTCGAAGAACCAGTCGGGCAGGCGGACCGCCTCGACGGTGGCCCCGAGGCTTTCGAAGGTGCGAGCAGCGGCCTGCCAGGCGTGGACGACATCTCGGTCCATGAACTCGGGCAACTGATTGGAATCTGGCACGGCGATGCGCATGCCTTCGATCGAGCCGCTCTTGGTCGCGGCGGTGAAATCTTCCAGCGGCTGGCCGAGCGTGGTCGGGTCGCGAGGATCCGGCGCGGCCAGCGCATTGAGAAGCAGTGCGCAGTCCTCGACGCTGCGCGCCATCGGTCCGATCGAATCGAGCGTCCAGCTGAGCATCATCGTGCCGTGCAGGCTGATGCGGCCGAATGTGACCTTCAGTCCGACCAGCCCGTTGAAGGCGCAGGGGATACGCACCGAGCCGCCGGTATCGCTGCCGATGCCGGCCGGCGCAAGCCGCGCCGCGACAGCAACGCCAGTGCCGCTCGACGAGCCGCCCGGCGTGCGATGGGTTTTGAGGTCCCAGGGATTCCACGGTGCACCCATCAACGGGTTGGTGCCCCAGCCGCCGAAGGCGAACTCGACCATGTGCAATTTGCCGAGCGGCACCATGCCGGCCGCGGTCAGGCGCTCGACGGTGTTCGACGTCTCCGTGGCGACACGCTTTTCCCACATCTTGGAGCCGCCGGTGCCGATGCGGCCGGCGATGTCGCACAGGTCCTTGTAGACGACCGGCAGGCCGTGCAGTGGCCCGAGCGGAAAGCCGGACGCGCGCGCTTTGTCCGCGGCGTCGGCCAGTGCCTTTGCTTCCTTGGCATAGACTTCGGTGAAGGCGTGCAGCTTGCCGTCGGCCTTGGCGACGCGCGCCAGCAGGGCATCGACGACGTCGCGCGAAGAGAACTTCTTGGCCGAGAGCCCGGCGCCAAGTTCGGTCAGGGTGAGATCATGGAGCTGCATTGGTAAGTCGCCTTTAATACGTTGCTCTGCCGCCAGAGAGATCGAAGGTAGCGCCTGTCGAGAAGGTGCAAAGCGGCGAGGCGAGCCACGAGACCATCTCGGCAATCTCATCGACCTCGCCGAAGCGGCTCATCGGGATCTTGGACAGCATGAATTGGATGTGTTGCTCGGTCATCTGGCTGAACAGCTCCGTCTTGACTACCGCCGGCGCCACGCAATTCACCAGCACGCCGGTCATCGCTAGCTCCTTGCCCAGCGACTTGGTGAGGCCGATGACGCCGGCCTTCGACGCGGAGTAGGCCGAGGCATTGGGGTTGCCTTCCTTGCCGGCCACCGAGGCGATGTTGACGATACGGCCCCAGCCGCGTTTGACCATGCCGTCAACCACTGCGCGGTTGCTGAGGAAGACACCGGTCAGGTTGATATCGATCACCTGCTTCCAGGCGTCCGTCGGATATTGCGCCACCGTGGTGTTGGGCCCGGTAATGCCGGCGCTCGCCACCAAGATGTCCGGCGGTGCGAGCTGCGTCTCAGTCGTGACGAGCGCAGCGGCGATCGATTTGTCGTCGGTAACATCGACCGAGACGGCGATGGCATCGCCGAGCGAGGCGGCAGACTGCTTGGCGCGGTCCATGTCGCGGTCCCACAGGGCGATCCGGCCGCCGCCAGCGGCTATTTTCGCGGCACAGGCGAGCCCAATGCCGCGCGCGCCGCCGGTGACAACCGCGGTGCGGCCCTTGAACAGCTCTCCCGCCATGGTTACCTCCCAACCACTTGAATTATCGGGCTATACTGGCTCCGTCCAAGGTTTTTGAACCAAGCGTTTTTCTCAGGAGTTCCATGTCTTCGCCCAAGCCGGCATCGATCGACGCCACCCTCGAGCTCCTGAAGGCAGGCGACTACATTGCTGACCGCAGCCTCGCCACCGTCCTCTATCTGGCGCTCAAGCTCGGCCGCCCGCTGTTCTGCGAAGGCGAGGCGGGCGTCGGCAAGACCGAAATCGCCAAGGTCCTGGCGACGACCTTAAAGCGGCCGCTGATTCGCCTGCAATGCTACGAGGGTCTCGATGTTTCCTCGGCGGTCTATGAGTGGAACTACTCCCGCCAGATGATCGAAATCCGCCTGGCGGAGGCGCAGGGCGTGCGCGACCGCGGCGAGCTCGCCTCCAACATCTTCGACGAGCGCTTCCTGATCCGCCGGCCGCTTCTGGAGGCTCTGCAGCCGCACGCCGAAGGGGCACCCGTTTTGCTGATCGACGAGCTCGACCGCACCGACGAGCCGTTCGAGGCCTATCTCCTTGAAGTGCTGTCGGATTTCCAGGTGACCATCCCCGAACTTGGCACCGTCAAGGCGGCGCAAACACCGATCGTGATCATCACCTCCAACCGCACCCGCGAGATCCACGACGCCCTGAAGCGGCGCTGCTTCTATCACTGGGTCGACTACCCCGACCTCAAACGCGAGCTCGAGATCCTGAAGGTCAAGGCGCCGGGCGCCAGCGAGCGCCTGTCGCGCCAGGTCGTGGGCTTCGTCCAGGAGCTGCGCAAGCTCGACCTCTTCAAGTCGCCGGGGGTGGCCGAGTCGATCGACTGGGCGACGGCGCTCTCGGAACTGAACGCGCTCGACCTCGATCCCAAGACCATCAACGACACGCTGGGCGTGCTGTTGAAGTACCAGGACGACATCCAGCGCCTGCAGGGCTCGGAAGCGGCCGAGATCCTGCGCAAGGTGAAGTCCGACATCGCCGCCCAGCCGCTGGGCTGATCTGATGGATGCGCTGCCGGTTCCCGAGGCGGCACCGCAGCCGCGCGGCGGCAAGCTCGCGACCAATATCGTCCACTTCGCGCGAACCTTGCGCACGGCCGGCCTGCGCGTCGGGCCGGGGCAGGTGCTGCGCGCCATCGAGGCCGTCGAGGCGGCGGGGCTCACCAAGCGCGACGACTTCTACTGGACGCTGCATTCGGTATTCGTGAACCGGCGCGAGCAGCGCGAGATCTTCGACCAGGCCTTCCATGTTTATTGGCGCAACCCGCGCCTTCTGGAAAAGATGATGGAGATGCTGCTGCCGCAGGTCGGCGTGCCGGCCGATCCGGCGCAGAAGCAGATCAGCCGCCGCCTGCAGGACGCGCTTCAGCCGGGCAAGGGCGAGGCACCCAAAGCCGACGAAGACGAGCCGCCGGAGGTCGAGGTCGAGGCGACCTTCACCGTGTCCGACCGCGAGGTACTGCAGCACCGCGACTTCGAGCAGATGACCCAGGCCGAGATCGACGAGGCGCTGCGCGCCATCTCGCGGCTGCGCCTGCCGGTGCCCGAGCGCCGCACTCGCCGCTACCAGGCGGCGCACCGCGGCAGCCGCGTCGACTTCCGCGCCTCGCTGCGCCGGGCGCTCCGGCCCGAAGGGCTGGTCGAGCTGCGCAAGCGCGAGCAGCGCCGCCGGCCGCCGCCGCTGGTCATCCTGTGCGATATCTCGGGCTCGATGGCGCGTTACACCCGCATGTTCCTGCATTTCATGCACGCCATTACCAACGATCGCGACAGGGTTTTCTGCTTCACTTTTGGCACGCGGCTCAGCAACGTGACCCGAGCGCTGCGTTATAGGGACGTGGATATAGCGCTGGCCAAAGCCTCGTCGCAGGTGGAAGATTGGTCCGGCGGCACCCGAATCGGCCAGGCGCTCCACGAGTTCAACAACAAGTGGTCGCGCCGCGTCCTGGGGCAGGGCGCCGTGGTATTGTTGATCACCGACGGGCTCGACCGCGAGGGCGCGGCCGGGCTGGCGGAGGAAATGGAGCGCCTGCACAAGTCCTGTAGCCGACTGATCTGGCTGAACCCGCTCTTGCGATACGGGGCCTATGAGCCCAAATCCCAGGGCAACAAGGCGATGCTGCCGCACGTCGACGAGTTCCGGCCGGTGCACAATCTCGAAAGCCTGGCGGGCCTGATCGCCGCCCTCGACAGCCATCCGCATGGCGCCGACCGGCGCCTCACCGACTGGCAGACCGAACTGCGCAAGGAGTAGACCCAAGGAGCACATGCATGAGTGACGCACTCGAAGTTCTCGATCAGGTGGGCAAGTGGAAGGCCGCCGGCAAAGGCGTCGCCATCGCCACCGTGATCACCACTTGGGGTTCTTCGCCCCGTCCGGTTGGCAGCCAGCTCGGCGTCGACGACAGCGGCGCCATGGTGGGCTCGGTATCGGGCGGCTGCATCGAAGGCGCCGTGGTCAAGGAAGCGCTCGACGCCATCAAGGACGGCAAGCCGCGGCTGCTCGATTTCGGTGTCACCGACGAGCAGGCCTGGGATGTCGGCCTCGCCTGCGGCGGCAAGGTCCAGGTGTTCGTCGAGAAGGTGAACTGATCCCATGCAGGCCAAGACCCTCGTCGCGCTCCAGCAAGCGCGTGCCAAGCGCCGGGCGGTGACGCTCGCCACCCGCCTCAGCGATGCCGCCGAGGCGTTGATCTATCGCGACGCGGCGGATGGATCGCTGGCTGCCGACGGCGCGATCGTCGCCGCGGCGCGTCGCGCGATGGAAGTCGGCAAGAGCGAGACGGTCGATATCGGCGTCCAGAAGATCTTCCTCAACGTCTATGTGCCGCCGCCGCGGTTGATCGTCGTCGGCGCAGTGCACATCGCGCAGTCGCTGGCGCCGATGGCCACCATGCTCGAATTCGACGTCACCGTGGTCGACCCGCGTGGCGCCTGGGCGACCGCCCAACGCTTTCCCGGCGTGAACGTCATCCAGGATTGGGCCGACGAGGCCTTCCAGGCGATGGGGCTCGATTCCTCGACCGCCGTGGTGACCCTGACCCACGATCCCAAGCTCGACGATCCGGCACTCGAAGCGGCGCTCAAATCGGACGCCTTCTATGTCGGCGCGCTCGGCAGCCGGCGCACCCATGCCAAGCGCAAGGAGCGACTGGTGGAGGCCGGCATCACCGACGAGCAGTTCGCGCGCGTCCACGGGCCGGTCGGCCTCAACATCGGCGCCAAGTCGCCGGCCGAGATCGCGGTTTCCATCCTCGGTCAGATCATCGAGATGCGGGCGCGCCGGCTCGAAGCTCTCTCCGCACCCAAGGTGGCAGCGGCGTGAGATTCGGCGACACTCCGATCGACGAGGCCAAAGGCGCCATCCTGGCGCATAGCTGGCGCGCGGACGGCGTGAATTTTGCCAAGGGCCGCGTGCTGAGCGGCGACGACGTCGCCAAGCTCAAGGCGGCTGGCGTGTCGAGCATCGTGGCGGCGCGTCTCGATCCTGACGACATGCACGAGGACGAGGCAGCGGCGACACTTGCCAAGACGCTGGCCGGCGAGGGCATCGAGGTCACCGCGCCGTTCACCGGCCGCTGCAATCATTTCGCTCGCGAGGCGGGCCTGGCAGTGATCGACCATGGGCGCATCGACGCGCTGAACGAGCTCGACGAGGCGGTCACCGTGGCGACCCTGCCGCCGTTCGCCCGCGTATCGCCGCGCCAGATGGTGGCGACGGTGAAGATCATTCCCTATGCCGCGCCGCGCACCGCTGTCGGCCGGGCCATCGAGGTGGCGCGCTCGGGCAACCGACCGCTGGTCTCGGTCGCGCCGTTCAAGGCGATGAAGGCGGGCCTGGTGCAGACCAGGCTGCCCGGTACGCGCGACAAGGTTTTGGACAAAGCCGTCAGCACCACCGGCAAGCGTTTGACCTCGCTCGGTAGCACGCTCGCCGGCGAGCGGCGCTGCGCGCACGACGCCGCGGAGATCGCCGAAGCCCTCAAGGAACTGAAAGGCGAGGGCTGCGACATCTTCCTGGTTGCCGGTGCCTCGGCCATCGTCGATCGCCACGACGTTATTCCCAGCGGCATCGAGCAGGCCGGCGGCAAGGTCATCCATTTCGGCATGCCGGTCGATCCCGGGAACCTGCTGCTGACTGGTGAGTTCGCGGGCAAGCCGGTCCTGGGGCTGCCGGGCTGCGCCAAGTCGCCCAAGTACAACGGCTTCGACATGGTGCTGGAACGCCTGGCCGCCGGCCTGCCGGTCGGCCGCGCCGAGATCGTGCGCATGGGCGCCGGCGGCCTTTTGGCCGAGATCGCGAGTCGCCCGCAGCCGCGTGACGACGAAAACGACGAGGCCGGCCCTCAGCAGGCGCCGCGCGTCGCCGTGCTTGTGCTCGCCGCTGGCCGCTCGACGCGCATGGGCGGTCCCAACAAACTCTTGGCCGACGCCAACGGCGAGCCGCTGGTGGTGCACGCCGTCAAGGCGGCGCTCGCCTCGCAGGCGGTCGAGCTGGTGGTCGTGCTGGGCCACATGGCTGATCAGGTGAAGGCCGCCGTCCTCGCCGCCGTGCCGAAGGCACGTCTGCGCTTCGCGACCAATCCGGATTTCGCCGAAGGGCTCAGCACCTCGGTGCGCACCGGCATCGCCGCGCTGGGCAAGGAAATCGACGCCGCCATCGTCCAGCTGGGCGACATGCCCGGCGTCAATTCAGCGCTGCTCGATCGGCTGATGGCGGCGTTCAGCCCGGTCGAAGGGCGCTCGATCTGCGTGCCGACCGTCGGCGGCAAGCGCGGCAACCCCGTCCTGTGGGATCGGCGTTTCTTCGCTGAGATCGCCAAGGTTTCCGGCGACACCGGCGCCAAGCATCTGATCGGTGAGCACGCCGATCTGGTCTGCGAGGTCGAGATGACCGGCGAGGCGGCGATCACCGACATCGACACACCCGAGGCGCTCGCCGCGTGGCGCGCGCGGAGCGCGGCACAATGAGTTTCGACGTCGTTGCGGTTCGCCGTCAGTTTCCCATCCTTTCGGAGATCATCGACGGCCGACCGGTCCACTATCTCGATAACGGCGCCTCGGCGCAGACGCCCACAGCCGTGCTCGACGCGGTGCGCGCCTACGAGACGACCAGCCGCGCCAATGTGCTGCGCGGCGTCCATCGCCTGGCCGAGCGGGCAACCGAAGGCTACGAGCAGGCGCGCGAGCAGGTGGCGAGGTTCCTGGGCGTGCCGCCGATGGAGATCGTGTTCACCGGGGGCTGCACGACGGCGATCAATCTCGTCGCCTATTCCTACGGCTCGCTGCTGAAGGCGGGTGACCGCATCCTGCTGTCGGAGCTCGAGCATCATTCCAACATCGTGCCGTGGCAGCTGTTGCGCCAGAGGAGCGGCATCGAGCTCGACATGATTCCGGTGACGGAAGACGGCCGCATCGATCTCGAGCTGCTGCCGAAGCTCGTCACGCCCAAGACAAAGCTGATCTCGCTCGCCCATGTCTCCAACGTCACCGGCGCGCTGGTCGATGTGCGGGCGGTCGTTACCGCCGCGAAGTCGGTCGGTGCCAAGGTGATGCTGGACGGCGCGCAGCGCGCCCCGCACGGGCCGCTCGATCTGCCGTCGCTCGGCATCGATTTCTACGTCTTCGCCGGCCACAAGGCCTACGGGCCGAACGGCGTCGGCGTGCTGTGGGCCAAGCCCGAGCTGCTGGAGGCGATGCCGCCGTTTCATGGTGGCGGCTCGATGATCGGTCGCGTGACGTTCGACGTGACGACCTGGGCGCCGCCGCCGCGGCGCTTCGAGGCCGGTACGCCGCCGATCGGCCAGGCGATCGGCCTGGGTGCCGCCTGCAAATGGATGTCGGCGCTCGACTGGGCGGGTGCGCATGCGCACGAGATGGCGTTGGTGCAGCGGGTGATGGACGGCCTGCAGGCGATCGACGGCGCCCAGCTCTTCGGGCCGGCCAGCTTGCAGAACCGCTACCCCGTGGTGTCGTTCCAGCTCGACGGCGTGCATCCGCACGATGTGGCGCAGACACTCGATTCGTTCGGCGTGGCGGTGAGGGCAGGGCATCACTGTGCCCAGCCGCTGATGGACCGCTTCGACCTCGACGGCACCACGCGGGTGTCGATCGCGCCCTACAACGATAATTCCGACATCGATGCGCTGCTGACCGGCGTCAAGCACGCGGCCAAGATGTTGCGATGACCGACCAGCTCTACCAGGACCGCATCGTGGCGCTCGCCAAGGCCAAGGCCGGTGCCGGCAAGCTCGCGTCGCCGACCAAGTCGGCGCGGCGCGACAATCCCTTGTGCGGCGATCGCGTGACCATCGACGTGAAGCTCGATGGCCAGGGTCGCATTGCCGAGATCGGGCAGCAGGTGCGCGGCTGCCTGCTCTGCCAGGCCTCGGCCTCGGCGCTCGCCTCGGTCGCGGTCGGCCGCGACGCCAAGGGCATCGCCGAGATCCGCCACGACGCCGAGCGCGCGGTCGGTCGCGAAGCGGGCGAGGCCCACGAGCCGTTCGCCGCCTTCGCCCCGGTGCGCGATCACAAGTCGCGGCAGGAGTGCGTGCTGCTGCCGTTCGAAGCGCTCAAGGACGCGCTGTCCTAGCTGGCTTCCGTCAGCGCGGCAGATACTTCGCCAAGTCCTTCTCGACCGCCTTCGGGTCGTGAGCCAGCCCTTGGCTCATGCCGCTGGCCATGTCGCCGGGATAGACTTCTTCGAGGCCTTGCTCCACGCCGTCGAGGGCGGCGCGGGCGGCATCCGCCGGTGGCAGCTTGGGCGGCGGAAAATTGCGCTCCATTTCGGTGTCGACCGCGCCCGGCATGACGGCGACCACCAGCGTGCCCTGCTTGGCGAGTTCGCCCCGCACGCCCTGCGTCAGTGACAAGGCAGCGGCCTTGGACGCGCAGAGCGAGCCGTACATCGGCAGGTTCACCCGCGCCAGGATCGACAGCATGTTGACGACGGCGCCGCCGCCGTTGGCGGCGAGGATGGGCGCGAAGGCGCGGCACATCGCGAGTGGACCAAAATAATTGGTCTCCATCTCTGCGCGTGCGGCGGCGAGATCGTTGGCCGCAATCAGGCCGGCCTGAAGGTTGATGCCGGCATTGTTGACCAGCAGCTGGACGTCGCGGCACTGGCGCGCAGCCGTGGAGATGTCGGCCGGCTGCGTGATGTCGAGCTTGAGAGACACCACTATGCCCTTGTGGCGTTCCGCGAGATCGGCCAGACGCTCCGGCCGACGCGCGCTTGCATAGATCTTGGCCGCACCGCGCGCGAGCAGCGCCTCGACAAAGGAGCGGCCGATGCCGCGATTGGCGCCGGTGACCAGCGCCACACTGCCTTTGATCTCCATGGCTGGATTCCCCTTCTGCAGGGACATGAAGCTAGCTCACTTCCGGGCAATGCGGACAGCCCCGAGGTCCTAATGAGTCCTCGCCGCCGCCGTGGTTGTGTCACAGTCCAAGCGCACGGTCCGCGTGTAGCTCGCGGGAGGACTCATGACAAAATGGCTGCTGGCCGTGGTGTTCGCGGCGCTTGGCGCTTGCCCGATGCTTGCCCAGGCGCAGGATCTTGGGTTGAAGCGCGTAATGCTCTCGTCCGGTGGCCTGGGTTACTTCGAATATGAGGCTGCGATCGACGGTGATGCGACGCTGAAGCTCACCGTCGGCCTCGACCAGGTCGACGACGTGCTGAAGAGCCTGGTCGTCTACGACGACAAGGGCGGCGTCGGCGGCCTCAGCCTGCCGGGACGCGAGCCGCTGAAGCAGGCGTTCAAGGACCTGCCGTTCGACGAAAGTTCGCTCGGCTCGCCGGCGGCGCTGCTGGCGACCTTGAAGGGCGCACAGGTCTCGGTCGGCGGCGGGCGCGCCATATCCGGCCGCATCGTCTCGGTCGAGCCTGAGACCGCCACGGTGAACGACGGCAAGACGACCATCCGGCGCACGCGCGTGACCCTGCTCACCGACCGAGGCCTGCAGCAATTCATCCTCGAGGACGCCGAGAACCTGCAATTCGCCGACGCCGCATTGCGCGATAAGGTCGGCCAGGCGCTGATCGCCATCCAAGGCAATCGCGCCCGCGAGGCGCGCACCCTGGAGCTCGCCGCGCGCGGGCAGGGCAAGCGCACGGTGCGCGTCGCCTATATCGTCGAGGCGCCGGTATGGAAGGCGTCCTACCGGCTGACCCTGGGTGATGTGTCGGCGCCGCGCTCGGCCCTGCAGGGCTGGGCGACCATCGAGAATTTGAGCGGTCAGGACTGGAAGGACATCGAGCTGACGCTGGTGTCGGGCCGTCCTGTCGCCTTTCATCAGGCGCTGTACGAGGCCTACTACGTGACACGCCCGGAGATTCCGGTCGAGGTTGCCGGCCGGCTGATGCCTAACGTCGATCGCGGCGGCATCCCGAACACCGTCAACAAGGCCGGATCGGTGCCGGCTCCGGCGCCGGCGCAGCGCAATCGCTTCCAGGAGCGCGGTGTCGCCGCCGACGTAGCCAACGCTCCGCCGCCTCCGCCGATGGCGGGCGCCGACGAACAGACCGAGGCGACCGATGCGGCGACCCAGGTCGTGTTCAAGTTCCCGCGGCGGGTGAGCGTCGAGAACGGCCGCACGCTGTCGATCCCGATCCTCGACCGCCAGGTGCCGGCGCAACGGCTGGCGCTTTATCAGGCCGACACGGCGGCGCGCAATCCGCTGGCCGCGGTGCGACTCACCAATGACGGCGAGACCGGCCTGCCGCCCGGCATCCTGACCATTTACGAGCGGGACAAGGCGGGCAACGTGGCCTATGTCGGCGATGCCCGGCTGTCGGGCTTCCCGCTGGGCGAGACGCGCCTGCTGGCCTATGCGCTCGACGAGAAGATCACCATCGAGCGCGACCCCTCGCAGACCGATCGCATCGCCAGCGGCTCGATCGTCGACGGCGCGCTGCGCTTTGCCCGGCTGGTGCGTCAGACCACGACCTATCGCGTGCGCGGCCCGGCCAAGGAGGCGCGCCAGCTCATCATCGTGCAGCCGCGGCTCGCCGGCTGGACGCTGGTCAAGCCCGAGGTCAAAGGAGTCGAGATCAGCGAGGGCAACTATCGCATCCCGTTCCAGCTGCCGGGCGGCGACCAGACGCAGACCTTCGAGGTGGCGCAGGAGCAGACCCAGCAGCAGGAATTGCGGCTGATCGGCGCCTCGGCGGACCAGATCAAGGTGTTCGCCCAGTCCAAGGAGTTCGACGCCAAGACGCGCGAGGCGCTGGCCAGGATCCTGCAGCTGCAAGGCGCGGTCAGCGAGGCCGAGCGCAAGCTCGGCAAGCTCGACGCCGAACGCCAGCAGATCGTGCAGGAGCAGGCCCGGCTGCGCGACAATCTCGCGCGCGTGCCGGCCAACAGCGACCTGCAGCGGCGTTACCTCGCCACGCTCGACAAGCAGGAGACCGATCTCGAGGGCATCGCCAAGCAGCGCGGCGAGGCGGACAAGGCCGTCGAGGCCGCCCGGCAGGCCCTTCGGACCTACGTCTCGCAGTTGAGCTAGCCGGCCCTCAGGGTGCGGACGGCATCGTCGCGGCGGAACAGGTAGAGCAGGGCGCGCAGCGCCGCGCCCCGCTCGGACTGGAGCTCCGGGTCGCGCTCGATGACCAGCCGGGCGTCATCGCGGGCGGCTTGCAGCAGTTCGCCATGCACGGCGAGATCGGCCAGGCGCATGTCGGGCAGGCCGCTCTGCCGCGTGCCTAAAAGTTCGCCGGCGCCGCGCAGTTTCAGGTCCTCCTCGGCGATGCGGAAGCCGTCCTCGGTTTCGCGCATGATGGCGAGCCGCGCTTTGGCGGTCTCACCGAGCGGCTGGGCGTAGAGCAGCAGGCAAGTCGACTTGGCGGTACTGCGGCCAACGCGGCCGCGCAGCTGATGGAGCTGGGCGAGGCCAAAGCGCTCGGCGTGCTCGATTACCATGACGGTCGCTGCCGGCACGTCGACGCCGACCTCGATCACCGTGGTCGCCACCAGGATGGAGAGCTTTCCCTCGGCAAACGCCGCCATGGTCGCCTCGCGTTCGGCGGTCTTCAGCCGGCCATGGACGATGCCGACCTTGCCAGGGAAGCGGGCGCTGAGCAGCCGGAAGCGCTCCTCGGCATTGGCGAGGTCGACTTCTTCGGACTCCTCGATCAGCGGACAGACCCAGTAGATACGGGCGCCGGCACCGGTCATGCGGCCTACCGCATCGACCACCTCGCCGATGCGCTCGAGCGGGATGGTTCGGGTGTCGATCGGCTGGCGCCCGGCCGGCTTCTCGGTGAGCTTGGAGACGTCGAGGTCGCCGTAGGCCGCCAGCATCAGCGTGCGCGGGATGGGCGTCGCCGTCATGACCAAAAGATCGACCGCCTGCGCCTTGGACGAGAGCGCCATGCGCTGATGGACGCCGAAGCGATGCTGCTCGTCGACCACGGCGAGCGCAAGGTCGGCGAACTCGACTTCTTCCTGCACCAGCGCATGCGTGCCGACCACCAGCTGCACCGCGCCGTCGGCCAAGCCTTGGAGTGTCTGCTTCTTCTGCTTCTGTCCGTCGCGGCCGGTGAGCAAGGCGAGGGTCACGCCCGCCGCCTCGGCGAGCGGCGCGATGGTGGCGTAGTGCTGGCGCGCCAAGAGCTCGGTTGGCGCCATCAGCGCCGCCTGCGCGCCCGCCTCGACGGCCGTCAGCATGGCGAGGAAGGCGACCAGCGTCTTGCCGCTGCCGACGTCGCCCTGCAGCAAGCGCACCATGCGCTCGGGCTTGGCCATGTCGGCGGCGATCTCGGCGCTGGCGAAGGTCTGGCTGGCGGTCAGCTTGAAGGGCAGGGCGGCGAGCGCACGCTTCTGCAGGCGGCTGTCGCCCTTGGTCGCGCGGCCGGCGAGCGTGCGCTGGTGGTGGCGGACGAGGGCGATGGCGAGCTGGCTGGCCAGCAGCTCGTCGAAGGCGAGACGCGCCCGCGCCGGATGCGAGGGCGACAGGTCGCCGGGCTCGACCGGCGCATGCGCTGTGGCCAGCGACGACTTCCAGTCATTCCACTTCTGCTTCTTGCGCCAGGCGGCGTCCTGCCATTCCTCCAGCGCCGGCGCGCGCTCGACGGCAGCCGCGATCGCCTTCTGCAGCGGCTTCTGCGTCAGCCCGCCGGTCAGGCCGTAGACCGGCTCGACGCGCAGGATCGAGTCGCGCTCGGCCAGCGGCACCACGTGGTCGGGGTGCGTCATCTGCACTTCGTTCTGGTAGAGCTCGACCTTGCCGCTCACCACGCGCACCTCGCCGGGCGGCAGCAGCTTCTTGAGGTAGTCCTCGCGGCCATTGAAGTAGGTGAGACAGAGCCGGCCGGTCTCGTCGCTGCACCAGATGCGATAGGGCTGGCGCGGATTGTGCGGCACCTGGTGCTGGTCGACGGTCACGGTGATGGTCCCGACCTCGCCGGCTTTGGCGTTGGCGACGTCCGGCGCATTGCGCCGGTCGATCACCGCGAACGGCAGGTGCCACAGCAGGTCAACCACCAGCGGCCCGGCCAATTTTTCCACGAGCTTACCCAGTCGCGGCCCGATGCCGGGCAACGATGTGACTTGGGCGAACAGGGGCGTCAGGCTCTGCGGACGCATGCAGAACGTGACTTGGCACCCGGTGCCGCCTATATGCTACGCCCCTTTTCGAGCCGCCTGGGGAAAAGATTGAGTGCCGATTCCGAACTGGAGACGCGGCGAAAGCGTTTGCTCTATCGCAGCGTCTATCGCGGCAACAAGGAGAACGACATTCTTCTTGGCCAGTTCGCGCGCGCCCATATTTCCGGGTTCGATGCTGCAGAACTGGACCAGTACGAGCGCATCCTGGGTGCCGGCGACAACGACATCTACGACTGGGTCTCGGGCAAGGTCGAGGTGCCGCCCGAGCAAGACACGCCCGTGCTGCGCCGGCTGCTCGCCTTCAAGGTGACATTCTGATGGCCACGCTCGCCGAACGCCTGTCCGTGCTGCCTCGCAAGGCCGGCCGCTGGACCATCGCTGGCCTGCCCGAGGGCGCCGACTCGCTGGCGCTGGCTGAGATCGCCAAGACGACGGGCGGGCAGGACATCCTGCACGTGGCGCGCGACGGCCAGCGGCTGGAGCGCCTGCAGGACGGGCTGCGCTTCTTCACGCCCGAGCGCGAGGTGCTGGTGTTCCCGGCCTGGGATTGCCTGCCCTATGACCGGCTGTCGCCGCATCCCGACATTGTCGCCGAGCGGCTGGAGACGCTGGCCAGGCTCGCCGCGCCCAAGAAGCCCGGCGCGCCGGCGCGCATCGTGTTGGCGTCGGTCGGCGCCGCCCTGCAACGGGTGCCGCCGCGCAGCCTCTATGCCGACGCCGCCGTCGTGCTGCGCAAGGGCCAGAGCCTCGACGTCACCTGGCTGACCAAGTTCTTGGGTGAGAACGGCTACGGCCGCGCTGAGACCGTGATGGAGCCGGGCGAGTTCGCGGTCCGCGGCGGCCTGGTCGATCTTTTCCCGCCTGGCACCAACGAGCCGCTGCGCCTGGACCTGTTCGGCGATTCGCTCGAAGCGATCCGCTCGTTCGATCCGATGAGCCAGCGCTCGACCGGCGAACGCGACGAGGTGGTGCTGCTGCCGGTGAGCGAGGTGCTGCTGACCGCCGACAGCATCGCGCGCTTCCGCGGCGGCTATCGCGAGCTGTTCGGCAATGTCGCGGGCGAGGACGTGCTCTACGAGGCCGTGTCGGCCGGCCAACGCCATGTCGGCATGGAGCACTGGCTGCCGCTGTTCCACGACCGGCTGGAGACGCTGCTCGACTACTGCCCCGAGGCGATCGTGACGGCCGACCACCAGCTCGCCGAAGCCTTCCAGGCTCGGCACGAGCTGATCATGGATTACTACGACGCGCGCCTGAAGACCGGCGCCAAAGGCGGCATGTCGGGCGGCGCGGACTACAAGCCGGTGCCGCCCGAGCGGCTCTACCTCAAGCCGTCGGAATGGGACCGCCTGCTCGAGGGCCATAGCGTCGGCCAGTTCACCAGCTTCGATGCTGCGCCCGATGCGCCCAACACGATCGACCTCAGCGGCCGCCGCCACGAGGGCTTCGCCCAGGCCCGCACCGCACAGGGCGTCAACCTGTTCGACAAGGTCTCCGAGCACGTCGCGACGGCCAACGCCGCAGCCCGCCGGGTGGTGATCGCGGCCTTCACCGACGGCTCGGCCTCACGCCTCGCCCATCTCTTGCACGAGCACGGCGCCACCACGCCGGTGCCGGTGACCGACTACGCCGGCCTGCAGCGCTTGCCGGCCGGCGCGCTCGGCATCACGGTCTGGCCGCTCGATCACGGCTTCCTGCTCGACGGCCTGGAGGCGATCGGCGAGGAAGACATTTTGGGCGACCGCCTGTCGCGTCCGGCGCGCAAGCGCCGGCCGTCGGAGCGCTTCATCGCCGAGGCCGCGGCGTTGAGCGACGGCGACTTGGTCGTCCACCGCGAGCACGGCGTCGGGCGCTACGAGGGTCTGGTGACGCTGGAAATCCAGAATGCGCGCCATGACTGCCTGCGGCTGACCTACGACGGCGGCGACAAGCTGTTCGTGCCGGTCGAGAACATCGACGTGTTGAGCCGCTACGGTGCGGCGGAGGAGGGCGCCGCACTCGACCGGCTGGGCGGCGTCGCCTGGCAGTCGCGCAAGGCGCGGCTGAAGCAGCGCATCGCCGACATGGCCGACCGGCTGATCAAGATCGCGGCCGAGCGCGCGGTCCATCAGGGTGAGGTAATGGCGCCGATGGAGGGCCTCTACGAGGAATTCTGCGCCCGCTTCCCCTATGCCGAGACTGACGACCAGCTGCAGGCCATTGCTGACGTGCTGAACGATCTTTCGTCGGGCAAGCCGATGGACCGGCTGATCTGTGGCGATGTCGGCTTCGGCAAGACCGAGGTGGCACTGCGGGCGGCGTTCGTCGCGGCGATGTCGGGCAAGCAGGTTGCCGTGATCGGCCCGACGACCCTGCTGGCCCGGCAGCACTACCGGACCTTCGTCGAGCGCTTCCAGTGCCTGCCGGTGAAGATCGGCCGGCTGTCGCGGCTGGTGCCGGCGAGGGAGGCAAAGGAGACCAAGGCCGCCTTGAAGGAGGGCACGGTCAACATCGTAGTCGGCACGCACGCACTGCTCGCCAAGTCGATCGAGTTCAAGGATCTCGGCCTGCTAGTCGTCGACGAAGAGCAGCATTTCGGCGTGGCGCACAAGGAGCGGCTGAAAGAGCTGCGCGCCGATGTCCATGTACTGACGCTGACGGCCACGCCGATCCCGCGCACCCTGCAGCTTGCCCTGACAGGCGTGCGCGACATGAGCCTGATCGCCACGCCGCCGGTCGACCGGCTGGCGGTACGCACCTTCGTCACGCCATTCGACGGCGTCACCATCCGCGAGGCGCTGCTGCGCGAGCAGTACCGCGGCGGCCAGACCTTTTATGTCTGCCCGCGTATCGAGGACCTGGCGACGGTCGCGACCGATCTGCGCGAACTGGTGCCCGAGATCGGCATGGCGATGGCGCACGGCAAGCTCGCGCCGACGGCGATCGAGAACACCATGCAGGAATTCGTCGATGGCAAGTTCGACGTGCTGCTGTCGACCAACATCGTGGAAAGCGGCCTCGATATCAGCAACGCCAACACCATGGTGATCCACCGCGCCGACATGTTCGGCCTGGCCCAGCTCTACCAGCTGCGGGGTCGCATCGGCCGCGGCAAGACCCGCGCCTATGCCTATCTCACCGTGCCGCCCGGCCGGGCGCTGAACGAGGCGGCGCAGAAGCGGCTCGAGGTCATGCAGACCCTCGACACCTTGGGTGCCGGCTTCCAGCTGGCGAGCCACGACCTCGACATCCGCGGCGCCGGCAACCTTTTAGGCGAAGAGCAGTCCGGCCACATCCGCGAGGTCGGCATCGAACTCTACCAGCAGCTTCTCGAAGAGGCGGTGGCGACGGCGCGCGGCCGGGCGCAGGAGGCGGCCCAGGCGGACTGGTCGCCTCAGCTCAACCTCGGCATCCCGGTGCTGATCCCCGAGGAATACGTCGCCGACCTCTCGGTGCGCATGGGTCTCTACCGGCGCATCGGCCAGCTCGCCAACCAGGGCGAGATCGATGCCTTCGCCGCCGAGCTGGTCGACCGCTTCGGCAAGATGCCGGCCGAGGCCGAGTTCCTGCTCAGCACCGTGGCGCTCAAGCTGCTGTGCCGGGCGGCCGGCGTGGAGAAGATCGACGCCGGCGAGAAGGCGATCGTGCTGTCGTTCCACGACAACAAGTTCGAGCGGCCGGAGAAGCTGATCGCCTGGATCCAGAAGAACGCGCCGCTGGTGCGGCTCAGGCCCGACCACCGCGTGATCGTGCAGCGCGTTTGGGCCGACGACCGCGAGCGGCTTTCCGGCGTGAGCGCGCTGGTGGGCGAGCTCGCGAAGCTCGCCGGGGCTTCGGCTTCGGCCGCAGCAGAGACCGCGCCGCCAGCCGCGCGCAGCGCAGCAGCCAGTCGCTGAGCCGGCGGTCGCCGCTCGCCCGCGCGAGGCTGACCGCGCCGATCGCCAGGATGGCGGCAGCGGTCGCATCCGGATCGAGCTTGCGCCGGCGGCCGCTCGCCATCTCGCCAATCACGGCCTGCAGGACGTTGGCGTAGGCGACCTGGCCGGCCAGAGGACCGCGCGCCACGTCGCCCGGCAAGGCGGCGAGGCTGCAGTCTTGCGCGGTGGCCGCCAGCTCCTTCTTGGCGAGGTAGGCATCGAGCACCGCCAGCAGCTCGGCGTCGGCCGAGCGCAGCTTCCACAGCAGGCCCTGGCCCGAGCCGACCACCTGGGCGAACAGCTCCTCCTTCGACTTGAAGTGGGCATAGAAGGAGCCGCGTGTCAGCCCGGCCGCCAGCATGATGTCGTCGATGTTGGTGCCGGCATAGCCGCGCAACCGGAACAGGCGGCCGGCATGGCCGAAGAGTTCGGCCCGGACGCGCAGGGTTTGGGCGATGTTCGGAGGCATTGTATGTCGATCATCATATCATATGATGATCGACATATGGAAGCCCTCAGGCGGTCGACTGCGCCGTGGCGGTGGCTGCGTCGCGCTCGGCGAGATTGAAGACCTCGACGAAGGCTGAGGGCGGCTGGGCGCCGGAAACCGCGTACTTGCGGTTGACAATGAAGCAGGGCACGCCGTTGATGCCGAGCCGCCGGGCATAGACGTCGGACGCCACGACCTCCTGCCGACCTTCGTCGCTCTGCAGGTATTTGTGGGCAAGCTCCTGGTCGAGGCCGGCGCGGCGTGCGCAGTCGGTCAGGACCTCGAGATTGCCGATGTCGAGGCCGTCCTCGAAATAGGCCCGGAACAGCTCGCCGACGACTTCCTCCTGGCGCTCCTGCTTGGCGCTCCAGTGGATCAGCCGGTGCGACAGCACGGTGTTGGGGGTGCGGC